>Ga0233403_10000941_pt1 | contig 13794 bp, 9 predicted proteins | sample Na_oxic_1_MG_FD_179866 | JGI IMG/M metagenome (GOLD analysis project Ga0233403, IMG submission 179866) | Seawater microbial communities from Saanich Inlet, British Columbia, Canada - Na_oxic_1_MG | ecosystem: Environmental > Aquatic > Marine > Inlet | place: Canada: British Columbia | collected...
AAGATGTGTGGGATTATGCTCAACAAAAAGGCATCAATGACGTGAATCTTGCCGTTGAAGCCGGGCTTAAGGAAAAAGCCAAGGAGTTTCAAACCCAAGGTAGCCGGTTTAAATTGTGAATTGTAAACAATACCTTCGCCAATGTCAAAATTTGTTGTTTCGGGAATGAGGTACGATTTCCCGAAACCCAGTAATATCGGGGTTTCGGGAAATCCGCTTCGCTCCTTTCCCGAAACAAATATCAAATTGGCGAAGGTATTGGTAAAATCACGCTCTAAAGCAGAGGTTTCCAAAACCTCTGCGGGGCCAAAATATTTATCTGAACATCTATATGTGTCATAGGTGATCATTTAGAAACATTGGCAATGAGTTTATGAAGGTGCGAAATCAGAGCGTTTGAATTGTTTTTTGGAAAGATACTTTCCACATGTTGATTCAAATATACTCGTTCCTTAATCGTCAAATTTTTGGAAGTCAACACCACAACCGGTATCGAATGCCATTTTTCGTTACGTTGCAAACCTTCAATAAATTCAAACCCATTCATCACCGGCATACTTAAATCTAACAAAATTATCGCCGGTTTTTTATTGTCAAGTTGTTCAATAGCAACTTTACCATTTTCAGCTTGGAAAACTTTCCAATCTTGGTTTTCTAAGATAGCAGTCATGGTTTCACGGGTCATTGCGTCATCATCAGTAATCATAACCAGTTCTTTGGAACTATTTCCAATCTCGTACTTCTCTAACATAGCAGCCAACTGACTATGTATTACTCTTTTGTCAATGCAATCTATAGCACCCTTTGCACAAGCTTCAGGTTTACTAACACTTATTGAACTCATAATTACCGGTATGTGGCGCACCAATGAATCATGTTTGAGCATTGCCAGAACCTGCCAACCATCTTTACCCGGCATGTTAATGTCTAGGATAATGCCATTTGGGCGAAGTTTGTAAGCTAATTCAATACCTTGTTCTCCATTTACTGCCACTGCTACCGCATAACCCAAGTTGCTCAAATCGGCTTTTATTAATTTACAAATCACGGGATCATTATCAACTACTAAAATAATGCCTTCTTTCTTTGATGGAGAACTATCGTTTTCTAAATCACCTTCTAATTTTCTATTCGGTGTCGCTTGCACTGGTAAAGACAGCATAAAGGTACTACCGTGTCCAAATTCACTTTCTACCCAAATCGTGCCACCCACCATTTGCGCGAATTGTTTGGTAATGGCTAACCCTAAACCGGAGCCACCATAGCGACGGGTAGTGGAAGAATCCGCTTGCGTAAATGGCTCAAACAATTTCTGCTGTTGCTCGCTAGTCATACCAATGCCATTGTCTGCCAAACAAAAATTTATCCAATTGCCATCATGTTTAACATCCAGCCGAATTGTCCCTTTCGCGGTAAATTTAGCGGCATTGCTTAACAAGTTTAATAGCATCTGATGCAGTTTAGTGATATCAGTGTGCATTTCACCCAAATTATCATCAATTGCAACCTGCAAAGTATTCTCTTGGTTTTCAATTACCGGGCAAATTGTTGATGTTACTTCATTTATAACACTAATAATATCAAAGGTTTCAAGACACAAGTCCATTTTACCAGCCTCAACTTTAGAAATGTCGAGTACATCATTGACAAGTTCCAATAAATGCTTACCAGCGGTTTGAATTTTTTGTAAATCAGTAATTAAACTATTTTCTTCTAAATCTTCCACATCTTCCTGTAACATTTCGCTATAACCAATGATAGCATTGAGGGGAGTACGCAGTTCATGGCTCATATTAGCTAAAAACCTACTTTTAGAAAGGTTAGCATCTTCAGCAATCTTTTTGGCTAGGTCTGCTTGGCTTGATGCATCTTCAGCAATTTGTTGGGCTTGTTCGGCTTGATTTTTCGCTTCTAACAGAGCGGCAGTACGTTCTGCCACGCGCTGTTCTAATTCGTTGCGTGCTTTTAAAAGCTCGGTGGTGCGTTTTTGTACTTTGCCCTCCAACTCTTGTTTATGTTTGCTATCCTGTTCAATAAAACGTATATAAGATTTGATTCGATTGATTAATTGTGGAGCATCAATTGGTTTAGTGAGATAGTCAACTGCACCAATTTCAAAACCCTTTTGCTGAAATTCTTCAGCTTTATAGGCAGCCGTTAAAAAGACAATTGGAACATGTTGTGATTTTGGACGTAATTGAATCATTCGAGCCGTTTCAAATCCATCCATATGTGGCATTTGCACATCAAGAATAATCAAATCAACCGGATGTTCTACCAGAACTTTTAAGGCGGCTCTTCCGGATGGTGCTAATAAAATATGAGCATCATTAATATACTCTTCAATCAAAGTACGCAAAGTAAATCGGTTTTTTTCACTATCATCGACAATAAGTATGTTAATCATTTTTTTTTTGATAATTACAAAAATTATTTACTATACAACCGCATTGGATTTGGATAGGGATTGTTTTTGCGAAACGGGATTTGCAATACAAAACATTTGAAAACACCGAAGGCTCAATTTGTGCCAATGTTGAGTCTAATGACGAAATTGCGAACTAAAAATGTTGTACTAGGAGTTCAGAAAAATAATTTCCCCAGAAATAAAAAATCGGTCAGATTTTCAAAAGTTATTTACCGGAAAAACCATACAAAAAACGTTCCATCAAATTGAGCAAACACCCTTCAAAATACTACTCACCTCAAAAATATATTATAACTTATACTATAATTTGTATATAATAATTCGTGCTTACTACCAATAGTGAACGGAACAGTTTTTGCTTAAATAGCTAACCTATTGTTATTTAATTTTTTTAACGTCTTCGATCTCCGATTTTTGGAAAAAATCGGATTTCTGGCGGAGTTAAATTTTTTTTACCCCCAGAAACTGATGCTAAATCCACTTCTATGCTGTGAATTTTCACAACACAAAAATCATTGATTTTAGGCAAAAAGTATTCCTTTCACTATTGGCTTACTACACTTAGTACAGTCACAAGTGGTGCTTTGAGGAATGGGGAATGGTTCATTGGAAAGAAGTATTTTCGATAGCTTTTCAGATAAATATTTTGGCCTACTAGGTTTTGAAAACTTGGCCGGTAACTATAATTTTTCTGAAAGTCTATAGAAAAAAACCAGAAATTTATATATAAAATATCTCAATTGTTTATTTATAATCATATATTTCTTATCAAAAATTCTTCATTTGTGATTGTGCAAAGTATTTGGCTTCGATGCTAACATTTAATTTAACACCAATTGACCATTACAAGATTGGGTTAAATTATTTAAACAAAGGAGAGCAACTAATGCCAGAATTTACAGCCTTTAGTCCAAATGTGAAAGTTAATAGGCAAACTATTCTTGCTCTAGTAAACGGTATGGGCTCCATTGGTATATTTAAAAAAATGGCTCTGGATGCCTTAAAGACTAATGGGATAGAGCTGCTAAAATCCCAAGAATGGTATCCTCAGCAAGCTTGGTTGAATACTTTCAACTACATTGCTAAAGAAATGGGGCCTCAAACTCTGTTTCAAATTGGCAAAAAAGTTCCGGAAAATGCTAAATTTCCACCCCACATAAAAAGCCTTGAGGAGGCTCTTAATTCAATAGATGTAACCCATCACCTCAATCACAAAGATGGTGAAATTGGGCATTATGATTCCATGTTTGTCAATGATAGCAAAGCTGTAATAATTTCCAATAATCCCTATCCTTGTGAGTTTGATCGGGGAATTATTGAGGGAATCTGCCATAAATTCAAAACCAAAAACACGGCATTTTTTGTGGTTGAGCATGATGATAAACAACCCTGTCGGCGAAATGGCGCCTATTCATGCACTTATTTTGTTTCATGGGTGAACCGTTTCAAACGTTAATCATGTTGTAATAAGTAGGTACACAAAAAGCTTTTTAACATTTTTACCACCTCAAGAAATCCGATTTTTGCAAAAAATCGGATTTCTACCGGCTAAATTTTTTTCACCGCCTCAAGAAATCCGATTTTTGCAAAAAATCGGATTTCTACTGGCTCTCATTGCATGTAACCAAGGATAAAACTTAATTTTTCGAGGTTGGATCGAAATAGTAACAATTCACGATACTTCCAAAACGATCCGCTTTATCCTTGGTTACATGCAATCCTTGTAGTTATTTGGCCGGTTAAAAAAAGTTAAACGTAGGAGGCTAACCTCAAAGGTTGCCCTTTTTCGACGCGCAAAGTATCTAGGTGCATTCTCATGAAATACATATCGGTAGGTGCAGCCGCTCTCAATCAAACCCCCTTAGATTGGGAGGGCAATAAAAAAAATATTTTGGCTGCAATTGAGGCAGCCCGTGTTAATAAGGTGAGCATTTTATGTTTACCGGAACTTTGTATCAGTGGTTATGGTTGCGAAGATGCGTTTTTTGCACCCGGTACTCTAGCCCAATCACTTAAGGTATTACAGCTTTTACTACCACACACCAAAAATTTGATTGTGGCAGTAGGTTTGCCGTTGTTATATCAAAATAGAGTATATAACACCGTTTGTCTTCTGGTTGACGGCAGTATTGGTGGCTTTGTTGCCAAACGGTTTTTGCCGAGTTACGGCATCCACTACGAACCACGTTGGTTCCACCGTTGGCCTCAAGATGTATATGTCGAAATTGAAATAAATGAGCAACGATATCCCTTTGGCGATATTTATTTTAATTGTGGAGGGGTGCGTATTGGTTTTGAAATTTGTGAAGAGGCTTGGGTTGCCAATCGCCCTGGCATAAAATTGGCAGAAAAAGGTGTAGATATTATTCTCAATCCCAGTGCCAGCCATTTTGCCTTTGACAAATATAAAGTCCGTAAACGTTTTGTGTTAGAAGGCTCACGAGCCTTTAGTGTCAGTTATATTTATACCAATTTACTCGGCAACGAAGCCGGACGAGTCATTTATGGTGGTGAGACGATGATTGCCAGTGGCGGACAATTATTGGCTACCGGCAAACGCTTTAGTTTTGCTAACTACCAACTCATAAGTGCCTCAGTGGATGTCGATTTAACCCGCATGTCACAAGCACGCACTAGCAGTTGGGTACCCAAGTTAGAAAGCCGTATTCAGATTCCCTTTGCCTACTCGCACACACACCCCGGCCAAAATGTTCCAACCCCGCCGCAATTGTGGGAACATAGCCCAACCCTTAAAGAAGAAGAATTTACTCGCGCTGTTAGCCTTGGTTTATTTGATTATCTCCGCAAATCGCGTTCTGATGGTTTTGTCGTATCCTTAAGTGGAGGAGCCGATTCGTCTGCTATCGCTTGTTTAATCCGTTTAATGGTAGAATTTGGCGTAGCCGAACTCGGTATTGAAAAGTTTTGTGCCAAAATTAGGTGTAAACCTATACCAAACCTAACTATCAGTGAAATCGTTCAATCAATACTTACCTGCGTTTATCAAGCCACCGAAAATTCAAGCGAAACTACTCGACGTGCTGCTGCCACCCTCGCCAATAATCTTGGTGCCGACTATCTGGAATTAAATATTGACCAATTAGTAAAAGGTTATATTGATTTGGTATCTCAAGCTACCAAACAAAAACTTGATTGGGAACAACATGATATTGCGTTACAAAACATTCAAGCGAGGGCACGTTCCCCAAGTGTTTGGTTAATTGCCAATCTTCGCAACGCTTTATTGTTAGCAACCAGCAATCGTTCCGAAGCGGCTCAAGGTTATGCCACAATGGATGGTGATACCAGTGGTGGTTTAAGTCCCATAGCTGGCATAGACAAAGATTTCTTGCGACAATGGTTACGTTGGTTAGAACAAGAGGCTCCAGTACAATTAACGCCGATTCAAGCCCTTGCATTGATTAATCAACAAGCCCCAACCGCCGAATTGCGCCCACCGGAAATGACACAAACCGATGAAGAAGATTTAATGCCTTATCCCCTACTCAATGTAATTGAAAAAGCCGCGATTCGTGATCATCAAACACCTTATGAAATTTTCGTTTTGCTACAAGTTAAATTCAGAGAATATAATGAAAAACAATTACTTATCTGGATTGAACGCTTTTTCAATCTCTGGAGCCGTAACCAATGGAAGCGAGAACGTTTTGCCCCAAGCTTTCATTTAGATGACGAAAGCCTCGATCCTAAAACATGGTGTCGGTTTCCGATTCTATCCGGTGGCTATGTTGAAGAATTAGCGGAAATGAAAAGGCTAGTACAACGGGAAAGGTAAAAGAAACTCTTCTTTGATAAATCAATTTGAGCATCCAGTAGCTGCTTAGGAACGTGCATAAATTAAATTTGACAACATAGGGGCAACCATAAAAGATTGCCCCTACATCAATCAATGTTTCGTAGGGGCAATCCCTTGTGGTTGCCATTACGTTTCGTGACAACATAGGGGCAACCATAAAGGATTGCCCCTACATCAATCAATGTTTCGTAGGGGCAATCCCTTGTGGTTGCCATTACGTTTCGTAGGGGCATGGTTGCCCTTACGTACAATCATTATGAATAATGAAAGCCCTATCACACTATCGGAACAAGACAAAAAAAGGATTTTAACCTTACAAGCAGAAATCGGAAAATTTTGTCAAACAGACGATAGTGAAAGAAGAAAATTCCTCAAAACAAAGCAACTAAACCATTTTTTTGATAACTGTCAAGAAACTATAGATTTATTGATTAGTATCAGTGACGATTTGGAGCAACTTGCTTCAATGTATGTGGCTATGCTTGAACATAGCACTGCTCTTGAAAGTGAACTTATTCAGAAAAACGAAGATATTTCTAAATTGATGGAAAAAATGAAAAAATATCTTTCCTCTCAACTTATCAAGCTTATTGTCGGCGGTAAAATGGAGGTCAAAGCCGGTACCTACCAGCGCACAAAATTGACCATCTTTTTTTCCGATATTGTTGGTTTTACCGATGCTACAGACACACTTGATCCCGAAAGTTTATCCTATATTTTGAATTCTTATTTGGATGAAATGGCGAAAATTGCCATTAAATGGGGAGGAACTATTGATAAATTTATTGGCGATGCCATTATGGTTTTTTTTGGTGATAGCGAAGATATGGATGACAAAACTGCGGCTAAAAACTGTGTGCTAATGGCATTAGAAATGCAGATGAGCATGGGAAAACTCCGTAAAAAATTGCATGACAAAGGTATACATTATTCGTTTCAAGTGAGGATAGGAATTAATAGCGGTTATTGTACACTTGGTAACTTTGGTTCTGAAGAGCGGATGGATTATACGCCAGTGGGTAGCAACGTCAATATAGCCGCAAGATTAGAAAAACGATGTCCCCATGCCAGTATTCTTGTTAGTGCTTCAACCTATGTTTATGTTAAGGACATTGTATATGCTATACCCAAAGATAAAATTCAAGTGAAAGGTGTGTCTCATCCTATTGAAACTTATGAGGTATTATGCTTATTGACAGAAGATGAACCATCACCTTTTATTTCTATTTATGAAAACAGTTTTAACCTTGAGGCAATTTACTACGAACCCGGCAAAACCTCTACAACTGACCAAGAAAAGATTAAAAAATCGCTAGTAAAAGCATTGAATTTGCTAGAAAAAAATTCTGATTGTAACTGATATTTACGTAGGGTGGGCAAGGTCTTTTTCTTGCCCACCAACCCAAAATTCGTTAGGCACCTTTTAAACATAGTTGACTGTTTATGATTAAAAACCGCAACAACTACAAGGATTTGATATAAACAAGGATAAAACTAAAAGGCTCCTATAGACGAAAAGAATTGACAGTTGTTTCGGGAATGGAACGAAGTGGATTTCCCGAAACTAAAGCCAAATGTGGGTTTCGGGAAATCCGCTCCGCTCCATTCCCGAAACAACTGTTCACTACTTTTATAGGGATATGAAGGGTGCCGTTTTTCGTTAGTCAACACTTAGTTTAAGCGTTGGCAGAAATTTTTTTAAATTGTTTAAAGATCTATCTTGCCATGCAACTTTGCGATTGCCACAAACACTCATGGTAACATTACCCCTTTTGCGAACTGAAATAACAAACTTGTAAAACATGTTGAGGCCAGAACTATTAAGAAATTCAAGGTCTCGAACATTCCAATTAAATTCGCCCTTGTTTAACTCTAATACTTGAGTCAACAAATTTAAAACCGGTGCATATTCGCTATCACCATTAAGACGCAAACTACCTTCAAAGTATATGACATTGGAAGATTTGTCATACCAAATGTTAAAGTCTTTAGTTCTGAGTTCCATTTTGTGCCTTATTAAAAAAGCCTTGCGGCTGTTCAACACGAAAAACCTCGGAGGTTTCTAAAACCTACGAGGTTTCCAAAACCTCCGAAGTTTGGCTCCAAAGAATTAATTTTATTTTTTGACAGATAGACGGGCCATTGTGTTAACAACAACAACTGGCTCCGGAATATCTTCTAATTTTTCAAATTTCCAACCCAGTACCGCTTTATAATCTTGGATTAAAGATAAAATCCCTAGTCCAGAAGAGTCTTTATTTTCGGCAAAATTTTGTTCAACTCTACGGACAAACAAATCGGCTAGATTGCCTTGGGCGAATTCATTCAACTTTTCCTGAAAACCATTTAAATCCTTTGTTGCCATATAGTTGGTTAGTAAAAGGATAAGCTCTTCATTTTCTAAACCCATAGAAACATTTACTTCGCCACGACAATTAAATTTAATGGCATTCTCAAAGAGTTCATTTAGAGCATAGCTAACAATACCTACTACTTCAGTAGTGGTTAGGTAGCCTTTTTGTACTGCTTCTGGCGAGAAATAACTTGCCATATAGTTGGAGAAAAAATCTGCTAATATACCCATTTGCTCCCATTCAACCGGAAATGATTCCGGATAGAATCGCAATCTAATTTCTCCATTTTCCAAAGTGTAATTTTCTTTATATTGACCAATGACCATATTTACCGGCTTAATTTTTTTTAATAACAACTAAAGTAATATCATCAAAAATCTTTTGTTTACCAATATAGAGCATCACATCTTCAATGATCACCCGTTTGATTGCATCAGCAGATTTATGATGCGCTTTGGATACCACTTCAATAAGTCTTTTCATACCATATTGGACATTGTCTATATTCATTGCTTCGGTAATACCATCGGTATAGAGCAAAAGCACATCATTTGGTTCCAAGCTAATTTTTACTTTAGAAATGAATGCCGTAATGTCTTCTTTTAATCCTATAGGAAGTCCCAAATCGTTAGTACTGACTATTTCAACGCGACCATCATGTTTGATAATGATAACATCTTCATGTTGACCGGTTAACTGAAACGTATTTTCTTGATTATCGTAGTCAAGAAGAGATAGGGTCAGATTTTTATTAGCATCAATCCGCTTAATATTTTGGTACATGACTCTGTTAATTGTGTCATAGAATGACTCCGACTTTTGCAAACCACTAACAAGAAGAGTACGTATTGCTGTCTGTACCATTAACATAAGTACTCCACTTTCTAAACCATGCCCTGTTACATCACCAATACCAATTTTCACCCTATTATCATCGCTGGTTAACACATCATAATAATCTCCTCCAACTTCATCAGCTGGTTTCATATAAGCTGCAATATCCAATTCTTTAATGGTTTTTAATTCAGTTTCTTTTGGCAATACCATCTGTTGTAAGCGACGGGCAACTTCTACTTCGGCACTCAAACGTAAATTTTCTTGTTTGAGGATATTATTAAGTTTCGTGATTTCATTATTCGCTTGTTCTAATTCGCCGGTTCGAGCTTGAACCAAATCTTCCAAATGACTGGTATATTGTTGAATATCGCTAGTCATATTGTTAAAAGTTTGACTCAGTTGGCCAATTTCATCTTGGGAATGTACTATTACTCGCACCGCGTAATTTTTATTCCGAATTTGCTCTGCCCCCCTAGAAAGGGCAACAATTCCTTTAGTTAAACTAGCCGACAATTTCAGGATACCAAAAAATAAAATCAATAGCATACCCATACCAATTATGATCTGACCTATCAAAATGATACTGGTACTTTTTTCGAGTTCACTTTGGATAGTATAGAGAGAGGCAAAAATTTCTTGCTTGGATACCACAAAACCGAGGGTCCAATAACCGGGATTAATCTTTTCTGCGATTAAATAATTCAACGGTTTTAATCGTTGCAAAGCTACCACAAATTCTTCGGAACCAGTGGCGGAACCAATTTCTAAATAGTGAACTTGATCATCTTGGGGTAACTTTAAACTGGCAAATGCCGGTATTTTACTATCTTTTAAAAAGCGATCTAACACACTGACACCAGAACCATCTCCTTTGTCGGTAATACTACGCTTGACTTGTTGAAGCCCAAGAACTTCTTCCCCGGTTTTTCCGGCTGCTAACACGTTACCATTATCACGAATAACAAAGGCAAAACCAGTTTGGGCTAATGTCACATCTTTAATAAAATCAATAATATGTTTTAGATTAAAATCTAAGCCAATTGCCCCTTCAAATTTAGTACGGTTCTTATCCCATAAAGGGTGAAAAAAGGAAATAATAATCCCGCTCCCGGCGGCATCTTCGTAAGGTGGAGTGACAGTAATTTCAGTGCCTAGAGCCTTTTTTATAGCCGGATTCACAGGCCACTTTTGCCAACTTTCGACCAAACCCGGAAAAAAGAAATACCAAAAGTCAGTTTCGTTATGCCCGGGATAAAGTCGATCAAACTCTGAAGCCATATTAACATAAGGTGATAATCTCAGATAAGACGCATCATCAGGGCCGACTAAATATAGCCACTGTTTATCTGCGCCATTTCGTTTAATGGCCGGCATAATTAAATCCAGCAAGATTGTTTTATCTATATGCTCTTTAACATTTTTTTTAATTTTGCTTTGAGAGTCGAGTAAATGTCCCCACACGCTCACCACCGACGGCTCAGTGACCGCGTTTTGATACCAATTTCCATCCTTATTATAGGTAAGATTATCCTGAAAATAAGGTGTGTTTGTTAATGTTTGCGCCAAACTTAAAAATTCAGTTTCGTTATCAATAATTTCTTGGGTGATCTCAGTTAAGATAAGCATATCAGACAATGCTCGTTCAATCATAAAGTTAGTTCTTTGAGCTGTCAGTTTAATATAATTTTCTAAATATTCTCTATTAGCAATACTTAGTCCTTCAGCAACTCTGGTTGACGATTCGTGCCCTAGCCGCGAAATACTTAGAATAGCTATCGAAATACTCAGTAGCAATCCCACCGTAACAATTAACGTAGTAACAATTATGAATTTAGTACGAAACTTGGAGTTTAATCGCCCCAAAAATAGGGATAATTTTAATTGTGGCCACATTTTTTTTTACTATATCCTCTTAATTGATAGGTTTGCTGCCAGAACCAACCCAGATAGGCCAACCCGAAAAACCTTTTGAACAATTAACAATATGAATATGGTTATCAAAACCGTCACGTAGTTTTTTTCTATAGTTATCGTCTTTGCCGGCAGCAATAGCCAAATCATTGGTAATATATTCCTTCCAACTGCCAATGACTTTTTTAAAGTCTTCTCGATTGTTAGCGTTTGTAGTAATGATCATAGGTTCAATAAGAACATCTTCCATGCCAATATCTAGCATAGAAAAGTGCATTTTAATGCCAAAGTCCAAATCCATACCTAAATTTCGAAACAGATTATATGCTTCTTTATAAGTCCAGGCTATCGAATCGGTTTTTGGATAACCAAAAGTCCTAGAATAAGTTTCATTAGTTAGATAAATACGCCCCCCCGGCACACAAATTCTATATAATTCCTTTAAAATTTGTTCCGGTTTGTTGAATACCTGTAAAGATAGCCGACAAGTGACAAAGTCAAATTCATTGTCTGGTAGCATCAAGTTGGCAGCATCCCCATAGTGGTATTTGATGTTATGAATACTAAATTCTTTAGCAATTTTTCGGGCGTATTTTAAAGCCGGGCGGGAATGATCGATTGCTACAATCATTTTAGGTTTAAATTCTTTGTAAATAAGTACGGCAAAATCACCAATCCCACAACATATCTCCGCTATTTTCATACCCGGCTTGAGGCCATGACGTGGTAAGTAATCCCGCTCTTGTTGCCAAATAATTTTAGTTTGGGTTCTTAACACCGGAATAAATTGTTCGTTCTCAATAACAGATTGCCCCGGGTAAAAATTGCCATCATATTGCTCAACAATGACATTAGCAAATAATTTAGCTAGGTGTTGTAGTTTTCGGCTTGCCCACGGCATAACACTAGAAGTAATTACTTTTATTCTCAGTTGTAAATTGCTCTCTAGTACTTTTGATAATATCCACGCTAATTCATTAAATGCCGTATTATTTATGTAACGCAGTTTTTTAAAGTTTAGATACAAAGTTCCCTGCATTTGTTGGGCAATATTGAATAAGATAGTCATGTCTTTGCGAATGTTGCTGGCTTGTTCGGGACGCATAGAACCTAAAAAAACCAATTCTTGATCATTCTCGTTAAAGACAAGACGATACGAAACTTCTGTCATTACAATTAACCTCTTTTGAATTCTCCTACAATCTCCAAGGTATTTATTTCAGACAAAATTGAATGGAAAGAGTTATTTTGTCTGGTTTATTTTCATGTAGCGCAATTTTTGCACCATATTCCGAAACAATTTCGTAAAAACCCATAGCAGTATGTGACGTAGAACTGTCTGTTTCTGCCAAATATCGTTTTAACTCATTTGAATACAGATCATTTGGATTATTATTGTTAATTTCATAAAGTACATTATTATAGAAACTATGGCTCTGTTGGTCTACCGGAATTGCGGCTTTTACGATAACACAAAAATCTTGATTATAAATATCAATAATAACATTACCATCTTTCTTGCTATAGTGATATATAGACTCCAATACTTCATTAAGTATTGTAGAAAGTAAATTAGAAAAACTATCCGGGTCAATTTGCTTAGTGCTTACAAATTGAGCCAAATAATCAGACAATTGACTACAGTGTTGCCAATCATTGAGATAGCCTTGGAGAGAAAAAATGTTAGTTACTGCCGGGGTAGTTTGTTCTAAATTTATTTGGTTCTTCATATTTTTAAAGGCTCAATATTATAGGACTTACGCCTTGACAAACTCATTTTTTTTCATGATATCATCTGGTTATGAAAATTTGGCCCACGACTAAATCTGTCAAAATTGACCAAAAACGACTTATCTCAAATTTGTAATGCCTTGTATTTAAAAGGGAACATAAAAATTATCATCTGTCAATGTATAAGTCCTATGTTAATTAAGCGGATGCCATGATACTCTGTCAACTATAATTTTGTCAATTATGCAATGATAGAATTTCAGGGCTTCGTCAAAGTCAAACATAACTTATTGATTTCATAAAAGCAAAAAGATAATATTTCAAAAAAGTATATTAGAAAACAATAAGTTATAAAATAAATTATAATATAACAATACCTCAATCGTTTATTTATAATCCTATATTTCTTATCAAAAAAATTTAATTTGTGACCATGCAAAATATTTGGTGAAGACGCTAACGCTTTATCCGCCTACTACCATGTCAACATTAATTTCTCCGGAGTGCAAGGCGTACCTTGCACATTAATTTCTCCGGAGTGTGAAATTATTTACCTTAAAATCTAATCTATTACCGATAAAGCCAAACTCGCATTAAGGAAATCAATTTCTCAGTATCTACCGGTTTAGCCAAGTAATCATTAGCACCAGCTTCAATACATTTATTTTTATCACCTTTCATAGCTTTAGCAGTAAGGGCAATAATGGGGAGATTAC
>Ga0233403_10000942_pt1 | contig 13792 bp, 17 predicted proteins | sample Na_oxic_1_MG_FD_179866 | JGI IMG/M metagenome (GOLD analysis project Ga0233403, IMG submission 179866) | Seawater microbial communities from Saanich Inlet, British Columbia, Canada - Na_oxic_1_MG | ecosystem: Environmental > Aquatic > Marine > Inlet | place: Canada: British Columbia | collected...
TTCCAAATCTAAAGGTTTGGATTCCAAAAGATAATTCCAAATCTAAAGGTTCTCTAGTACATCCAAAAAAACTCCGAGGTTTGGGCCCAACAAACATTTTTCTGAAAGTATGTAACGGTGAATGGTGAAATCTTGCTCCTACCAAGCATTTTCACGGTTTTGAAATACGTTTAATATGTGAATACTCCGTTATCTACTTGCTGTGGAAAATGAGTACTTTATGTAACCCTTCCTTTTCAAGTAATTCTAAGCGCAATTCACGAAATTCTTTATCGTATTTATCCTGCAATAGTTGTTGCACTTTGTCAAAAGCATCGTACCAAAAACCATTTTCTATACAAACACATGGTAATGCTCGGTTGTTCGTCTTCTCAAGACGAGATAATATTCGGTTTGTCGGTTTTTCATACATAATCATACCACTAATAAACCGGTCTTCTCCTACGGTGTTGGGCGGCTTACACAGTAACCTCACAGACCAATTATATTGAGCCTCTGTTAAAACCTTTTTTCCAATAAGCTTATCCAGTGGAAACTTTTGTATCCCCGCTTTGACAGACAATTTCAGCATCGTCTCTTTGAGAGTATTGTCAATAGGCTTACCATCATCTGTAAATCTTATCCAAGTAAAACGGAATGAAGCATTGACCGGGTGAGACACCCACCAATACAAAGACGGTAATTGTGAAGTGAAGGTTTTACCGAGTCTTTCTGGTGCTATGACAGATATGGAAAATTCCGGGTTATTCGCAATTGCAACCCTTTTGCAGATCCCCCGCACCTCTAGTGACATATCTTCGCGGCTGGGGCCTCGTTGTAACGGTTTGTATTCAACACAGCCAGTGGTATAAGCATGTGAATCAGAAATTATGACCGGCGATAAAACCGTGAGGATAGTTCCAAAGGTTAAAGCGGTTGTCAGTAATTTAATATTGCTATTCATTTTTTTACCTCAATCGTTTATAATCACGATCCGAAAAGGGCAACCACAAGGGATTGCCCCTACCAGAACCAATGGGTATGTATTTCGATCCGAAAAGGGCAACCACAATGCCCCTACAGATCCAATCGGCTTGTAGGGGCAATCCTTTATGGTTGCCCCTAACATTTTGCCAAAGGTGCCACATTAATTATATAACGAAAGGCAATAAAAATAAATGGAGTTAATTTTGAATCGTTCATGTCACCTACTTTTTTGGACAATTTTTCTATTTCTCTGGCCACCACTAGCAATGGCCAATTGCGACGGGCCTTATAAAGGACAGAAAATCAGTGCGGAACAATTGCAACACATTGCAGCTCAACACAAAATATGGTTTAAAGAAATGGGCAAAACCTCAAATATCCACGATGAGCGTAGGGCTAATTTATGTGGGGCGCAACTGCAAAACATGAGTCTGAATAATATGGATTTATCGCGGGCAGATTTAATGGAGGCGAATCTTACCGGCGCGAAATTAAAACGGACCAAATTGTATCGAGCTTCGTTGGATAAGGCAATTCTTAATGAAGCGAATTTGCTTAAAGCTGACTTAACCGAAGCTTACTTGTTTAACGTTGAAATGAAACGCGCTAAATTGACAGAAACTATTTTAGTTAATGCTTTGTTAGATGGCAGTAATTTAAATGAAAGCAATTTGAACGGTGCTAATTTAACGAAGGCGCGGTTAGATGGCGTTAATCTCAGTGAAACAATCCTACAATATGCTAATTTAACCAACGCTAGTTTAAGGAATGCCAATCTTAGTTACGCTGACTTAACCCTTACTATATTGACCGGCAGTGTCTTGTATAAGGCTAATTTAAAGAAGGTTATATATTTTCCTAAATTTGGTAAGTTACCAGATATTACAACGCTACTGTTTGCCGAAAATTTCGAGGATATGAAATACCATGATCCAATAGTTGGGGCACCGGCTTTAAGGGAATTACGTGCCGCCTACCGAAAAGCGGGGATGCGCCCAAGGGAACGCTTAATTACCTATATGATAAAAGATGCCGAGGAACAGACTAATTGGGAAAAAGGTGGTTGGAAAAGAGGCTACCAACTTAAGCCGATACAGTTTGCAAATTCAAAGGGTTAGGAACACTGCATGCTCTGGATTTTCTAGGCAAAGGTAAATCTCCCATTTGTTCAATAAGCCAATCAAATAAGTCTGGAATTTTTGCATCAAACAACCGTTCTGCTGCTGTCGTTCCATCACGACGTTTTGTGTCATAATTATGAATGACAGTTAATGCCTTCAATCGCTTTGGTGTTATCCCTCTTCCATTATGGTGCATTTGAGACAAATAGCCATTTCGGCCCTCAATTGCTGATGATGCACGTTGAAATTTCTGAGCGCTCCAATCCGCCCAGCTTAACCACTGCTCCAGTTCACCATCTGAAATTTGTTATTGGATGAGCAGTATAAATAGATAATGCTTCGTTCCAAGCTCGTCGATAAACTTTTTTCATTTTGGCATTTTGGGCTTTGTACAGAAGTTGATGCCAATAAATTACCGGTAATAATGTCTATCGTTCCCAATCCGGCTGAGCCGATCCTAACCCATATCCGACAAGACTTTCTATTGCCAAGAGCCACCAGCTATCTACACCACTGGCCATGTCTTTAATTGGTTTTATAAATTTTTTTAAGCGTGCTTTGCTGTCATTGATATCAAAATTATTTGCAATCTTTTCAAATTCTTGGGCTTGTTCTTCAAGCGATGATTCCTTGATGGGTGGATGTTTGGACTAGGCTCACTTCTGCTGAGAATGGATGAATTATTTCAGATACTTTTCGTAAACCATCTGAATATGCTTCTTGCCCTTTTATAATCTCACTCAAATTGTTTTCATCCCGTTGAAGTTGTTTTGATTTGCTCTGTTTGAGCCCCTTTTTTCTTTAAAGAACATAATGCTTCGGTGGTTTTTTGGAGTTGAGTCGTTGCTGCGCCCAAAACCGGTTCCTATCCATTTGCTGATATCATATTGTGCCTGAAAAATATCCGCTCCGGCTTTACAATCAAATCCAGACAAGGCTAATTTTATCAATGAGCTACCTCGGTCACTAACAAAATGACGCACCCGTAAATTTAATGATTCTAAAGCTTTTTTAGCTTTTTCATTCCAAGTTTGGTAACTTCTGTCCAAAGCTGCTTCTTCTACAAGAATATATCCGGAACCTAAATCCATTAAAACCATTAACATTAATTCTTTAAAAAAAGTTTCATCACCGCCAGCTATGATTTCTCGAACTGAACCTGATAATGCTTGTTCTTGAGTTTTTTGAGATTGAATCAGGCATTCTTCCATCGTTTTCATTTTGGTTCGCAATGCTGTTGCTGATACGCCTACCCGATTATCTATATGAATTCGCTTAAAAAATGCAGACATTCTATCTGCACCTTGGTTTCCTTTGATACCAAACTCAAGCATGACAGCAAAAACCAGTCGTTGAAGCCATTCATAGCCCTCTTTTGTTTCCCAATAATGGGACTCAGGGTGATTATCACGCTTCGATAAAGCCTCTTTGCTTCTTTGTACTTGACTTTATTCCTAAAGCTTTTGCTATTTTCCCTCGGGATTGTTGGCCAAAATCTGCCATCCATTCAAATACTTTTATATCACGTTGTTGGACACTCGATGTAATTGCTGACATAATCTTCCATATCGGTTATTAAAAAACTGGGCTGGTTACGCAAAATTATCAACTTTTGATCGCCCTTTATTTATCAAATATTTTAACATAGTGTATCGGCTTAAGTTGGTAGCCCACGTTTGGAGTTGCAGTTGATACAGACATCTCCGGTTTTTTTGCTGAGATATTAGTACATGTATTTCTCGTTCCCACGCTTCAGCGCTCATCGTTATACATAAATATTTAATTATTTGATTTTAATGATATTTATGTAGGGTGGGCAAAGTCTTTTTTTTGCCCTAATGGCAGTGTTGCTGGAGCGTGGGAACGAGAACAAATATGCCCAAAGCTGAAGCTTTGGACTCCAGAGAAACAATAAATCTTCACGAAAAATAGAAACTCTATGAAAACTATCTTAAAAATATATTTTTTTACGGCTTTTTACGGCATAATTTCCACTCTTTATGCTGAAGTCATCACGGATGGCAGTCTAGGCAATCGGGTTAATTTGAATGCCCCTGATTATCAAATTCGCCAAGAGTTGGGCAAGCGGTTAGGCAATAATTTATTTCACAGTTTTGAGAAATTCAACATTTATCCGGACGAATCCGCTATTTTTTCCGGTGACGACAGCATCCAAAATGTTATCGGACGGGTGACCGGAGGGGATTCTTCCACAATTGACGGTACATTGCGCAACACAATCCCACAAGCAAACACCTACTTAATTAATCCTGCTGGGATAATGTTTGGAGCAAATGCCCAATTGGATGTGCAAGGCTCTTTTCATGCCAGCACTGCTGATTATTTGCGCTTAGGTGAGAAAGGACTATTTCATGTAAATTTATCTGAAAACAGTGTGTTGACTGTCGCGCCGCCTAGTGCCTTTGGTTTTTTGAGCGAAACACCAGCATCTATTTCCAAAACCAAAAGTTTTTTAGCAGTGCCAAATGGAAAAACATTATCTTTTATAGGGGGAGACATAATCATTCAAGATAACCCTATAACTGGAGAAGAAAAATCGTCACTCAGTGCCCCGGATGGACGGATAAATTTAGTCAGTGTTGCTTCTACAGGAGAAGTACCGGTTAATCTTAAAAACTTACCGAATGAAACCTTGATGCAATTTGGTGAAATCAAGATTTTAGACGCACAAATTGAAACTAGTGAAGCAGGTGGTGGAAATATATATATTTTGGGTGGACAAATAGTTATGAAAAATGCGAATGTGTGGTCTAATACTCACGGAAACAAAAACGGGCAAGGAATTGAAATAACAGCTAAAAACGGCATTATCGCTCAAGGAACAACGAGCATTACGGCGGATGTTATTGGAGGTAGTTCTGGAAAGGGTGGCTCTATTGAAATGACAGCAAAGCAAATTTCTTTACTTAACGGAGCTCAAATTCGCACTAAAACGTTTGGCAAAGGAGATGCAGGTAACATCTTAATAAAAGTGGACAAGCTCATCCTAAAAGATAGAGCGCACTTGGACATGAACACATTGGGGGAAGGAAATGCCGGTAGTTTAACCATTGAGGCAAAAGAATCGGTTTCAGTAATAGGTATTAAGGAGCAACGTCAAGATACGGCTATCACAAGCAACAGTTTTTTATCTGAGATGGCAGGTGCTAGTGGTTCAATAACAATTTCTGCACCAGTTGTGGAAGTCAAAGAAGGCGGACTTATTCAAGCTGCCACAACCGGTATTGGAGAAGCCGGTTCTATTTTATTAAATGTGGACACACTGCGCGTCTCTGATGGAGCTGAATTAACAACTAGAACGAGGGGGCAAGGCGAAGGTGGTACAATTACCATCAATGGGGGCAATATCTATTTAACTAATAAAGGCACTATTTCTGCGAATAGCATCGGCAGTGGCAATGCCGGCGATATAATTTTACGATTGGGGAATGTGTTGTTTATGCAAAATGCAGCTATAACAACAGATACGCAAAACGCGGAAGGTGGCAATATAAAAATTTCCTCACAAGGTTATTTGCATCTAACAGATGACAGTAAAATCACCACCAGCGCGGCTGCCAGTGGCAATGGCGGTGACATTGATCTAAATCCGAAATTTGTCATTTTAGATAATGGTCGTATTTTGGCGCAAGCAGTTGAAGGCAATGGGGGCAAAGTCAAAATTGCGACACTTGGGATTTACAATTTTGCAGAAGGTGAACTTGAAGAATTTATCAATGCTCAATCATCCGGTGGTGGTATTGATGGTATTGTTGAGATAAATTCGCCTGATACCGAAACAAACCTCGAAATTGTTGTGTTACCAGCTAAATTTTTTGATGCCAGTGATCAACTCCAACCTTCGTGCAATATTCGTAATAATACCGGTCGTTTCGTCGTGATACATTCTGACGTATTCCCCCCCGCCCTTGATGATGCACAGTCGTCTCCTTTGCTGTTGATTGAAGGACAAAAGATTGGTCCTGAAAATACATATTCAGCCAGTGAATAGCCACCGATGAAATCGGTGGAACAAACCCCGAAGGGGTTAAATGTGAATAGCCACCGATGAAATCGGTGGAACAATGTGAATAGCCACCGATGAAATCGGTGGAACATAAATCGGGCTCCAAATTATCGGTAATTTTTTGACGGATTTAACACACAAGTAAAAACCCCGTCCAGCACTACGATTTATGATGGTGGGCAAAAAAAACTGCCCACCCTACAAAACTAGAAACGTTACGGACGGGGTTGCAAACCCCGTCCAGCACTACCCTGCCCATTTTGGTAGGGGCACGCCCGATTGGTTGCCCCAGATTTGCAACCCCGTCTAAAGTATGCTACCCACAAAATTTTTGCTCAACATAGACTAACAAATTAGCAAACCGGTTCTTTGTCAAATACCAAGCTAAGAACACACCAATACTGTTAGCAAAAATATCAAGCCAATCGGCACGGCGTATTCCACCAAAGCCTTGCAAGATTTCTAATCCTACCCCAAGTAACAAAAACCCTATCAAATAACGAAAACGTTGTTGGGGAGAATGATAAATTTGGGCAAACCATCCCATTAAAACAAAGTATGCTATTGCATGCCCAACTTTGTCTCCATGCCCCGACGTTTGAATAATAGAAGGTGGTGGTATCAAAGACAGTACAATCACTGCTATTACAAGGCTCCAACCAATTATTAACCACAATTTTTTTAACTGTAATTCCGCAAAAAAGTTTTCTTTCATTTGTTAAACGATCCAAATTAATAATAGTATTCCCAATGCCACACGATACACTACAAATGGCAACATACCAATGCGATCAAGTAGGGCAATAAAAGTGCGAATACATAAGTAAGCACTGAGGGCTGAAAAAAACACACCAAGCAATAAAGTGTACCAATTAACCGGGGTATCAATGCTCATTAAGGTCAAAATTTCAGTTGTACCCGCAAGGATAATCACCGGAATCGCCAGTAAAAACGAAAAACGGGCGGCGGCTCGACGGTTAAGCCCCACTAGCAGCGCGGCGGTAATCGTAATACCGGAGCGTGAAGTGCCCGGAATCAGTGCCAATGCTTGAGCTAATCCGATCAATAAAATATCTTGCCACTTTAAACTAAATTCATCGCGTTCCCGCGTTCCAATCACATCAGCCCACCACAATAATCCCCCAAATACGATAGTTGAGGTAGCTATAATAAGGGGATTTCTCAGATAATCGGCTAAGCCAGCTCCGACAATTGCCAAGCCTACCAATCCCACCGGTATCGTCCCTACCCCAACACCCCATACTAAGCGACTTTCTGGAGTTAATTGTAATGTTTTCATGGACTTAAACCAACTTGCTAATAATGGCTTTAAGTCAGCACGAAAATACATCAACACCGCGATAAGCGAGCCGACATGCACCGCAACATCAAAAGCCAAACCTTGATCCTCCCAGCCGGTTAATTGGGGGAACAAAATCAAGTGTGCAGAACTAGAAATAGGTAAAAATTCGGTCAATCCTTGTATGACTGCTAAAATAATAATATGCCAAATGTCCATGAACGTAATTGCGAATGGTGAATTATGAATGGTGAATGGTGAATGGTGAATGGTGAAATATTGCTATAGACGTAAAGAATAAATAATTTTTTGAAAACGAGGTTTCCAAACGCTCTACGGCTCCAAACATTTTTCTGAAAGTCTATAGTTTCCTACCAACTATTTTCACGGTTTTTAAATACGTTTAACATAATAAGCAAATAGTAAATAAACAATTCATTTATCATTATAAATCTTAAAACTTTTAAGTCAATAAGTGTATTTCTGAGCCAGCCGGATTCATAATTCTTAATGAGCCATTAACTTGACATCTGTTAAATAAACACGGTATATTACTCGGGAGAAAATTGTTATCGTAGCCTATTGAAATATAAGATGTAATTTGCCATTGACTTTATGTGATGGTATTGTTCAACTACAACTAAACCGGAGAATTTACTCTTGAACAAAAATATGTTTTTTATTAACGGGCACCAATATTGGGAAATTGCCCCCGGGAAATTAAATAAGAGCCTTGTTGAAGTAGCTAGAAAGCTGCTTGACCAAAAAGGTTACTCAATGAAGACCACCAATATAAATGATGCGTATGATGTGGCAGAAGAAGTAGAAAAGATGATGTGGACGGATTTTATCATCTTTCAAACCCCAGTGTACTGGATGTCTGTCCCTTGGGGCTTCAAGAAATACATTGACGAAGTGTACATGGGCGGATATGGGGTGATGTTCAAAGATGATGGCAGAACCCGCTCTGATCCCAGCAAGAAATATGGCTCTGGTGGATTTATGCACGGTCGGAAATACATGCTCTCCACCACATGGAATGCGCCTGTGGAAGCATTTAATGACAAAGAGCAGTTTTTTGAAGGCAAAGATGTAGACGATGTGTTTTTCAATTTTCACAAAGCCCAACACTTCCTTGGCTTGGAACAACTTCCAACTTTTTCTTGTTATGATGTCTTAAGAAATCAAGAAGATATCGCTGCTAATTTGACAGATTATGAAAAACATCTGAATGGTATTTTTTAAGTACCAAAGTTTCCACCGATTTCATCGGTGGCTATTCATATTTAACCCCTTTGGGGTTTCCTCATCTTTAAAAATTTCTAACCCCGAAGGGGTAAAACATGAATAGCCATAGGTGAAACCTATGGAAATATTAAATATTATCCGAAAACAGGAGGAAAATAACAGTATGGTTTATACCGAAAAACATCCCGCTCTACTTATTATGGGTATTATCATAGTAACATTGGGCATACTAGCCGATTTTAGTCTCATGGATAGCGTTATAAGTTATTTACATATCGGCAAATATCTAGGAGAAATGACGACATTAACTTACATTTTTGGAAGCATAGCCATACTCGTGGGATTATGGCATTGGTTTGGCACACATGAAGAGGGCAATCTGGATTATTACCTATCCACAGTTGCCGGGCTAATCTTTATCTTATTGATTGCTATGCTTATTCGCTGGTTTGTGGCTCCCTACGTTGCGGTATTGAGTAAATCGCTGGGGCCAATTATGGGGGCCAAATACCTACATGAAGTACTGGGTCTCAATTACATCGTTTTGGGTATTTTGACCGGTATTATTGTCGTCAACTTTCTCAAAGTACCAACTTGGGCAGAAAATGGTGTACGTCTATCGCGGTTAGGATTAAAAACCGGAGTGGTTTTACTGGGTACATTATATAGCCTTGCCGAACTTAAACAGTTAGGCTCACTTTCTATTTTGATGGTAGGTTTCTTCGTCTTAGGCTCAGTTGGTTTAGTATTATGGATGGGAGCACGGAGCAATATTCCTAGTTCGATGGGCGGAGTGTTATCGGCTGGTATGGGGGTATGTGGAGTGTCAGCAACGGTAGCGGTTGCACCAGTGGTACAAGCAAAATCGGTTGAGATAGCTTATACAATTGGCACCATTTTACTTTGGGGCGTGGGCTGTATGTTTTTATTTCCCATCATTGGCAACATGCTAAATTTGGGACATGTCCAATTCGGTGCTTGGGCAGGAACCGGCATTCTTAACTCAGCGCAAGTTGCCGGTGCAGCTCTTGCCTATCAACCGGATGGCATCGAAACCTTGAAAGTCGCCGAAATATTTAATATTACTCGCGTGTTGATTTTACCTATCATCGTAATTTGGTTGGCAGTGTGGTACGTCAAGCGTGAAGAAAATGCTCCCGGGGTCAATCTTGGGCGAGTGGCATTTGAGAAATTTCCAATTTTCGTATTAGGCTTTCTGTTGATGTTTGCTCTATCTTCCACCGGTATTTTCTCGCCGGCTAATCATTACAAAGGTAAATACTTTGACAATAACATCACGGCAAACAAACTTTTAACTGAACCAGCCATTACTACATTGCGGAATGAACAGCCAAAAGTGCAACTGGAGGTACAAAAAACCGCTCTGGCACGTTTGCTGGAACACAAAAAGGTGATGTCCATTGAGGATGACAACACTTTGCGTGGTTTGGTCAACGCGAATATTCTGTCTAAAGAAGCTAATGCCATCCTGAAAAAAGCCCATAAAGCTGTCCGCCATACGGCAAATAAAATCAAGAGGTTCCGTCAGTTCATTACTTGGTTATTTGCATTTGGTTTGATAGGGTTAGGTATGCAAATCACTTTTGCCTCAATGAAACAAGCCGGTGGACAACCATTAGTTATCGGAGGCATAGTGGGAACTCTGAAAGCGGTATTGTCACTTGTTATTGTATTGTTGTTTGTACAAGAAACCATTTAATTAATTGTGAGTATTATACCTGACCGGTTTTTGAAACCGGTCAGGTATGTTATTCCCTTCTCTGGAGAATTTATGATTGATAAGGAAAAAAATACTGAAAAAGCTAGATTCCTTCGCGGCTCAACCTTGACCATTTTTAAAAGTGATAGACATGAAGACTGGATGGCACTGGTGTTATCTCTACTTATTGCGTTGGGGGTGTATTTGTTAGTTCCATAGGTTTCACCTATGGCTATTTACGTTTCACCCCTTCGGGGTTAATCAACCCCTTCGGGGTTAAACGTGAATAGCCACCGATGAAATCGGTGGAACTTTGGGAATGCGCCTCTTAAATTTATTTATCTCCGTTCAGTGGCTCTGTGGTTTTGGGTGATGGCATGGCTTTTAACAGCATTTCCTCAAACCCTTCTATGTTAGGGCAGCGGATGGCTTGTCTAAGAAGTTGTTTCAAATTATCCCGCAGAAAAACCGTGTGAATCTGCTTAGTCATGTCATTGGGTACAACTCCAAATCGTTCTTCAAGGGCCTCAAGGATATCCTCTCGGACAGTTTCGATTGCCCCTTTTTGATAGAGCTGCTGGCCGGCTACCGTGTCCATCAAGTCAAAATTTAACATAGCGATCACCTCTTCATACTGTAATTTACGAAATCGATTTAATACCAATAATCCTAAAATATCCAAAGCCTCTTGGTGTTGTTGGCTTGGAAATACTTGCCCAACTTTACGGCTCCATTCATGACCCTTTTCAAGTACCAAATCTTTATCAGTTGTCTTGGGAATGGTAAAGGGAGCCAATACAATCAGTTTGGGATCCGTTGCTAACAGTTCGGTTTCGGTATAGTCCGTCAAGACTATTTCTTTGAACCAATCTTGACAATTTTCGGCTCCCATAATTTTTGAAAGTGGCAAAGCTGCCTTTTTGTATTCGCTATCTGTATAGATAATACCGGCTATGACTTGCTCCTGATACTTTTGTTGGGTACAGCCTTGAAATACTGAAGTAACTAACCGATAACGAATAAACGGATCCCAGTAACCTTGAAATTCAATGAATACCGGGCCTTGTAGGCTTTTTAACTTTCCAATCGCTTCGACATCTGGCTCAATGCGTTTTTCCTTAAGGGTGACGGCACGAAAGTGGTATTTATCGGCTTGTTTTGCCTGGACACCGAGTAGTTTTAAGACACTACTACCACTTACCGTCATAAGTTTTAGGAAGGTTTCATCGGTGCCACGAGTTGTTTTTTTGGGTTTTGCCATATTTAGTTGTTATTCAAAATTTTGTGATCAGCGATTAGTATATCATGTACTCCAGCAATGGCAACTATTAAAATAATTTCAGTACCTCCCAATCTTTACCGCCTTCGTAAATGGTTCATCATAATGATAATGTGTACCATGTAAGGGACAATGATTTTGACTGACTGATTTTCCCAATCAGGGTAATGATGAGGTACTTTCAACCAGCCATTTTTCATAACAGTATTAAATTCAATTGCTTGCATATTAGTCTCCGGTTAGTACAACGGATTTGGGGATTGAACGGATTGGCTCACAATAACTACAAAGATTGTATTATCGATCGGATTTACGGGAGATGGGTTGAACCGTCACGAAACACTGGCACAATTTGCGTGTCATTTCTTCAAGTTCAAAGTTAACCAACCGGTTTTAATCCGATCGATAATACAATCCTTGTAGTTATTGTCTTAACTGTACTATAATGAACGGCTCTTTTAATTCTTAGCTTGTCATTTTGAAAGACACAGAAACAATGGTAAATTTGTGTCGAATAATTGGCTAAAATGTCATCTACTACTTGTACCTTTTCCGCGCCAGTGGCATCTTCTAAACGGAGCAATAATACGCCACAATGATCCATGCCACAGTGATACACCAATTCACCAAAATCTTTGTCCATTGTGACAACCATTCGATTTTCTTTCACAGCAAGACGAATAATATCAGTGTCTGACATTTTATTATCTATCGCTCTCACGGTTTTTATGTCATAACCCCGTGTCTGTAGATAATGCTCAACTTGTCTGCCAACGCCAACATCGACTAAAAACTTCAATTGGAAATGATTCATCTTAAATCCCTATAGGTAAAGACTCGTTTTTCACTGCTGAAGCATAGATACCAGCACCGCTTGACAATTTGATAGGTAATACTTGTTCTTCACTGACAAGCTGAGCGAGATATAGAAACACTGCTTGAAAATCTGCCGGTTCAAGCTCTGGATAGTCATCAAGTAATTCTTGTGCAGATACGCCTCCCGCTAATGCCAATAAAATTTGTTCTAAGGTAATTCTCATTCCTCGAATGGTGGGTTTACCTAACATAACTTGGGGGTTGACGGTAATTCTTGATAGCAATTCTTGTTTAATCATAAATAGGATACTCCAAATTTAGTACAACGGATTTACTTCATTCCCGGATTTTGCCCCATTGTTTTGAACAAGATTTAACGGATTAACAAGATAAACAAGATTATAATTGTCTCTTTAATCCTGACTATCCTGTCTATCCGTGTAATCCTGTTCAAACCTCCCCAGCAATCCCTAACAGAATAAAATTATTCCAATGCCTCTAACACTTGTCAATTTTTGGGTGTAAGTTTTTTCCGGCATGAAAGGGAATAATAACACGCTGATTACTTTTCACATAGATTCTATGGCTGCCCTTGCTACGAATGTGAACAAAACCGTCTCGCAAAAGCAGCGGCTTGTTGCGCGGTGAGTTGTGGTAACTTAGGCAAAGGATACCTCCATTGCTGTCGTATAAATTTCTTGGCTCAAATATGGTTCAACTTCTTCTAGCGAGAGTGTTTCGATATAAAGTTCAACCGCTTCTTTGATATTGGCGTTGATTTCCTCAAACGTATCGCCTTGAGTTTGGCAACCGGGCAGTTCCGGGCAATAGGCATAATAGCCATTTTCATCTTTTTCAATAACAATACTGACTTTTCGGTTCATGGTTTTTTTCCTTTAGTACAGCGGATTAGCGAAATGAACGGATTAACTTACAATAACTACAAGGATTGTATATAAGAAAGGATTTACGGGAGACGATTTTTACCCATTGTTTTGAACAAGATTTAACGGATTAACCGGATAGACAGGATTAAAGAGCTAAATTATAATCAGGTTTATCTTGAAAATCCGTGTAATCCGGTTCAAACATCCTTTAGTACAACGGATCAGGGGAGTAAACGGATTGGTGTGAAGTTTAATCAAGTTAATTGTCGGAATCAAAAATTTTACTTACGAATGTAATGACATAACTCAAAACACCTCACGCACCAATCCGTTCATTCCCCGGATCCGTTGTACTTAATTTTGAACAAGATTACACAGATTAACCGGATAAACCGGATTATAATCGGCTCTTTAATCCTGACTATCCT
>Ga0233403_10000944_pt1 | contig 13786 bp, 10 predicted proteins | sample Na_oxic_1_MG_FD_179866 | JGI IMG/M metagenome (GOLD analysis project Ga0233403, IMG submission 179866) | Seawater microbial communities from Saanich Inlet, British Columbia, Canada - Na_oxic_1_MG | ecosystem: Environmental > Aquatic > Marine > Inlet | place: Canada: British Columbia | collected...
GTAGTCATTAAGATGCAGAACGGTTCTTTGCTCTATAGAACACCTATTCCCGCAGACTTTTTAAGCATTTCTCCACAACCTTTTAAGGAATCTTTAGACACCTCAGAAAAGACTACCCGTATTTTAGAATTTGAAGTGATACCTGGCTTGGGTGGCGAGTATACCGTTTATGCCGCGTATGTCGAAGAAGGTAAAAATCCCATGACGGATAGTTTCTTGGTACTCAAATCGAATATAGCGAGCGTCAAAGTGGTGTTAAGTAATGAATGAGGTTCTGCCTTTGTGTTGAGTTTGTGAAATTGGAGTGCAAAATTTCAGATAATTATTTTCAAAAAAAGGGCGAACACGTAGGTTCGCCCCTACGGGCCAATGTAGGGGCGAACCTACGTGTTCGCCCTGTTCTGGCTCCGATCAAAAAACAGTAAGGTAAACAAATGTACTGTCCAAAATGCAACCGACACTATAGCAAAAAATATGGCACGATACTCAACTGTACCTGTGGATACCGTTTTGTGTTTGGACACAACGATGTCATAAAAGATCGTCTGATGTTCTTTTTAGAAAGAAAAGCCAGCCAAAATGGAACCCGTTATTTTACAATGGATAGGCTTTATGCGGCCTATCAGAAACACCAATCGCATCAGAAATCCTCACTGAAACCGTTTTTTTTCTTTAGAAAAGTTCAACATCTCAGTCAGGCTTATTTTGCTAAGATACATTATCATTGGCAAAGGCATTCTAGTTTAAGCAGTGACAAATTTATTGATAAGCTTAGTTTGCAAGCCCCTGAAAACCCAATCGGAGAAGAAGTTTTTGAGTATGGTGTTGAGCGGATTATTGTCGTTGATGAGCCTTTAACAGTTGATTTGTTCGTTAAAAACAATAAACACCTGAATAAAAAAGCTGTGATCATCTCATCTGAGGGTTATCCTGCCTATTTAAAACCGCATTTACAAACTCTATTGCAAAAGCAACCGAATATTAAAATCGGCTTTCTGCATAAACGGGAATTAACAATAGAGGAACAAATCAGGCGTTTTGAACAAAAATATGAAGTCATGCTCAAAGGTTCGGTATGGGATATATCGACTAAGCAAAAATATACTAAACCCGTTCAATCTGTGGAAGCGCAAACAATCCCCTTATCTGTAGATGAAACACATTCTAAAGAAGGGCATTCGTGGTTATCTTGGATGATACCCGCTTCAATAGCCAGCGTTTTAGGTATCGCGACAAGTACAAGTGGTGGAAAAGAGACAGAAGAGGCTGATCCAGAAATTGAAACCGAGAATATTGAGGCCGATAGCCATAATGATTCAGGTGGGTATAGTGATGATGCGGGCTTTGATGGCTTGGATGCCAGTGAGGATGACAGTGACGGTGGTGCTGATGATGATGGTGAATAATGATTATGAATTTTAGTCATAACAAGATGCCCAAAGGCGATTGATTTTCGTTCCAAATTTATTTTGCGTGTTGTTGGAGTGCAAAATTTATTATTGCGAAGTAACAAGAGGCAAAAGGAGAATTTTATGAACGTCGTTATTCCAGGAGAAATTCTATTATCGGCGCGTTTGTCAGAAAGTGAGTTAAAACAAGAAATTGCGGTTATGCTATTTGAAAAAGACAAATTAACGCTTGGGCAATCGGCACGCTTAGCCGGTATGAATCGATTACAATTTCAACATCTTTTAGCAAGCCGTGCAATTCCCGTTCACTATGATATCGCACAGTTTGAACATGATTTAGCAAGCCTCAACAAATTGGAAAGAATATGAGAGTTGTGAGCAATACCTCGCCCATTATCAACCTAGCTAATGTGGGTCAACTTGACTTATTAAACCAGCTTTATGGGGACATTATTATTCCGCAAGCTGTCTTTCACGAAATTACGGTGATGGGTGCGGGTCAAGCTGGGGATCAAGAAGTCAAAACTTGGTCTTGGTTTTTCACTCACACAGTAGAAAATACGACGCTGGTCAATTCCTTGCGCCTTGAACTGGATGCGGGTGAAGCAGAAGCGATTGCATTAGCCTTAGAACTTAATGCAGATTTGTTACTGATGGATGAAAGGCACGGTTGTGCGATGGCACAGCAAATGAATCTTATGTGTAGTGGCATTTTAGGTGTATTGGTTAAAGCTAAACATGAAGGTTTAATTGCTTTTGTCAAACCTATACTTGATGATTTAATCAGCACTGCAGGCTTTTGGGTGAATAATGCACTCTACGATCATATTTTGCAAACCGTCAATGAAGACAAGAGTGCTTAAAGGTTTTATGCTCAGTACACGGATTATTGATAATATTGTCAAGTACAAGTATCGGAAAATGCCGATAAAACCGATTTGGCAAAATCGGGATGATTGATTAATTTGTGCTGAGAGTTATGAAATAAACGCAAAAGACGCAAAAGACGCAAAAGAGACGCAAGAGTACTCAATAAACTTTGCGCCAACATGAGGTTTTAATAATGGATGGTATTTTCGGTTTTTTTGGCAATCCGGCTCCGACTGTTTTTCGGCAAATGCACAATAATCTATCGCATCGGGTGGGCCATAAAATCCAAGAAATTCAAACAGATAATGTCAGTGTGGGCTACGGTTGTTCTCGAACGGTTCACTGGCAACATACTGCTGAAACGGGTTTGGCCACTCAAAACAATATCACTTTGGCGGTTTGCGGTTTTTTTACCAATACGGCACAGCAATACACCCCTGAGCAATTAATCACGGCATATCAGAATCAAGGTATTGGGGCCTTATGCCAATTACAGGGTAGTTTTTTGATTGCGCTGTCTCAGGGTGAAGAAGGTTATTTAATACGCGATGGGGCAGGGCAGCGAACAGTTTATTATAGTCAACAAGATGGACGATTATTTTTTGCTGTCGAACCGAAAGGGATTCATCAAATAACGGGTTTCCATCGACGACTTAATCCCGATGCACTGATTCAATACTTGTCTTTTAGTTTTGTTCCGGGTATCAATACGATGTTGGCGGATTTGTATGAGTTGCCACCGGGGCATTATTTACACTGGCAAAATGGGCTATCGCCATCACGTTTGCACCGCTATTACCCGTTTGAATCTGTCAACAAACAGGCGCGTTCAGAAACAGAATGGATTGAACGATTTCAAGAAACGTTTTCTAACTGTGTGGCGGATCGTCGTGTCTCACAACAGGAAATCGGGGTATTCCTTTCAGGTGGCATGGATTCCAGTGTCGTTACCGCTGAATTGTTTCGCCAACATGATCGTCAATTACACACTTTTTCGCTGCATTTTGGACAGACTTATCACAATGAATTGAAATTTGCAGCCGCAGTGGCTGAACGCTGCAATACAAAACACCATGTTTTTGAGATCACGCCTAAACACTTTTTGCGACGTTTACGAGAAATCTTATGGCATCTTGATGATCCCATTGGTGATCCCATTACCCTGCCTAATTATGAACTGGCTGCTTATGCGCGTGAGGAAGTTGATTGGATATTCAATGGAGAAGGCGGTGATCCCTGTTTTGGCGGGCCTAAAAACTACGCGATGATGTTATTGCATTGGTATGGGGAATCAAAAATGCCTCCTTTTTATCAAGAAGAGGCCTATTTAAACGCTTTTAAACGCGCTTACAGTGAACTGGATCAGTTATTGACACCCGATTTTGCGAAACACTTCAATCGCGAAAAACAGCTTTATGCCGTATTAACCCCCTTTTTTAAAAGTGAGAAGCCGACTGGTTATCTTGATAAACTCATGGCAATGAATATTCGTTTGAAAGGGGCCCATTTGATCTTGCCTAAAGTAGATCGAATGCTCGGCGCTAACGAATTTTATTCACTTTCCCCCCTATTTGATGAACGCATGATTGAACTCAGTTTTGCCATGCCGTCTACTTTGAAATTGGCAGGAGGGGATGAAAAAGTGATTATGAAACAAGCCTTTAAAAAGCAGTTACCTTCTCGGATTTTAACTCGCTCCAAAGTGGGTATGCGTGTGCCCGTGAATTTTTGGTTTCAGAATGAATTGAAACAATATACTCGGCATATTTTTAGTCGAAATGCTATCACCCGCGCCGGTATTTTTAATTATGAACGCATCAAGCAATTGATGGAATATAACACGGGTGAAAATCATCCACGCTATGGGCTCAAACTTTGGATGCTATTAACCTTTGAAATGTGGAGAAGAAGGATCATCGAAAATGAAGAATGACAACGAGGAAAACAATATGAGCCAGTTTGAAAAAAACACAGTCGAAGCGGCTAAAATTCAGACACTTTATCGGGTGCATTATTTCAATGCCTCGGCTGTTTTTGAAGCACCAGAAGATCATGCTTACTATTTCAAAACGTTCATAGGGCCGCACCAAATATCGGTTGAGCGTGGCGATTGTGTTTATTTTTTGACGACAGACACGGCCTTCTTGAAACGTGGCCCGTGTCAAATAGAGTCTGAGCATTGTGCAACCATTGTGCGTGGATTTATGCCAGCTGAACGGAGTTGTTCATTAGCCGGATTACCGGTATTGCCCTACGTGAATGGCTGTTCCACAAAACAACTCTTCGCGCCACCACGCCCCGGCGATCCCACATTACAATATCTTCAAATTCCTCCCCATAGCGCCGAACAAGCACATCATATTCATTCCACCACTCGCGTTGTCTATACGTTATCGGGAAAGGGAACGAGTATCGTTGGTATGGAAGGGTTGACGGTTAAAGAAGACTTGACACCGGGCAAGGTGTGTATTTTAGAGCCGATGTGTCCGCATCATTTTGAAACCCCTTATGGCGAACCCTTGGTAGTTGTGCCACTGCATATTTTTTCGGCAACGTCTGGCGTTGAAACGATGCATCCTATGTTTAATGGGACTTATTTGATGAATCAAGGTAATTGATAACGAGAATTTTAAAACTCAAGTTTGCATCGGTGCATCGCTATTTTCACACTCATACCTTTAATAGCTAGCACAACGAAACTTCGTTCACGAAGCGTGTGAGAAATTAAGAAATGGCCACGAAATCACTTCCCGTTTTATAGATTTTTAGGGGCGAACACGCAAGGGCAGCCTACATATACCTCGTAGGGGCTCGCCTTTCGTGTTTGCCCTTTTGTCTTGGCCGTCGCAAAATAAATTTTGCACTCCAAGAAACTCGCAAAATAAATTTTGCACTCCAATCAGGCAGAAGCAAAATTTATTTTACTTCTTTTTACGTTCCAAATTTATTTTGCGTCTTTTTACGTTCCAAATTCATTTTGCGGCCTTTTTGGAGTGCAAAATTCATTTTGCGTCTTTTGGAATGCCTGTTATTTTGCGAAGGCCTGATTGAGATAATGACCTTTTTTTGGGAATGCGCCCATTAAGAATAGAACGCAGATTATGGCCTGATTGAGCGGATTGACGCGGATTTTAAAAATTTAAGATGAAACTTAGCGTCTTAGCGGCTTGGCGTGAGATAAAAATCTCACGCTTCGAGCCAAGGCGCTTCGAGTAGAATAGGTAGAGAGCGATAGCTACACTGTCTATACTGTCCACCGTTATAATTTTCGTATTGGGTTAGTCACCACCACCTGACTTGAGCTTAATAACCCCCGCACTTTTAATCGCACCTAAGCTTCGCTAATGACGGGCTGATCGTTGTAAGGTGGGTAACTGTAGTTGCCCACCATTGAAATCTACCCTTTGTCAAAAAAATGAGGCAAAATAAGCTGCGTATTACGATCTTGACGTTCATCAGGCGTACCCCAGTGAGCGACTATGGACTTGAAATAAGGCAACCAAAAACGTTCCTGAGCTTCTTCAACTATCCTTCTATATGTGCCATCCTCCCTCAATGTTTTCCAAATCGTACCCGCAAAATTGGAAAGCACAAAGTCGATTGCGAGTATCGCATCCATTGGGGGATGAAGCAATCTTGGTGTTTCTAAAAGCAAAACATCACCTAGATTTTTAATCTCTTCCATTTGATGTCCACCATATTGGAAATGATAGAGTGGGTGTACGCCATAAGCTTCGTTGTCTTCTTCTCCTAAAATGTGACGATCAAGATGCCATGCACAACGCTTTTTAGGCGGTATTGTCATCACTTCAATATTAACGGAAAGTTCATATTTGAACGGATCATCGGATTCAGGATCGCATACGCCTTGTAGCGCAACACTGAGTTCTAAATTCAGATATTTACCCACATCGTTTGGCAAAGTATGGCGCGGTGTTTCAATTTGAAACAGTAATTGTTCGAGATTGTAACCATAAGAATTTTGCCCTTTGGGGGTATTATTTATGCATTTGGCAGCCGCACTTTCTAGTGGGGAAATATCAGGTATCACTTTTATTGCTTGTGATGTTGAAAGTAATCGTGCAAATTGTCGCAATTCATTTGATCGTGCTTTACGGTATTTTTTTGGTTCGATCTTACGCGCCACTGTTAAGCCTCCATTCTTTCCCTAACATCTTGAAAACGTTCATATTCTAGGGGATCAATTTTTAATCCTCTATGTTGACCCATTCTCTCTAAAGTGGCTTTGATGGAAAGGTAAAGCGGTTCTTGCCAAAACTTTTGATTAGGAGAACTGACTCTAAACGCATCAAGCGGATCAAGGGGTTTTTCAAAACCTTGACAAATAGTCCAATAACGTTCGCTGTACCCATTGTCAATTGGCTCGGTTGGGGCTTCTAGATGCTTTAAACCTGTTGTCTGACGTAAAAAAGCGACTCGTTCTTTGGCCTTTAGACGGCGTAAAGAAGTGGGAGAATCGGGTAGAGAATGCCACCATTCTTCAAGCTGAAAAGCCCACCATCTAGGCCAAGCTTCGTTGAAAGCACCCGTATAGGCACAGGTGTCAGATAAAAATTCGGATTGATAACGTGCCCAATCAGGAGAGTTTTGAATGTCGATGCCGAGACGGGCCGCTAATACTGATTCGTTGATAAGAGGCCCTTGTGCCTCAATGAGTTCTCTCAAGATATATCGCGCATATTCATGAACGGGATAGCACTTTTTATTGACGACAAAAGGTTCGCCAATATTAGGATGCAATAACTGAACATCATCCTGTTTTTCTAAACCTAGCATCTTATGAAATAGCCCATTTTCACGCTGAATCTGTTGATAACCTTTTACCAAAGACTGTAATTCTAAAGCCACACGTTTTGGCTCTTTGACAACCTGTTTTTCCTTGTCATAAATTTGGTCAAACAGATTATGAGCACTATCATCTGACTCATAAGAGGTTTTTAACTTGCTATCAAGGGACCAAAGCACAATTGGCTTGGAAGGTATTTCACCTTCCGTCATTCGGGTACGCAATTCTTGTGCAAGCGTAAAACCACGATAGGGTACTGGCTGTCCAGCCTCAGTAGGATTTTCATCCAAACGCAGATCGAGAATGAGTATATCCGGTTTTTCAGCCTTAATCCGATCAATTTGTTTCCCAAATTCTTGTGGTTTTTGGCAAATAAACTCAAGCGTTCCAGGCTCTGAATGATTGACGACCAGTTTCCACAAGGGTTCCACAGTGCTTGCTTCATCATCAATATAAAAACAGTTAATAGGCATCTTCAGGTATCTCCTCTTTTAAGGCTTTTCGTATTTCAATACGAAAACAAGTGACATAACCCGTGGGGGGTTGAATCAGAAAAATGTTGCCTTCCGCAGCTTCTATAATATCTTTGACAATCTTCAATCCTAAACCAGTACCCGTAAGTTGATCAGTGTCAGAAGCAAAAGGCGCGGGTGGGGCACTGGTTGTGAAAAAGGCATTAAATATCCTCTCTTGATATTCAGGGGGAATACCGTCACCATTATCGGCAAATTCTAAAAAAAGCGTGTGATTGACTTTGCCAGCACGAATCAAGACTTGCCCTTTAGAACACGATCTTTTAATCGCCTTCAATGAATTACTAAAAAGATTAAATAAAATGGAAGTCCATTCCGAGGAATGCATAGGCCGTGCAAATAAGTCATAACCCATAATTTCTGTTTTAAATTCAATCCCTTTTCTCTGTAATTCTGGCCTAATAACCCTTTCAAAGGCATTAATGACATCCCTTAATTCTTGAGCTTGAAGTTGACGGTGAGCATTATCCATAACCGCATTATCAAAATATCGGGCATAAGATTGAAGCGCATCTAGGTTAGATTGCATACGCTTGCAAATGTCTGACGCGCTTTGGTTTTCGATAAGCTCAGTCGTCAACAACGCAAGATTCGCAACCATAGCATTTAAACTTTGTCGAATCTCATGCGTAAATTCACCAATCGTCAAACCCAAGCTGGCAAGTACCCGTAACATGCTATTTTCTGCCATAATGGCTTGACTTGATTCACCGAGTTGTAAAACACGTTCTTTAATTTCGGCGTTGACTGTCTTAACCGCGTTTTTGTCACTTTGAGCTTCTGTGATAGTGTCTAAATCTTTAACAATTTGCTGGGCCGCTTTTAATGGCGGCGTGTTTTGAGAAGATTTTTTTAAAAGTAAGCTTTTCTGATGGGCTTCCCATATTCGGCCTACCGCTTTTTTTAAAGCCTTAAAGACAAAGTGACGCAACTCTTCAAAAGCTTGATTTTCAATTAATCCTTCTCGACTGGATGTTTCCTCAAACTGTTCTCCTAAAGGATCATAAATTTCCACAAAACCAAAAACGTTATCATTTCTAGAAGGCGGGAGTTCTTTTTCAAGCGCCGCACTGGCATCTAATCCCAACCAATCATTCGATTTTTCGCCATAAGGTAAAACACGAAAACCATTTCGATATAACCTAATTCCCCCTTGTTTCTTCAATTTTTCAATGATAATAGGTTTTAACAGTTTCGGTAGTAAGTCTGGTTTATTGATATAAAAATACGTTTTAAAATTGACTTGCCTTAAAATATCATAAAGATCATCAAGTTCTTCATCAATTGTGTTAACCTCACTATAACGTTGAGATCGTAGTGACCAATAAGCATCGCCTTTGTTATCCACTCTACCTTCAATTTCAGCAAGGGCATATTCTAAAATTAAATTGTTTTCATCAACAATTGTTTTTGGGTCATCGTCACCCATTTGTTGATAACAGATGGTTTTAAAACCAGGATCGATTTTGTCATGTTTCCCCGCTTTTTGAGAAAGCGGAAAAGGTTGTAATAAATCAGAAATATAACGATAAGCCCGTTTGATTTCAGCTTCACTCCAGGTTTCTCTCAGATGTTCAATAATTAAGATTGTACCTTCTTGAATGACTTTCTCGATGGTTTCAATTCGACTTGATACCGTGATCAAATCGCGGTGAGCTTCAAAATCATTCCAATTAATTGTCAATTGTAATGCGTGAGAGGCCTCTTTTTGATGTGTCTTAATAGTCAGGCGCGTACCAAGACGCTGTGCAGAAAAGCGTCCAATACCTTTTCGCCCTGCTCGTTGCCGCTGATATTTTTCAGAAAACGGTTGTTCTACTTTGTCAGGCGTTGATAAGCGCATAAACCCATCAATGAGTTGTTGGCGCGTCATCCCTAACCCATCATCACTTATTTCAAGCGAGCCCGAGTCTTTAAAAATCAGTTTAACAAGCGTCGCATCAGCATCATAGCCATTTTTCACGAGTTCAGCAACCGCCGTTTCTTTTTTAGCAACCAATTCTAAACCTAATCGACTAATATGACTGGCATCAACAGAAAAACGGACATTATCTTGATCTTGACGCGCCAACGCACTTGATAAATGAAGTATTTGCTCATAATTAAGCTGTTTACCATCTAATTCGGTTCTAAGTTGTTTGAGTATTTCAAAATCGTTCATTTTTTAACTTGCGGCCCGATTGGAGTGCAAAATTTATTTTGCGGGTAGATTGGAGTGCAAAATTTATTTTGCGGGTAGATTGGAGTGCAAAATTTATTTTGCGGCCCTCATTCCAAATTTATTTTGCTTTTATTTGTTTTTGGGCTACTGATTATAACTTAAAATGCATACTCATAGTACAACGGATCAGGGGATTGAACGGATTGATGAGTGGGCATTTTTTCTATTCACGGGGTAGCGATGCAGAAACGCGATGCAGAGACGCGATGCAGAGACGCGAAGCATCGCGTCTCTACCCATCAAAACACCTCACAACCAATCCGATCAATCCGATGATCCGTTGTACTTATACTCGGCGCGGGAATAAACTTAACTTTTGGCAACCCCAGGTTGCCACCTGGGGCTATTCACATTCAACCCCTTCGGGGTTGTGCGTTTTAGTTTTTAGTTTCTCACAAGCATGACGTACAAAGGCAAATCAATAAAAATCTTAAAATAAAACGCACAACCCTGAAAGGGTTGAATATGAATAGCCCCAGGTGGCAACCTGGGGTTGCCAAAAAATAAAAGTTAAGTTTATTCCCGCGCCAGGTATAACTCCAAACAACCATATTGCCTCACCCATACAACTGATGACAAAAAACATTCAACTCTCAATTGATGACATCAAACATCAAGATTCTGCTTTTTATTTAATGGTAAAAATCGTCACAGACGATTTTCACGCTAGACTGGCACAATCATTATCAGAACTTGGCTTTTTGCAACCTCTGTTGGTTTATCAAGATCAACAAGGTGCCTATCATTTACTAGATGGCTTTAGTCGTTTAGCTATCGCCAAAAAGCAAGCTTTGACAAGCATACCCTGCCACATTTTACCACCAGAAACGGCATTAACCACTTTATTGAATTTGTTATTAATAGAACAGTATACGACAATTCAATCCAGCTTAATCGGACGAATTGATTTTATTGCTTTAGCATTAGCGCGAGGCATGGATCGTGCGCGGCTATGCCGCGACTTTTTACCCCGTTTAGGTTTTCAAGGGCATGAAAAAGTTTTGCGTCAATGTGAAGCCATATCGCGTTTACCAAAAGAGGTGCTTGATTTTTGTCAAGAGAAAAATTTTGCCATGCGTCAATGTCTCGCCTTGACACGACAACCAGCGGCCTTATTAGAACAAGTGATGACTTGGCGAGAGCAGTTGAATTTAACGGCCTCTATCATTGAAGAATTATTAAGCCATATCAACGACTTATTGCGTAGTCGCGCTCAAGATATGGCCACGTTTATGGCCTCAAAAGAAATCGCTGAGATTTTAAATTCAGAGTATCCGAAACAGGATAAAACCCGTTTATTAAGACAATTGCTGAAAAATTGGCGTTATCCCATTTTGAGCGAAGCTCAGAACAATTTACAAACGATTTATCAGCACATGCCCTTACCTGAAGAAACGCTTTTGAAATGGGATGAAAGCTTAGAACGTCATGAATTAACCTTGCAACTCAAAGCGCGTTCAGTCAATGAATGGCAACAGCGAATAGGAGCATTGCAAAATCAATCGGTTATTGATGGTGTCGAACAGCTTTTGAAGCAATTGTAGTAAAGCAATGGATAGAACGCTGATGACGCTGATGATCATGATTTACGCTGATTTATTTTAATCAATCCAGATTTTAATCAGTGTTAATCATGATAATCAGTGTCATCTGCGTTCTATCAAATTTTTTAATTTTTTTAATCAATCCAGATTTTAATCAGTGTAAATCAGGCCATAATCATGATAATCTGCGTTCTATCTAATTGCTCACTTTCATCACGCTCATCATGGAGTCACAATGAAACATCAGATCAAGCATTTTTATTATGATGCCAGCCAAGCGCAGAGTCAGGCTGTTTCTCAATTCAAAAGCCAGACAGCCAAAACACACATCGTCAGTTCAGTTCCCAAAATAACGCATTATCGGGAAGGCAAATCGGCCCTCTATCTGACACAAAAACAAGGGGCCGCTTTCAAACCCTGCGCTTCTCTGAATCCTGAATATGTGTGTTGCAATGTTCAAGTCTTAGATGCAGTCAGTAATTGCCCTTATGATTGCTCCTATTGCTTTTTGCAAAATTATTTAAACAATGGCACTTTGCAAGTCACGGCAGATGTTGACGCAATGATTGAAGAAGTGCGAACGAAAACTGCGCTACAACCTTGGCGTTTTTTTCGTATTGGCACTTGGGAATTAGGCGACAGTTTAGCTTTAGAAGCCTTGACAGGCACTTCGGCACAATTAATTAAAGCCTTTGCCGGAATGAAAAACGCCTTATTAGAATTACGCACCAAATCAGATTATGTCGAGAAATTATTAGATATAGATCATCAACAGCGTACCGTCGTATCTTGGACAGTGAATCCACAAACGATTATAAAACGTGAAGAATTTCGCACTGCCAGCATGGCAGCGCGTCTATCCGCAATGCAACAAATTGAAAAAGCAGGTTATTTGCTCGCATTACATTTTGATCCCATGCTACTATTTGACGGTTGGGCAGCGGATTATGACGCTTTAGTTAAAGAGATTTTTAGCCGGATTTCAAGCCAAAGCGTGGTTTGGATATCGATAGGCAGCTTACGTTTTAATCCCGAAATGAAACGCACGATTGAACAAAATTTTCCAGGTAGCCGTATAACGACACCAGAAATGGTAGCCGGGCCCGATGGCAAAATGCGTTATGTCAAACCGAAGCGCGTTGAAATGTATCAGCATTTATATCAAACAATACAAGCTTGCATGCCTTCAAACGACAAACCCTTTGTTTATTTGTGTATGGAACGCTGGGATATGTGGGATAAAGTCTTAGGATATCATCCGCATTCGATAGGGCATCTGGATTATTTAATGGTGCATTCCTTGACACAACGCTTTCCCGGTTTAGTGCATCAGAATCCTGATCTCGCTTTATATGATAATGGCGATGAAAAGGAAACGAACAAATCTAAAAACGTGATAGAACGCTGATTGTACTGATTATCATGATTAACGCTGATTAATCGAAGTGAAACACCTCTGTGAAACTCTGTGTTCCTCTGTGTACTCTGTGTTGAAAAAAATTGAGTCAAATCGAAGTAAAACACCAATGGCCCCTATAAACGATGACTTTACTTTACCCTGGCTTTGGTTAGGCACCTGGAGTTTAGGCGGCGAAAGCTTTGGGCCCCATGACGGCCGTGAAGCACAGGCCACCTTAGAAGCCGCTTTAGAAGCCGGAATGCGTTGTTTTGACACGGCCGGTTTTTATGCCCACGGCAGCTCTGAGCAATTATTATCAAAAGTGATAACCCAACAAAAACGCCAAAAACTGTTTATTGCCAGTAAAGGCGGATTATCTTGGCAAGGCAAAAACGTGATTCACTGCGGAAATCGCGATGCCCTCCGGCAAAGCTTGTTTAACAGTTTAGAACGTCTCAAAACCGATTATCTCGATCTCTATCAATTACACTGGCCCGATCCACAAACCCCCATTGAAACCAGTTTAGAAACTTTGCAAGCATTACAAGAAGAAGGTTTAATATTACGCTGGGGTGTCTGCAATTTCTCAATAGAACAAATACAAAGTTATTTGCCATCAGGCGGTTTGATTCCTCATCAAGTGCATCACAACCCTTTACATCGTGCCGATAACATCTTAGCGGCCGGAAAAGCGAATCAACGTTGTCTGAATTGCATAACATCCCCCTTAGAACAAGGGTTATTGGGCACGGGAAAAAGCGCACAAGGTTTAACCGTGTTAGGAAAACGAGATGCGCGGCGGCGCAATCCACACTTTCATTCCGAACAAACTAAAATAGAATTAGCCCGTTTTGTCGCTCAAATAAAAAACACAGCTTTACCACAAGTGAGTGCCGTATTTTTAGAATTACTGTCTTCCCCCTTAGTCGATGTCGTGATTACTGGAGCCCGAACCCGAAAACAATTAGCAGAAGTGTTAGCCCATCAGGAATGGTTACGCCTT
>Ga0233403_10000945_pt1 | contig 13772 bp, 11 predicted proteins | sample Na_oxic_1_MG_FD_179866 | JGI IMG/M metagenome (GOLD analysis project Ga0233403, IMG submission 179866) | Seawater microbial communities from Saanich Inlet, British Columbia, Canada - Na_oxic_1_MG | ecosystem: Environmental > Aquatic > Marine > Inlet | place: Canada: British Columbia | collected...
TCCAATCGGGCCGCAAAATAAATTTTGCACTCCAATCGGGCCGCAAAATAAATTTTGCACTCCAATCGGGCCGCAAAATAAATTTTGCACTCCAATCGGGCCGCAAAATTTTTCAATCAAATAAATAATTTGTACTTTATTCAATCGGGAAACGCTATATAATGCTTCGCGTCTCTGCGTCTCTGCGTCTTCGCGTCTCCGCGAAGATGAGACGCGAGGCGTCGAAACGAAAAACAATCCCTTCTCCTAAGTACTTTTGACAAACTGATAGGTGGTAAGGTACTGAGGGTTTATTTTGAGTCTTTAATTAAAGGCAATAGTGCATTACCTACACCAGCAAAGAGACTGACGTTGTAGAGCATAAGCGCACTGAAAACACCAAAATGTAAGAAAAATATTCCTCCCACACTAATTGCCCCCGGCACAAAGGCACTTGCTAAACTGCTTTTCTGATTATTTTCAAAAAGTTTCGCATGTTCAAATAAATAAGCCAATTGCGTGAGGTTTTTATCCATTAAAATAATCTGAGCAGTATCAGTAGCGACTGTTGAAGCACCGCGTAAGGAAATAGAGACTTCTGCCTTTTTCAAGGCAATAGAATCATTGATCCCATCCCCAATAAAACACACCGATTTACCTTCTTGTTGTAGTTGCACAATTAAATTGGCTTTATCTTGTGGCAAAGTATTGGCAAAGTAGTTGTCAATACCTAATTTTTCAGCCAACTGTTTAGTCGGTTGTTCATGATCACCGGAAATAATGTAGGTAGATAAATGACGTTGCTGTAATTGTTGAATAATCTTTTTAGCTTCTGGGCGAATTGTGGGATGCAATTCAAGCATGCCCACCAGTTGCTTATCTCTTGCCACATAAACGGTTGAATAACCTTGTTCATGACTGTTCTTTTGTAGCGTGAGTATTTCAACTGGTATGGCGATTTCCTCAGCCTCCATAAACCGGTAACTGCCGACTTGAATGATTTGATCATTTATTTTGACTTTGATCCCATAGCCAATCTCATACTGACTTTCATCAACTTCAGGTAATTCTAAAGAACTTTCATTGGCGGCTTGCAAAATCGCTTTGGCAATAGGATGATTTTGTTTGTATTCCGCCGCTGCCGCGTATCTCAATACCTCATTTTCTGTCACGCCATTACAAATATAAATCTGGCTCAAATGGGGTTGTTCCAAAGTAAGTGTCCCTGTTTTGTCAAAAACAACGGTATCGATCTGATTAAGTAATTCTAATGAGCGTCCATCTTTAATGAGAATACCCTTTTTAGAAGCCAGATTGATAAAATTCAACATACCCATAGAGGTGGTAATCCGAATGATTTCTGAAAAATTGGAACTCAACACCGCCACGGCACTATAAGTTCCTAACGTAGAAAGAGCAAGGGCACCAGTCGCCAAGGTTGGTAATACCGTTTTTTCAGACATTTCCTCATTACGTGTTTGGAGAGACATTTCAAATTCTGTAGTACGATTTAGGACTTCACCGATTTGGGCGGCAATCGTTGCTACCCCAGCTTTTTCAACTTTAATATGAATTTGTCCAGTTAAGACAATGCTGGCGGCAAGCACTTGATCACCGACTACTTTTTCATCAGGTTGTGCCTCTCCCGTTAAGGCTTGTTGATCTATGGTAGCCATGCCCTTGGTAATCATACCATCTACGGGTATCATTTCCCCCGCATTAACCACGACAATATCACCCACCTGCAACTCCTCGACTGGCGTTTCAATCTCAACTCCGTTTTTTACCAACCAAACAAAACGGGGTTGATCGCTGAAAATATTAACCAAGTTTTTTCGAGTCGTATCCCTGGTTTTGTCCAAAAGCTTGGCCGCTAAAAAATAAATAAAGCTACCAAAAGCCATAATAAAATAGTAACCCGTCACAAATCCACCCGTGATAGCAACGGAATCAATTACTGCTACTTTTAATTTACGTTCTTCAATAATGCCTTTATAAGCGGCTTTGAAAATAGGTAAGGTAGTATAAAGACTAATCGGTACACTAAGGAGTGTGAGTGGCGGAAAAAATAAGATTCCCGCACCTGCAAAACCCAGTGCAACTGACGAGACAGACAAGTAATGATCAGTTTCTTGTTCCAATTGACTGATTTCATCTTCACTGGTAACAGTGATCGTTTTTTTTGTCTGCGGTTTAAGCGCTTGTTTGTCAGCATTTGAGAAAAAAGTCAGACTTTTTTCCACGATGATTTTTTTGTATGCTTTGGCACCCGCATACAACCCAACCGCAGAACCGGCAAATAATAAGGCAATTGGTAACATCTTGTTATATTCCTCAAAATAAGTTATTACTCAGTACAGAATCCTAAGTTTTCGTGATGAAGATTCTTTCGTATCGGGAAAAAATATTGACATATTCAAAGTACCCAAAAAACGAAGCGATTCCACAGTTTTCTACATTGTAAAAATTGTTTATACACAAATTCGTCATTCCAGTTACTAACAGAAGTATCATTAGCGAGAACACCAATGACACAAGAGACTTAAAGAGCTTCTTTTCAAAATAAGCAAAAGTAGGTTATCACGGAAACTGAGGGCCACTACCTTATTTTTGGGCAAGTGAAAAAATGGCAATCCATCTATTGCTTCGATAGCGATATATTATCATCACGCTTAATGCTACCAGATAAATAAATGCGCCAATCCAAGCACCAACTAGCCCGGGTTCGATTAGTTGTGATAATAGTATTGCCGCTGGAAACATTATTCCTGCTGCACAAGCTATCAAAAACAAAGTGGGTATTAGTGTATCCCCAGCCCCGCTTAGTGCTGAGCGTAAAATGATATTGATACCATTAAATATTTGAAACAAAGCGATTACTTTGAACATGAGTCCGGCTTGATATACAACGGCGTTATCCGCGCTGAACCAACGTGCGATGGACTCACCGAAAAACCATAATGGTATTCCTAACACGCCCATGTATATTACTCCTAATAATAATATCCGGTAAGTAATCGCTCGTGCAATGTCTGAACGATTGGCACCTAAAAATCTGCCCACATAGGAGGCCGCCGCGATACCAATTGCATACCCAGGTAAGAATAAAAATTCTGCCACTTGTATGCCGATGTTATTGGCAGCAAGAGGCACGGTGCCTAATTGACCAACAATGAGCATAAATCCTATCCATGTCAATAGATCAATAAAGTCACCAATACCTTTAGGCAAACCAATGCGTAGAATATTTTTAAACAAGTTAAAGTCTGGGCGTGTGAAGATTCGCAACCCATAATGTGCAGAAATAGGTCCAAAAAAGGAGGTTGTCATGATAAATAATGCACCAAGTGCCTGAGCAAACACCGTGGCATAAGCACTCCCAGCGACACCTAAAGCGGGCATTCCTAAATTTCCAAAAATCAACCCGTAATCTAATACCACGTTTAAGAGCAATATACCCACTGCCACTAACATGGGAAACAGCGAATTACCCTTTGATTGATAAAATGTAGAATACAAAATGAATAATAGGGAAAAAGCGGCATCCCATACCCGTATTTTCAGATATACCCAAGCGTGGCTATCCACTGTTGGCTCAAGGCCCGCTATGGTGGAAAATAAAGGCCAACTTTGGATAAATAAATATAGCAACGGCAATCCCAGTAAAGCGAGTATTTGATAATGTGCTAAAATGTGGGCCATTTTGTGGTATTCCTTTGCACCAAAAGCTCTCGCGAAAAAAGCGATGGAATTTTCCAATACCCCCGCTAGCAATGCCCATCCAGTGAGATACATCCACGATGCTAAGGGTACAGCCGCAAGTTGATCCGTACCTAGTTGTCCAATAAAAAGCGTGTCAATTAACGTCATAAGTACCATTGTCATCAATCCAAGCATCAAAGGTATCGTAAAACGCAGAATATCTTCGTAACTAGGGGGGACTAATTCTAGGGAATCAGGGGAAGAATGGGAGGCAATCATAGGTGTTCGTTTTGGAATTTAGGATGGTATTTCCCTTCATTAGGGCAAAACTTTGTTTAGCTTCAACAAGAAGAGACTGTTTTTCTGATTTTCCAATCGGCCTCTTTCACTTTCTCAACAAACAGACGGCACTTTAACATATTTTTCACTCGTCGCCCGTCAGGTAATCTGTCACTAACCCCATTTTCAACATCTACCCCAAAAGGTTGCACTGTTTGGATGGCTTGGTAAACATTGTCTACAGTCAGTCCACCCGCTAAAAAAACAGGGGATTGGCATTTTTGTACGATCTCTGAACAGTGAGCCCATTCTCCCGTCATGCCGGTACCGCCGATGCGAAAACTGTCTAAAAGAAAAGCATCGACAAGATCATCATAGTATCGAATGAATTCATCGTCATCATCCGTAAAGTTTTCATCGGATTTTTCAGACATCACTTTGATAATCTTGACACGGTTAAACTTCTCTTTGAACAGCAAAATCTCTTGCTTTGAACAATCGTTATACAATTGAATGGCATCAATCTCAATAACAGAAAGTATTTTAAATAAATCCTCGAAGTTGACATCGGTTAGCAGCGTTTTATTGACCATTGGGGGTAAGTACTGGAATATTTCTTTAAACTTATCGGCTTTGTTGAAATAATCTTGATCGCTGAAGATATGAAAGCCTAAAAAGTCAGCGCCGATGAAACTGGCTTCGTAGGTGGCATCCAACGATTCAAATTCACAAAGTTTGATTCGGGTATATTGCTTGGATATATCCCATACTGGGTTCATTGTGTTTCTCCTTTAGAGCATTTTTAGGTAGTGGTGCAATGTAGGTGATGGAGTCCAAACTTTAGTTTGGGCAGACTAGCCAAACTAAAGTTTGGACTCCTAAAAATCAATGGCTTTTAAAACACGCTTCATCAATTCTTCGATAATGCTGGTGCTATTTCATCAAGAAAAGCGGCAACCTGTGTCGCGCCTTGTTGCATCACTTCGAGAAAAGCTGTTCCGATAATAACACCGTCGATCCCCTCTATGCGAGACAACATGGCAATATCGTCAGCGTTGCTAATACCGAAGCCGGCAAAAATTTTTGCGTTGGCTCGGTATGTTTTGATTGCGTGAACACAGGAACTGATCTTGTCTTCTGAAAACATTTCTGCCCCTGTCATAGGTGCAGATACTAAATAGACGATCGGTTCCTCTACGGCCAAGGAAAGATCGTGCGCCATTTCCTGCTCAGTCATCGATGGCTCGGCACATTGCACCAGTTCGATTCCGTAGCGTTCAAATGAATAGGCGTATGCCTCAATATTGGGAATAACCCATTCAAACAGTAAACCCTCTATTTTGCCTTGGATTTTTTGCAATATGGCTTCATAGCCTAATTTTTCATAGGTTTCGCGATATAGCACACAGACGGTTGGCTTCCTAAACGGTTGTAGCGTATCCATGACGGATAAATCATCGCTGAACTGTGCTGCCTGGAGATGGGCGTTTTGGATGGTTTGGTTAGCAAATTCCGAAAACCGAGAAGTCACTGGAAACGTTGTTTCGATGATCGTCACACACGGGTTCTCGTGCAAAATGGCGAGAATGTCTTGATATGTGTCCGGATCAGGAAAATTTGGGATGGCATAGATCATCAGTGCCAAAGCACCCTTGTCATTGGCTTCTTTTACGGCTACATTTAAAGTTGTCATTATATCAGTCCTTTCCAATTGGTTTCTTTTACAACCTCACGAATTAAAAGACTCTCTTCTCAAATCAATTCAGGTATTTTTCGCTTCAAAAGCGTCTTGAAGAGATACAGCTCATAGAGAGCAAGAGTCCGTGTGATAGCATGACATGTTTCTTTCACGAACACTTTGCCATCGGACAGGGTGTTGAACTGAAACAAGTGGTCATGCGCCACAATGGTTTCTATATCCCGTAAATAGTTATAGTTTTTTCTGAACGCAACATCTTGGTATATTGAGTACAGCCAAGGTACAGTGCTGTAGAGTACCATATCACCAGTGTTGTCTGTCAAAGTCAGTAGCCACAAGGGGAAAGTGCCGTGCATTCCGCTTTCGATTACAAGCGGGGGACCGTCCAAGGCAAGTGTTGCAAGATAATCGCGGCTTGCTTGGATGAATGACATGGGAATCGCGGAATGAACCCGTGCCCTTGCCACAAATTGATGTCGTAGCGTTGTCAGATCATAAGTTTCTTGTTCATAAAGGATGCCGTAAAAAATATCACTATTGAGCGCGTCGTATATCTTTTCACCGCCCTGAAAGGTGGCCAAAAACTTTCGACTTAGAAGCACCGGCTTTGGTTCGCGCACTGGTATCCCATGACGTTGTACTAACTTGAGTCCAAGTTGCACAACGAGAGTGTCCCGCAGGAGAGGAACCGGCACAGCTTGTGGCTGTTGCTTGAGTCGCCGCAATACCCAAATCAGAAATTAAACCATTTCCGTCATGACGACTTGAGTCTTGTTCTGCCAGCGTTGCTGCTGGTCCGCACTTTCAAAACAGTGCCCAATCTCTATAGCAGACTCTGATTGGTGATCGATATGGTCAAGGTAGGCTAACAGTTCAAAGGTTTGTCCTCCTTCAAATTGTTCCATGTCGATATTATCTATATTCACAAGTTCGGGACAGAGATAAAAACGTTCCGGTTCATAAGGAGGCCCTAACCTTTGCAACACCATAGTCAGAACCCGTTGTAATCTCTTGAGTGCATCCGTTTGCGACACGATTCGGTTGGTTGACTCGGTGTATCCTTCCTCGTAAGAATCCATGATAAATTTATGCAACGACGAAACTTCTGCTGCCATTTTGAGGAGTTCGTCTGTGGTACAGTGTTCAGGATCAAGTTGTTCAAAATCTTGTAAGCGTACTTGGTAGTATCGAGTTAAAAATAGAATTAATACTCTGTCCATAAATATTTCTACACACGTTTTATGAAATCATTAACAAATTTTTGGTGGCAGTCAATTTTTATGGAGTACAAGGTTTCCTTGCCTAGTACACTGTCAAGGTTGTTTTGATGGATAAAAAAAGGTAAAATACAAAGAAAATTTATGGAGATAATATCTAATGGCTAAAAAATATATTGTACACCTATCTTTTGAGGAAGGAGATGAATTAAAAGATTTGATTAACACAGGAAAAGCTGCTGCTTATAAACGTAAACATGCCGAAATTTTGCTTAAAGCTGATATCAGTCCCTTCGGTGTAGCTTTTCATTCTGCCCAAATAAGTCAAGCATTTGGGGTAAGTATTAGTACACAAAAACGGGTTCGCCAACGTTTGGTTGAAGAAGGATTTGAAGCCGCCTTAAATCGTGCAAAACAAACTAAAATAAGAGGTAAAAGCTTAGATGGCGAACAAGAAGCACATCTGATTGCTTTGACCTGTAGTGAACCACCTTCATTCAGTGCCCGTTGTCCAAAAGCGTTTGTTGGCTGACAAAATGGGAGACAAGGAATATGTAGATAATATTTCTCACGAAACTTGGGCTTCAGTTTTAAAACAAAATCAGATTAAACCTTGGCTTCAATGCGAATGGTGTATACCTTCGGTAAGCTAATGCCGAATTTGTTTGTGATATGAAAGATGTGCTTGATATCTATAAAAAACCTATAGTTCCAGCACATCCCGCCTTAGTGTATGGATGAATCGAGCAAACAGATCGTTGCGGAGATATGCGAACTTAATGTAAGCAAAACCTGGTCAGACTGAACGTTATGATTAGTCGTCAGAACGTAATGGTGTTAGTAATTTATTTATCTTTTTTGATCCCTTGCTTGGTTGGCGCCATGTAGATTTTACTTCCCAACGAACAGCAATTGATTGGGCGTATAAAATTAGCTTCGCTTACTTCGTTTCGTGATTTGCTAGATATCTATTATCCTCACGCTTCCCGTATTAGCGCAAGGATTGGATAATCTTTCCGACTCATTGCGGTGCTTCTATTTATAAGGCTTTTGAACCAATCGATGCACGAAGAATTTTAGAACGTTTAGAATTTCACTATACACCTTCACCAAGGAAGTTGGTTAAATATGGCTGAAATATCGTTCACGTATTTTGAGCCGCCAATGTTTAGATCGTCGGATTCCAGACTTCGATACTTTGAAAAAAGAAGTGACTGCTTGGGTAGAACTTTGGCCTGATTCTACTACTGAAATGGATTGGCGTTTTACTACAGAAGATGCCCGAATCAAACTCAGAAGACTTTACCCATCAATAGAACCTTGACAATGTACTAGTGTAAAAGGTAGACTACGATTTAACTCTCACAGAAAAATTGACAGCCAGCTTTGTGAACTTCCTTATTATCATCAAAAGTACGACTGCAATTTACCCCGTCTCCGAATATCCAAGGTAGCACAATGAAAAGAACCCATAAAAGGGTAATAAGCTTCAAACGAACAGAGAATTGGTTTAAATCCCCATTGTTTTAACGCTTTTATTGTGGGTTCTTGACGTTTTTCAACAATAATGCGTTCTTCATCCAACATCAAAATATTGATATTTAACCAGTCGCTGACAATACCTAGAGGACAACGATGAGGTACCGGGGTTGGAGCAATCAAAACCTCCCATTTTTTAAGAATAGGTGGTAATTTATTGACATCCAAGAACTTAGGATTAACTAAAACTTTACCCGGAGCTATCGGCATAAAAGTAGAATCAATATGGATAGTTTGAGCATATAAAGATTGAAGCTCATGTACTCGATAACCATCCCCTAAATGGCGTTGTAACCACATGATACCCATACGATTAGTCACATTACTTTGTTGACCAAAAATATCTCGTCCACAGCGGACAAAGTCTGCAGCGTCAAAAACCGGTTCAAACTCAGTTACCATAAATCGCATTGGTTCATCAGCTTTTGGAACGGTATAGTTACAATCATATAAATCATCTAATAATTGTGGCTTAGGAGCGGATGTCCATTTGGCTCCAGCTTTAAAATATTCTTTAAATAGTTCTCGATAAGCCCATGCTTCAAAATAACGGCCTCGATCAGCCATAGGGGTTTCGATGATATCATTTCCAACCACTAAAAATGGATCACGGGGATTAGCAGAACAGAAACCACTTGGAACTTGCCAAGTTGGGGTACCAAACGAAGTATTATGATTTGTAGGCTGAATACGGCGGACAGTAACTCCCTCAGCTTCTAAAATATGAATAAATTCAGCTAAATCTTTCTGAGCTGCTTCAACGAGTTCAGGTGGATAAGCCACTCCAGCACCACCAACTTTCTTTTCAATACTTGCCCAATCATCTGGTGGAGGGGCAGTAGCATCATTAATCACATTCCAAGCAGGAAACATAGCCCCATCTAAGCTGCCAATAATCACCTCTTCAAGTGGGTCCCATTCATTGTGGGAATTGACGGGGCTGGTTTGTTTTCTGATCATTTGTTATCCTTTAAATTATTATAAATGTTCACGCAAAGCCGTTAAACTTGAAACTTTGCGTGTTTAGATAAAATGCGGTGTAACGCCTACTACCAGCTTAATGTTGAACCCTATTTAGGGCCGGAGCAATACTGTCAAGAAACTCCTCAACCGCCTTAACCCCTTGACACATCGTTTCCAAAAAAGCAGTACCAATAATCACCCCGTCCAGTCCTTCAAGTCGTGACAAGTTCCTTATATCATCAGCATTGCGAATTCCAAAACCGGCCATCATCTTAGCTTCTGGTCGATGTTTTTTTGTTTGGCGTATACACTCAATCAGTTCTGCATCAGAACATAAATCGGCACCGGTCATGGCAGCAGATACGAGATAAATCAATGGCTTTGTCCCGGTTAAGCCGATGTATTTGTCCATTTCCGCTGAAGTGATTCCCGGATAAGTGCATTGAACTAACTCAATTTCATATTGTTTAGCCAATGACGCATAGGGAGCTATATCATCCACATCCCATTCAAACAACACACTATCTATTTTTCCTTGCAGTTTTCTCAAAATGGTTTCAAAGCCCAAAGCATCAAAAGTTTCTTGATACAATACACAGATAGAGGGTTTATTAAAGGCTTGCAATTCTTCCAGCACAGTCAGTCCCTCAACATACTCTGTCGCCTGTTGATGTGCGGAACGAATAGTTTGATTAGCATATTTTGAATATTTAGAACTAACGGGAAACGTGGTTTCGATGAGGGTGACGCTTGGATGTTGATATAGAATCTCCAAAGTTTTCTGATACGTTTCCGGATTAGGAAAATTAGGGATCGTGTATATCATTAATGCGATTTTTCCCTCGTCGTTAGTTTTTTCTACCTCGGTATGTAAAACAGACATTCAACTCTCCTTACTAATGTTTATACCCAGCCGCCAATCGGCTGTTCTTACTTTTTCAATAAACAGACGACATTTTAGCATGTTTTTCAAACGTCGTCCGTCTGGCATTCTATCACTCACCCCATTTTCAACATCTACTCCAAATGGTCGAACTTTAGCGATAGCCTGCTGTACGTTATCCGCCGTTAATCCACCCGCTAAAAAAACCGGTGACTGACATTGGCATACAATATCCGCACTGTGTTCCCAATCACCAGTAACACCAGTACCCCCTTCATAAAAACTATCTAATAAAAAAGCATCCACAATATCATCATAACGGGCAATAAAAGTATTGTCATCAACACCATTTTCTGCCGATTTTTCTGACATCACTTTAAGAATTTCTATATGGGTTGGTGTGTGAACACGAATTTTTTGAATTTCTTCGCGTGAACAATGGTTGTATAACTGAATCGCATCAAATTGGACGATGTCTAACACCTTAAATAACGTATTTAAGGGTAAATCAGTGAGTAAAGTTTTTATTGGTGCGGGAGGCAAATAAGTCAAAATTTTTTTAAATTTTTTGGCTTTTGCCATAAAGTTTTGGTCAGAAAAAATGTGGAACCCTAAAAAATTAGCACCAATAAAACAGGCTTCATAAGCCGCTTCCAGTTCTTCAAACTCACAGAGTTTAATGCGCGTGTAAGACTGGCTTTTATCCCAAACTTTATCCATAGTATGCCTCTTAGAATTTCACTTGCTCAATTAGGACAATTCAGGAAATTTGGCTTGCATTTGTTGTTTAAAGCAAGCTAACTCATACAGGGACAAAGCTTTTATATGCGGATTGCTGGTTTGTGCAATAAAAACCTGTCCCTCTGAAAAACGGTGAAAACGAAAAAGATATTCATGAATGATGATTGTTTCCATATCTCGCATATAATTGTAATTTTGGCAAAAAATCCTATCTTGATAGCAGGCTTTTAGCCACGGTGCGGTAGCATAAAGTACAAAATCTCCTTGATTCTGAGTTAACGTTAGCAACCACAATGGAAAAGTGCCATGTAGTCCCGTTTCAACAACAAACACAGGCTTGGTGAGTTGTAAACTGGCCAAGTAATCGCGACTACTCTGTAAAAATGGTTGAGGTAGATTAGGGTGAGTAAGTGCGTATTGGGCAAAGTCGTGACATAAAGTGGCAAAATCAGCATGAGGTTTTTCAGTCAAGAAACGATATATAATATCGCCTAAATCAAAATAAAAATCGTCATTACCGGTTTGACTGCTTAAAAATTTACGACTGAGTAAAAGTGGTTTGGCTTCCGGCAAATCCGGGTGATGCTGGCGTAACCAAAGATAGCCTAGATAAGGCAATAAAGTATCGCGTAATAAAAAAATTGGCGTGACATTATTAGGCTGTTGACGAATTTTCTCAACACACCAGCTTAAAAAAGCCGTTTGTTCGTGTATGATAATTTCAGTGTTGCCTTGCCAAAGAGCCATTTGTTGTGAACTGGCAAAACTTGCCCTGATATCTGGCATATCAAGGACTTGTTGATTGAATTTTGTTAAATAAGTGTTAAATTCTTGGGTGTTATCCGTTTCATAGTGGATGTCATTTAAACAATTCGGTTGTACAATTTGGGGAAGCAAATAAAAAACAGCTTGTTCAGAAGTTTCTTCTAACCTTTTGAGTATGTCTTGAATAAATGTTTGTAAAAATTCAAAAGGGTTAGGATTAATCCTAATGCTTAAGGCTTTAAAAACCTTATCGAAACCTTCTTCTTGGTAATCCGCCATGATTTTTCGCAAGCTAGAGGCTTCCTCGCCATACTTAAGCAATTCATCTTTGGTAGAATTATCAAGATTTAATTGCTTATAAAATTGCAATTTGCTTTGATAATATGGAATGAGAAATTCCAGTTCTATTTCTATGAACATTTATTTATACTGAGTATTGTTAGTGCATCAACACAGATAATTTTATAGGTGCAATAAACTAAACGTGTTTTGGTGAATTTCATCTCTCTATCCACACTACAATCAATGTGGGTTCAACTAAATTTTCAAATAAGTATAGTTTTCCAACCCCGCTTTTAATTCTTACAAATACAATTGTTTTTGTTCTGTATTTAAAGTCGTGTTCTGTAAACTGTTATTATAGCTATCCAATAATTGATTTGTATCAAACTTAACATAAAATGTGGTAGTCCTGAAATGTGGGTAATGGAATCTAAACTAAAGTTTGCTACTCATTAATTCTAAAAAAATATATCACCCATATTTCAGGACTACCAAAAATGTTAAAAGATTTATGTGTACCTATTTAATTTATCGATTTGAATCAATTGCTGAATTGAATATTTCAGGTGATATGCAGTGCAAAGTTTACTTGCACAAGTGACTTTGTATTCCAAAGTTCAGATTATTAGCGGAAAATTTACCGCAAGATCATTTTTTTTCCGGTGCAAGATGAAAACAAAAAGGGTCTTCATTTAGAAAGTCTCCCGTTACTTTATACGTATCACCTCGACATCCATAACAATCATGATTCTTGTGGTATTCACAGGTTCCACAGGCACCTTTAAACGTGAAAGAATCTCCTTTCTGTTCTCCTCTCTGTTGTTTTAACACACCAGATTTTACTATTTCGACTAAAGAAGTCTCAAATACATTACCACAACTTTTCTCAACCCCAGCACATGGCCATACACTACCATCTACTTTAATATAACATCCATCATGATGGACAGTACATTGAAGACTTGGCATCAATGGCAATAAAGGCCATGTATAATTGAACTCTTTTTGGTCTATTTCTAACAGAGTTTCAAACAGTTCCTTCAGTTGGTGAGGTTCTACAGCCAACTTTTTATAACGCTCAATTTTTGTGTTTGCATAACAACCAACTCTTTCAAAGAAAGGCAATATCTTATTCTTTCTACAAAACCTCCACATACTTGGTATATCTTGCAAGTTACGCGAGACAATAACACTTTCCATACCTATTTGCGGAAAATGTGTGTCATCATATCCCAAATCTAGCAAATGCCTTATACCTGCCATGGTTTTGTCAAACGTTCCCTTTCTACCAACCAAACCATCGTGAGTTTTGGAGTTCAAACTATTAATCTTTACGATAACAGTTACTTGATGGTCACGTAACTTTTTGGCCATTTCCTTATCTAGCATCGTGCCATTGGTAAAAGTACCAACTGTTATACCTTTACTATTGGCCTTTTTAACTAATTCAAAGAACTCTTTGTATAGCAAGGGTTCACCGCCAGCAAGAAGAGTGATGTTTTTCACGCCAAGTTCAGCTGCTTGTTCGATAAGATCAAACATTTGATTGACTGGCACAATCTTTCTATCTTCTTCTTTCAGAATTCCAGAGCCTGTAAAACAATAAATACATTGTAAATTACAGTGAGTACTAAACTCAAAATCGACTGTTCTGAGCAAGCAATTGTTTTCATGCGTCGTATCTTCTTGTCTGAGAAAATCAGTAATCAGATCCGGCGGACGG
>Ga0233403_10000947_pt1 | contig 13767 bp, 13 predicted proteins | sample Na_oxic_1_MG_FD_179866 | JGI IMG/M metagenome (GOLD analysis project Ga0233403, IMG submission 179866) | Seawater microbial communities from Saanich Inlet, British Columbia, Canada - Na_oxic_1_MG | ecosystem: Environmental > Aquatic > Marine > Inlet | place: Canada: British Columbia | collected...
GGACACAGGGCCGGATGCTTCACCGTGGGCGTGGCAACCGGCGGAAATGATTTTGAGGCCCTTGAACAATCCCCATGCACGGACATGGTCTGTTCTTCGTTCCGTCCGAACCACCTGCAACTGAAATTCGGAAAGGTGACAAAGAAAAACATTTTTACGCCCAACGAATTTGTCAGTCATATGCTTGAGCATATTGTCTGGCGCATGTGTTGCGAGGCAGACATTTATTGGAACAGCAACGACTGGTTCTTATTGGGCAAAAGACTTGGCAAACATATCCGCGGCTTTGAGCATAAAAAAAACAGAGGTGTGGCGCTGGGGATGATTGATGACGGCAGCGCCGAGGTTTTCATTGATCTGTCCGGGGAAGCCGATGCTGAAATTGACTCCGTGGAACAGCTTGATCCGGACTGGTTTCTGTCCCTGCGGTGTGAGCAGCTTGATTCCGGGAAACCGCTGACCAGACTGATTCAGGGCCTGGCACGGGGCCTGGAAGCGAAAATCTGTGTCAGGGTTTGCAGCGTGGAAGACCCGCATCACACATGGGAGGGAATTTTCCGTTCCATCGGCATTGCCCTGAACCAGATGTTCACGCCTGAGATTTCCCAAAAAGATTTTTCCGGAGGACAGCCTGAAAAAAATGTGTCTCAGGGAGCTATCAGCGTGAATGCCCGTTCCTGCGAATTTGCCGAAATCACAAGAGAGACCGCTGAGAGCAGTGTGCGGGTGGCCGTTGACTTCTCAGAACAGATGCCCCCGGCATATCGTTTTCAGGTATCCCCGGCAATCAATGTGGACAGCCTCCGGGAACTTCTGGACATCCTCGCCCGGAAAGGCGGATTCACGTTGCAAGTTGATTTTGATGCCACAGTGCTGAGTTCGAGCCATGTTGTGGCAGAGGACATATCGCTGGTTTTGGGAAGAGCACTGAAGGAAATCCTTGTCCTGCGAATGAGAGAGCACGGAGTGAATGCCGCGGGCAGCAGCCTCACCACGCCGGAAGATTTCGATACCCAGCCCATCCGCGTCGGAGTCAGTGTTGAGGGGCGCAAATTCTGGAAGATTGTGGCCTTCAATGAATCCGCGGATGATGTGAGAAAAAAATTCGTCATCGGCCAGAATGTCTGTGACTGCCTGAAGTCCGAAGATTTGGACGATTTTCTTGACGGCTTGGCAGGAGGGCTGAATTGCAGCATCATGGTTCACATGAAAGAAATGACTGACCCCGACAAAGGATGGCAGATGATCTTCGCACATCTGGGAAAAGCTCTGGAAGGTGTCTTCGCACCCAATCCCTATCGGAAAGGCGTTTCACCGGGGGTCAAGGCTACGCTGGCATGAGCAGGAAGGGTAAAGGATTGAAAGAGTAAAGGGATAAAGATTACAGTCGGCTACGAAAAACTCTGAAGGTTGATGTCTTTCTTGGCTATCGCTCAAACTGCGATACTGCCGGAATTGAGATACCATACACATCACTTGAAATGTTCAAAGAATTGAAAATACCTTTTGGCCTGTCAATAATAGTGGTGTAAGTACCCCATATGCCACCTCAGCGGATACAGAAATACGCACCGCATATTTTTGTCAATTTATTTTTACAATTAAATCTGACATTGTCGGATCATAAAAACATATGAATTTCTCCAAGCAATCAGAAAGACAGGCCCATGTTTAAATGCATCTATATAAACAACTGTTTTCTGCCGACCGGAATTCAGGCGATAGGCGTTTTTAAACATGGACAGCATGAAACAATGAGGTAAGGATTGTGAGGGTATTAAATTTATATATTCAGAACAGTGGCGTTTTTTCAAATACTTTAATTGACTTCACGGATAATGGTAATCCACAAAGTTTAATCTGTTTATCAGGGATTAACGGTTCAGGCAAAACCACTGTCATGGATATCATTTTGAATATGGGGTGTTTTTTAAACCCCGAACTCTCTCTGAATGATATTTTCTTTGACAGATTAAAGCCAAATATTTTAACCCAAACTGAGTTTGCACAACTTGATCTGCTGATTGATGACAAACTGCTGTCCTTGGTTTTGGGTGAAAAAGAAAACATCCAAAGGAGCAAAACATGTCAACAGGCGTTTATCATTGAAGATGATATCAAATCATTGGCCAAAAAATTTGAGGATGCAGTCGTCAAATATCCTGAAGATAGAAAAAAAAATAGAAATAATATCGGGAAAGTTTTGGATAAAATCGGAAAAATGTATTCTGCCGAAGGTTTTTCAGACAGAGAAGTGGCAAGAGAAAATCACAAAATTTTTCAAGACTTATTTGAGAAGATTGAGCGTAGCATACATAAAAAGATCAACTCCATAGACCCTGATGGGCTTCCATTCATTCATTTTTTCAATGCTCATGACCGGGAAATATTGGATATTCGCTATGATTTCATTCCGAGAGATGATTCTGAATACCAGGTGGTGTACAGATATAGTCCTATAGAGGATGATTTGAAAAAGCTTCTGGTTTTCTATGATTATGCTTATGCAGATAAGTTTGAAGAACTGAAAAATTGGATCAACAAATACGTCTTGGAAGATAAGAGTATTCATAGGATACACAGACCGGAGTTTAAGGTCGTGATCAAAACAAAAAAAGGAGATGAGCATGGTGTGGAATATCTCAGTTCTGGTGAAGAAAGTCTCCTTATCATCGCTGTGCAACTTTATCTGAAGGCTTCGGAAAACTCAATTCTGCTTATTGATGATATAGATCAGAGTCTGCATCCTGAATATCAGGAGAGAGTGATGAGGATAATCTGTCAAATTCAGAGAGAAAAAAACTGTCAGATCATTCTTTCATCACATTCCAGATTTATTTGGAATTTTTTTAGTGATAAATCCATTATCCGGCTAAACGAGGTGATCAGATAAGATGCCAGTCCAATTTATACCAATAAGAGGCGGAAAATACTGCTTTATTGATAATCAGGATATCAGAAACAGCATTGACGAGGCCGGAAGAAAAATAGTCGTCTTTGTAGAAGGTTATGAATGCGTAAAAACAAATTTATCGGAAAGTGGCGAATAAGTGAAATGGAACAATGGGATCAGGATTTCGTTGATGCCGAAGTTCCTGGTTACATTTCATTTACCAAGAATGGAATGGGAGAATTTCAATTCGGATATGTTCATGGCTTTATGGACTGCCACTATTCGAAGAGAGAAGGAGATGAAATTGTCGAATTTTCGTGGAAAGGAAATGATGAGACGGACCCGACTTTTGGAAGAGGAACTGCCATGATTGAGGACGGCGAACTTTCGGGACATCTGTTCTTCCACAGAGGAGATGACTCTGAATTCAGAGCTGCTCGACAATAAAAACATGACAAAGGCATCGGGCGGATGAAACCGCTGATGCCCAAATGCTTTGTCTCACAAATAATGCCCAAATCAATTTATTGTTTTTATTGATCATATAAGCTTGTAATCTGAACATTGTTTCTGAAATGGGAGCACTCTGCCCTTTTTTCAATAAGGAAAACTTAATGATAAACGTCAAAGCAAACATAGCGGCCATGTCACCCTATTCGCCGCCCTGGTCCGACATGGACAGAAAGGCGTATCTGCGGCTGGACCTCAACGAAAACACACAGGACCCACCTGCCCACGTCATGGCCGCTATCAGGGGATATATTGATGAGAAGAGGATTCAGATGTATCCGGAGTACGGAAAATTTCTGACAACCCTGAGTGGCTACGCTGGTGTTGGCGAAGATCAGTTGATCATATCCAACGGCTCGGATCAGGCCATAGAGATCATTCTCAGGGCCTTTCTCGGAGCTGGCGATACAATGGTCATGGCACAGCCCGGATTTCCCATATTTGATCAGGTCGCCGGTGTCATCGGCGCAAAGGTGCGCGGTGTGCCTTATGACCGGGAACTGTCAGGATTTCCATACGAGGAATTTGTCAACGCCATCACACCGGAAACAAATCTCATTGTGATTATCAATCCGGACAATCCCACGGGCATTGCCGTTCCCATGCCGCAGATTCAGGAGATATTGGAGGACAACCCGGATATTCCGGTGATGGTTGACGAAGCCTATTTCGAATACACATGCGTAACCGCTATTGATCTTTTGGAGTCCCATCCCAATCTCATTGTCACCCGTACATTTTCAAAAGCTTTTGCCATGGCGGGACTGAGGCTGGGTTACATCATCGCACATCCGGACATCATTTCGCAATTCTACAAAATCAGAGGCCCGTTTGACGTGAACAACTGCGCCACCACTGTGGCACAGGCCCAGATTAATACTTCTTATGTGTGGGAAGCCTATGTCTATGAGGTAATGAATGTCTCAAGGCACTATCTGAAAAAATTTTTCGTCGAAAACAATGTCAGATATTTTCCCGGAGCCGCCCATTTCATGCTGGTTCAGCCTGAAAACAGAGACAGAGCCGTGAACTATCTGAAGGAACACGGAATCCTTGTTCGCCCCATGTTCGCCGAACTGATCAAAGATACATTCAGAATGAATGTCGGCACACTTAAACAGACAGAATACTTTGCCGAGGTTTACAAAAATTTTTTGGAAGAGTAAACCACAGAGATCACAGAGATTTTAATCTTTCCTCTGTGTTCCTCCGTGTCCTCTGCGGTTAATTCCTCTTACTTTTATATATGAGAGTTGAAGATGAAATCACAGAGAGGCGCAGAGATTTCAATCTTTTCTCTGTGTTCCTCCGTGTTCTCTGTGGTTAATTCTTTTTCAGGAGTCATTATGAAAATCAATGTTTACGAGCTGGAAAAACTTTCAGCGGAAGAAATATCCAAAATTCTCAGGCGTTCGGAATTGGATATTGAAAATTTTCAGGATGTGGTGCGTCCGATCATACAAGATATCCGTGAGACAGGGGATCAGGCCATCATCAAATATTGCGAGAAATTTGACAAGGTGAAATTGGAACCCTCACGCCTGAAAGTCACAGAAGCGGAATTTGCAAGAGCAAGGGAGAATCTTGATCCCTCGATCAAGGAAGTCATTGAAACATCCGCTTGGAATATCAGAAAATTCCACCAGGCGCAGATGCCGGAGGATATGTGGTTCACCCAGATAGACGAAGGTATCATGGCCGGTGAGAAAATCACGCCCATAATATCTGTGGGCATCTATGTTCCGCGGGGCAAAGGCTCGTTTCCATCTGTGATGCTCATGCTCTGCATCCCGGCGGTCATAGCACAGGTTCCCAATGTCATCGTCTGCACCCCGCCCACACCCGGGGGAGGCGTGGATGATGCCTCGCTTTTCACCGCCGAACTCTGCGGCATCAGGAACATCTTCAAAGTGGGCGGTTCCCAAGCCATAGCGGCAATGGCCTTTGGCACGGAAACTGTTCCCAGAATGGACAAGGTTCTGGGCCCGGGAAACGCCTATGTTTCCGCTGCCAAACGTCTGCTCTACGGCAGGATTGACGTGGGAACCCCGGCTGGCCCGAGCGAGTCAATTATTCTATGCGACGAAAACGCTGATCCCCGCATCGCCGCGTTGGATCTGCTCATCGAGGCCGAACACGGGCCGGATTCCACCGCGCTTCTTGTGACGCATTCCCGCGAACTCGCGGCCAAAGCAGAGGCCATATTGCCGGAACTGGTCAACGATCTGCCAGCGGAGCGCAGGGAATTCTGCCAGACGGTTTTCTCCAATTACGGCGGCATCGTGCTTACCTCCGATCTGGAAGCCTCGCTTCGCTTTGTGAACGACTTCGCGCCCGAACATCTTGAAGTGCTTGTGGACGAACCCATGACCGTGCTGGCAAAAATCAGGAATGCCGGGGAAATTCTTCTGGGTCAGCACACACCCATCACTGTCGGGAATTATTCGCTGGGGGTCAACGCTATCCTGCCCACAGGCGGATTCGCCAAAACATTCTCATGCGTGACGGTCTATGACTTTCTCAAGCGTTCCTCCATTGGCTATATGACAAAACAGGGATACGACAAACTCAGCGAGACTGCGAGAAAGTTCGCGGAATACGAGGGCTTTCCCTCCCACGCGAATGCCATTGCCAAACGGAATCTGTAGAAAATTCGGAGGATGAAAGCGTTTTCGCTGTCAGGTTTTTGTTCCTGTATGGGAAACTATGAAATTTAACCACAGAGATTCACAGAGTTTTCTGTATGTGCTTTTTAGCCCGACCTTATTCTTTGGCCTCTGTGCTCTCTGTGGTTAAGCTTTTTTATTGGCTGTTGAAAAAAGGCTGAAAATATGTACAAAGTGATGATCAGAGACAATATGTCTCCTATTGCAAAGGAAATACTGGAGGCAACCGGAAATATAAGGGTTGTTACGGACTATGACAAGGCGGCAAACGATCCCGGGGTGCTGTCGGAGATTATCCGCGAGTATCACGGTCTTGCCGTGCGGAGCGGGACAAAGGTCACAGAAGCGGTATTGGAGAAAGCTGAAAACCTCAGAGTGATCGGGCGCGCGGGCATCGGCGTGGACAATATTGATGTTCAGGCCGCCACAAGGCGCGGCATTGTGGTGATGAACGCTCCCGGGGGCAACACTGTCACCACTGCGGAGCACACTGTCTCCATGATGCTCGCGCTGGCGAGAAACATCCCCCAGGCCACGGCTTCCCTGCGCGAAGGCAAATGGGAAAAGAAGAAACTGACCGGCGTTGAGATTACCGGAAAAACACTGGGCATCGTGGGGTTGGGGCATATCGGCAGGGTGGTCGCGGAGCGGGCAAGGGGTCTCAGAATGAAAGTGATAGCCGCTGACCCCTTTGTGAGCAAAGACGCGGCCATGTCTCTTGAGGTGGAGCTTGTCTCTCCGGACGATCTTTTCGCCCGGTCGGATTTTGTCACCTTTCATGTGCCGCGTCTCAGAGAAACCGCAAACATGGTCAATGCTTCCCTGATTGCACAAATGAAGCCCGGGGTCAGAATCATCAACTGCTCCAGAGGCGAGGTCGTGAACCTCGACGATCTGTATCAGGCCCTTTCGGATGGCCATGTCGCTGGCGCTGCCCTGGATGTCTTTCCCAAAGAACCGCCTGACGCGTCCATGCCCATCCTCCGGCATCCCAATGTCATTCTCACGCCGCATCTGGGGGCAAGCACCGGAGAGGCTCAGGTCAAGGTGGCGGAGATGATCGGGGAGCAGATGGCCGCATATCTCCTCAGCGGCGTGATCACCCATGCTGTGAATTTTCCCTCCCTGTCCGGCGAGGCCATGGAGCAGCTTCGTCCATACCTCAGCCTCGGTGAAAAAATGGGTTCCATGATGGGGCAGTTGGTGCGAAAACTGCATGATGTCACCATCACCTATGCTGGCAGTCTGAGCGCCATGGAAACCAAACCTCTCACCCACGCCGTGCTGAAGGGGCTTCTGGATGCCTTCACTGACTGCCCGGTGAACCATGTGAGCGCGCCGGCCATTGCCGTTGCAAAGGGAATTCATGTGCGGGAGGTGCTGAGTCCTTCGAAGGAGGATTTTTCGGGCGTGATCAAAGTGAAACTGGAAGGCCATGAGGAGGGCCCGGATCAGATATGGGGAACCATATTCGCCAAAAAACATCCGAGGATTGTGAGGCTCGGAAACATCTACATGGATGCCATTCCCGAAGGCTTCATGATTGTCATACAGAATATTGACAGACCCGGAGTCATCGGAAATGTGGGAACAACTCTGGGGCACCACAATGTCAACATCGGACGATTCCAGCTCGGAAGACTCAGGGATCGGGCAACCTGTCTGGTAAACGTGGACACATCCGCTGATGAGACGGTGATTGAGGCCATAAAGGCCCTGCCGAACATCATTTCCGTGCATCAGGTGAATATGAACTGATTTTTATTGTAAGCGAAATTTTTCAACAGCGGAAGGCTCGGAGGATCGCGGAATTCTCCAATCTGTGGCCTCCGCGGTTAAAACTGGAAAAACAGAACAGAAAAAGGAGAAAATTATGGAAAAAAGATTTGTGATGACAGCTTTCGGAAATGACAGACCAGGGATTGTCGCCGGTGTCACACAGGTGATCTATGAAAACGGCTGTAATCTTGAAGATTCCACCATGACCCGTCTGTCGGATGAATTTGCCGTCATACTCCTCTTTTCGGGGTCGGGCGAAGATTTGGAGGAACGACTTTTGAGGGACTGTCGCCGGCTTGAAATCGAAAAGGGCATATCGGCCTTTCTCAGACCCATTGAAGACGAGAAGATCGAAGAGAAAGGAAAGTTCTCCGTACACAGTGTGCATGTGGAAGGACTTGATCAGGCGGGCATTGTTTACAAGGTCAGTCAGCACTTCGCAAACAAAGGTGTCAACATTGTCAATCTGCATTCCGCCAGAATCATTTCCCCGGAGAGCGGAACGGCCATCTACACAATGGAAATTCAGGTTGAAGTTCCGGAAGATATTTCCCTTGACAATCTGGATGAAGGGCTTGCCAAAATCGGCGATGAACTGAATCTGGAAATCACAGTTGAGTGAAATTCCGATATGCCAATCACTATGATGCCCGGGTAGTCAGAATTCCGGACTTTTATATTGCATAGGAAATTACAAACTCCGGAGTGCAAAAATTAAGCGAATCGGTTTTTTGCATTTGCCTCCGGAGTGCAAAAATTGAGCGAATCGGTTTTTTGCGTTTGCCTCCGGAGTGCAAAAATTGAGCGAATCGGTTTTTTGCGTTTGCCTCCGGAGTGCCAAAATTAAGCGGAGCGGTTTTTTGCGTTCGCCTCCCCAATTATCTACCACTTGGCATAATGATCTTCCACCCATCCCGGACACCCGGCGATATGAATACTTTCCCCGGCATCCGTTGTCACCCGTCCTTCAAATATTCCCATCAACTGGGTGAATTTCGAGGCAGCGACAAGTATGTTGATGTTTTCCCGCCGGTGATATTCGGGATGAAAAATGAGATCAATCTTTCTATCAAAGGAGGTGATATGCCATGTTTCCAAAAGGCTGCCTTCTCTGAATGCAAAATTCACCATGTCCACCTTTGTCATTTTTCCGCTGATCCAGAAGGCATTTTCAGTGAATCCTGTTTCATTGACACCGCAGGACAGATTCAGGCCGAAGCTTCTCCCATCCGGCAGGGTGCAGGCAGTTGAGGCCCAGTTCCAGAAAGTGTTCCGCCGCATATAGCCGGCTGTCCAGTCGGCAAGGGCCATATACGAAGGCGATGACATGCGGACCGTCCTGTCCCCGTGAACAATTTTTCCGGACAAGCGGAGCGGCATGCTTTTCTGTGTGTATACCCAGCCCCGGTATCCTGCCCTTGTGCATAGTCGCAGCGGACTGATATCCCTGAGATTCAGTTCCGCATCAAGACTTATCCCTTCTGTTTCCGCAAAAAGGCTGCCATTCTCTGTTTTTATGAACAAATCTTCTGATTCAAAGATGCTTGAAAGACTATCCGGATATTTTGGTATGGAGATATTCGAGGAAAATGTAAGCTTTGCTTTTTCGCTGATATTTCTGTTTTTTCTGTCATATACATAGAGAAAAGCGTTGGCCGCGAATTTGAGATCAACCAGCCCCAATCCCAGCATCAGTTCAGGCCCTGCTATCCCGAAAAAGATAAACTGATTGACTTTGAGGTTTTTCAATATTTTCGGCACTTTTATCCCCATCGGAGTTTTCAGGGGATAGTCCTCATAATTAATGCGGCTCACTGGTTTGTCATGCAAACCATATTGCACACCGCCATGGGCATCTATGACTGAGGTAAGCTGGGAATTGGGTGAGGCATTCAACAGAGAGTCCCCCGTCCGGTTTATTTTGAAATTAGTCGCCATTTTTCACTTTGAATAATTCACAAAAGGGTTTCTTTTTGCAATCCGATTATCTTCTGCCCATTGTTTCAAATGCTGTCAAAAACGCCATCAGTCCAAATCAATTCCCCATCTGTCAGTATGAGCATTGATGATTTTCTGATAGCTTCCATCCTTTTTCATTTCTCCGAGAATATCATCAGTCCGGTTCCTGACAGATGTGAGATTATTGGCTTTGGAAAAACCTATGTATGCCGGAAAAGTCTGGACAGGCACACATTCCCAGACAAACAAAGATGAATATTCTGATTTCAGGCATTTTACTCTCCTTACAGTTAAAATTCAGGAAAAACACTAAAAAAACAACGTCAAAACGATCTGTCTCAAAAGCCGCCTAACTGTTTGAATTCACCAAAAACAGGCTCGACCTTTGTGGTCATATCCATTTTATTATTATGCGTCTGTTTATATTCTTTCAAGTTTCGCATCAAACTTATTACACAAATACAAATGGTTATATCGGAGCAGAATTTGTCAGATTTAATTTTGATTCGCATCGGGAATGCTACAAATATCTCGCCCCTACGGAGCTTGAACCGGGGCTTCCCCTAAATCCGTTATAATCATGATAAGGTGGTGCTGTGGGAATGGTGATATTCAGATATTCTATTCTTGTAATATCAGGGCGATAAGCATAATCATGTCACCACTTCTACAGCATCACCCAGAATAAATATTCTGATTGTTGGCGTGTCATTTGAATTGAATTTACTGCCCAGCCACCTGTAAACGGCACCAGGCGTAGAGCGCATCGTAAACAGAAAATTGATTCAGCAAGTTCTCCCCGTCATCAGGAAAACGAAGTCCGAAGCCCACTGCTATTGCTTCCAGTCCGGCCGCTATGGGATCTTTATCCAAATTGTCCGTATCAGCAGCGTTTACTATTTCAGATAATCGCAACAGTGCCTTATCAGTAAGATCGTATTCTCTGATCAGCACGTCAAAAGTGCATAGCCCCTCTTCGTGGTCATATTTGGCTCCCGGACTGTCAAAAGAAACAGCGTTTTCCTGTTCGGCAACTTTTATCACCTGACTTTTCGGGACGAAAATTAATTCCGCATCAGAATCAATAAAGCGTTTTATAAGCCAGGGGCATGCGACCCTGTCTACATGAACATGTGATCTGGTAATCCATTTCATATTATTATCTCCGAATTGCAATATCAAATATGCTGTTTGACACCAAAATAAAAAAGCGTTTCCCCAACCATTTTTTCCATATCCTCCAAAAGATGCCGTATCTGCGAAATTGTTCTGTGAAGCTGAAAAACAGCTTGCTCTTTTCCGATTTGCAGAACAATTTTGCAGACCGTTGAAAGCAATTTGCAAAATTGCTCTACGACTCAAATTATCTTTGGGCGTATTTAAAGATATTACAAATATATTCAAGCATTTGATCCAATCGCTTCAGCGACAGGTTCCCGAGTATCTCCTTTTCAAATTTGTCTATTTTCTGAATGCTGTATTTTCTCTTATAATTAAGCAGATCCTCCGAAAGAGAGACGCACATCACAGATTCAGAGTTTATTTCAATAATTACATTTGGAAAAGCCTTTGACAGTTCAAGCAGTGACAGAACCATTGTGGGTTGAAGAAATTTTGCAACATGCATTTTATCTGAGGCAGATACGTTCCAATATTTGTTAAATTCAGGAGAGGAGGTCGTCCATTTTTCTCTGTAACGCTTTCCGCTTCCGAGTATTATCTCTTTGGAATAAGGAAAAGAAAACAGCAATCCGTATCGGTACCGGGTGTGGCGCACTTCTTTTTCAACGGTGTCACCGTCCTTGTCTGTCGTGGAATAGCTCTCAACATCAACATAATGAAATTCATAGTATTGATATGTGAAACAGGTTTCCTGTAAGGAACATTCTCCGTCAACAAATCTGCTTATGCACTGTTTCTCATCGCCACGGTTAAAATCGCAGAACCGGGATCTTAAATTTCCATACATCCCCTTACCGTCATTGGCGGATATTTTTTCTTTGTATTTCAATCTGTTTTGCGAAAACAGACTATGCGAAAACAGAGTTTCGGAAATCTCATCAATTAAGGAAGCCTGATTTTTTGAATAAGAAAACATATACAGCATTGCTGAGACAACTGCCGAGCCAATCAGCCAATAAAAGGCGTAAACCCTGTGAATCCTTCCTATCAGGCAGGCAATGAGTATCAGCGGAATCACAGTTGTCCATATATGGCTATAGGTAAATTTCAGGGGGGTCTCTTTGGAAAAAATCTTTATTTCCTTTATAATATCGGATATTTTGGCAATATCATCAATTTGCCTGATTTTGTTGTTGATATCCACCAGGAAATTTCTCACTTTCCGATTCTGACTGAGAATATCGAAATATCGGATTCTGAGTTTGTTTATGAAATCAGGCATATATAGTAACTTTCGAAATCTGACGGTGATTTTTATAATGAATCAGAATTTCAATAAACAGGTGATATGTGAATTGATGAAATCAGGTCTCATCTGGCCAGCCAATTAATTCCATATGTTTTCATAAACAGAATGAAAAGTCAATAGTAAAAAACGGTATTTTGAGATTTTTTTCATGAATTCCCATGAGAATAAACCGCCGGATTTGGCGAGGCAGCGGGAGCGGAAAGGCAGGGCAAATTTAAAAATTGCAGGAACTACATCAAATCCCCAAACTCCGCCAGAGCCTCCTCTCTCACCCAGCGGTCCGCCTCAATAATGTCATCAAGACCCGGATTTTCGACAAGCTCATGTTTCTCCATGGTGTTTCCGATGATTTTCGGTATGTCCGTAAAGGATATGCGGTGATTCAGAAATGCGTATACAGCGACCTCATTCGCGGCATTCATCACCGCGGGAATGGTTCCGCCGACCGCACAGGCTCTGAAGGCCAGTCTGAGACAGGGAAATTTTTCCATGTCCGGCTCCTCAAAAGTCAGAGAGGCGATATTCACAAAATCCGGAACTGGCTGCCCGATGGGCAGGCGTTCCGGGAAGGTCAGGGCATAGGCAATGGCACCCTTCATGTCGGGTACGCCCAACTGGGCAATGACAGATCCGTCCCTGTAGGCCACCATTGAATGAACAATGCTCTGGGGATGAACCAGCACCTCAATCTGCTCATGGGAAACATCAAACAGCCATTTGGCCTCAATGATCTCAAGCCCCTTGTTCATCAGGGTTGCCGAGTCAATGGTGATTTTCTGCCCCATCTGCCATGTGGGATGTTTCAGGGCATCCCGGGGTTTTATGCCGGGAAGTTCGGCTTTTGGCCTGTTCCGGAAAGGCCCGCCCGAAGCTGTGATCAGAATTTTATGAAAATCAGCTTTCCGCTGCCCCGAAAGGCATTGAAAGATTGCGCTGTGCTCACTGTCAACCGGGAGAATTTTTATGCCCTTTTCCGCTGCCCGCCGCATCACGACCTCACCGGCCATGACAAGGGTTTCCTTGTTTGCCAGTGCAATATCCTTTCCCGCGTCTATGGCCGCCAGCGTGGGCCTGAGTCCTGCCGCGCCCACCACCGCTGTCACCACCATATCCACAGTCTCATGGATAACCGCAGCCCGATATCCCTCGTCACCGCACAGAATTTCAGTCTTTGCCGAAGGGAGCCGTTTTTTCAGTTCCGCTGCCCGATGTTCATCAAACACCACGGCAATATCAGGTCGGAACTGTTCAATCTGTTTTGCCAGCAGGTCAGTATTGCTTTTGGCCCCGAGGGTTCTGATCGCAAAGTGTTCCGGAAACATTTCCACGATTTTCAGGGTGCTGCAACCAATGGAGCCGGTTGAACCGAGTATGGAGAGATTTTTCATGGCATTATAATTGTATTGGTGAAATGGAAAATGCTGATAATAAAAAAATCTGCGTTTATCTGCGTCCCATCAGAAGAGAGCATTCAGTCAGAACGCTGAAAAACGCTGACAGTCTACTGAACATACATTTTGAAAAAATAT
>Ga0233403_10000948_pt1 | contig 13755 bp, 9 predicted proteins | sample Na_oxic_1_MG_FD_179866 | JGI IMG/M metagenome (GOLD analysis project Ga0233403, IMG submission 179866) | Seawater microbial communities from Saanich Inlet, British Columbia, Canada - Na_oxic_1_MG | ecosystem: Environmental > Aquatic > Marine > Inlet | place: Canada: British Columbia | collected...
TTCGCCTAGCCAATAGTTTGCAAGATGACCAAAAGCGGGTAATGACTGCGTCCCAAGCCCTAAAATCGGGTACTGATTATTTAGTCATCGGCCGCCCAGTGACGGCAGTGCCTAACCCGTTGCAAGCTTTTTTGGAAATAGAGGCTTCAATCAGTGCAACGTCAACAGAGCAGCGGTAACAGAAATCCTATTTTTTCAAAAGATTTCTAATTTTATCCCCCATGGGGTTAGGGAGGATTTTTTTAATAGGAGAGTTTTAATGGTTAGGGTGCCGATTGATTAAGCGTAATCGGTTCCCACCCTTTAAAAAAAATGTCAAATATTACCATAAACGCCTTTCCAGTTTCAGCGATTCTTTTTGCTCTAATAGCAGCCCTTTTTCCAGAATGGTTCACACCATTGTCTGGGTGGATATTGCCATTGTTAGGATTGATTATGTTCACAATGGGGATGACGCTGCGCGTGGCTGATTTTTCACGAGTGCTTAAAATGCCCACCGTCATAGTGATCGGCGTTTTAATGCAGTTTTTGCTGATGCCCTTGTTCGGTTGGATATTAGCTTTGGCATTTAGCCTTCCGCCTCTTCTGGCCGCCGGCTTGATTCTGGTTGGCAGTTGCCCCGGCGGGACAGCCTCCAATGTGATTTGTTTTCTTAGTAAAGGCGATGTCGCACTCTCTGTCACCTTGACCGCTATTTCTACGCTACTCGCCTTTTTAGCAACGCCCTTGTTAACTTGGCTTTATGTTGGTGAAAGTATTGACGTACCGGTTTTAAAAATGTTGCTGACTATCTTAAAGATAGTTCTACTCCCAGTGCTGGCGGGCGTAGTGATTAATACCTATTTGGGTGATCATTTAGAACGTATTAAACCGGGGTTACCCGTTTTATCAGTATTCGCTATTGTCACAGTCATTGCCATCGTGACGGCACTAAATGCCAATAATTTGATGCAATTGACTTCAGTGATTATCATCGCTGTCATGCTACACAACCTGTTCGGATTAGCGGCTGGCTACTTTTTAACTCGTGCAATGGGTTACGATATTCAAACGGCTCGCACTCTCGCCATTGAAGTAGGTATGCAAAACTCTGGACTTGGCACCGCACTGGCTGTCAAATATTTTGGTGCCACAGCCGCCCTTCCAGGCGCACTATTTAGTATTTGGCACAACCTATCTGGAGCATTCCTCGCCCACTATTGGCGTAATAAGTCCAATCGTACCAACTAAAGTTAGTACTCATCAAAGATGAGGAATCCAAGCTTGAGCTGGGACGCAGCATAGAAAAAATACATCAGTATTTCCGCTCCCCAGCACTCGTTTGGTTTTCATTGTAACCGAATCATCTGATAATATATTTCTCCATCAATCGAAAAACGGTCAATCACTTACTTTGAGTCAAAATGGCAGCTGAGCCAACGCAAAATCAACCTCTGATTGAATCTGATTTCGATGACTTGCCGTCAGTCTGGCATGTTAATTTATTGATATACAAGCGATTTTTCAAATCAGTGCGAAGTTTCTGCGACAGATTCTTAGACCCAGTAGTTCTTTTAAAAAACGGATGACCTGCGGGATATAACCTTACCGACCCCGTAAGTCTTAACAACCACTTGGAACTCAAATGAAATTCAGCGAAAACTGGCTACGCGAATGGGTCAATCCGCCCATTTCAACACAACAATTAGTTCAACAACTCACTATGGCTGGCTTAGAGGTAGACAGCGTGGAACCGGTTGCCACCTCATTTAATAAAGTCGTTGTCGGAGAAGTCCTCTCGGTTGAACCTCATCCTGATGCTAAGAAACTGAGCATTTGCAAAGTCAATGTAGGCGAAGAAGAACCGTTAAACATTGTCTGCGGCGCTCCCAACGTTCATGCCGGCATGATAGCCCCAACTGCCCTAATCGGTGCGCGTTTAGGAGACATGAAAATCAAAAAAGCCAAATTGCGCGGCGTTCAATCTCAAGGCATGCTATGCTCGGCACTAGAAATAGGCCTATCCTACAATTCAGAAGGCCTGATGCCGTTACCTGACAACGCACCCATCGGCCAAGATGTCCGCCAATATCTACAATTAGAAGACATCAGCATTGAACTTGAACTGACCCCCAATCGCGGCGACTGCTTAAGCATTGAAGGCATGGCACGAGAAGTCGGCGTATTGACGCGCTCACCGATCACCGTTCCAGACGAATCGACCATTGCCGCCACGATAGCGGACACTTTCCCGGTGGAAATTATCGCTCAAGAAGCCTGTCCCCGCTACGTTGGGCGCATTATCAAAAACATCAATGCCAAAGCCCCAACACCGCTATGGATGCAAGAACGCCTACGCCGTAGCGGCCTACGCAGCATCAGTGCCATCGTCGATGTCACCAATTACGTTTTATTGGAACTAGGGCAACCGATGCACGCCTTTGATTTTGCCGCTTTATCTGGCGGCATACAAGTACGAATGGCACACGCTGGCGAGTCGATTACCTTATTAGATGAACAAACCGTACAATTAGACGAACAAACCTTAATCATTGCCGATCACCAACAGGCCATCGCGATGGCCGGCGTTATGGGCGGACTCGCCTCAGCGGTGACAACAGCCACCGGCGATATTTTCCTAGAAAGTGCCTTTTTCGCACCAAAACTGGCCATCGGCACTGCTAGACGTTATGGACTACACACCGATTCATCCCACCGTTTTGAACGTGGTGTTGATCCTCAACGGCAACGCCGAGCCATGGAACGGGCGACAACCTTACTACTGGACATAGTAGGCGGACAACCAGGACCCATCATTGAAGTCGCCAATGAAACAACTTTACCAAGCACCCCGATGATTCGACTGAGAGCCTCCAGAATTAAACGCCTACTCGGCCAATCGCTAGACGCGGCCGAAATCAGCGACATTTTGACTCGTTTAGGTATGACAATAATCCCCCATAGCCCCACTTGTTCAAAGGAGGGAACCGAATATTCGTCGAATTCAAACGGAGAAATAGAATACTCGTCAGTTTCAAAGGCGGGAACTGAATCTTCCTCTGGTTCAAAAGAAATAGCAGAAATAACCTGGCAAATACAACCACCAACTTTTCGCTTTGACATTGCCCTTGAAACCGACTTAATTGAAGAAATGGCGCGAGTGCATGGCTACAATAATTTACCAAGCCATATACCACAAGCTGGCTTGACTATGCACCCCCAACCGCTCGTCACATTAGAACAAATACAAGCGGTGCTAGTCCAACGTGACTATCAAGAAGCTATTACCTATAGCTTTGTCGATCCCAAATTACAAGCACAACTGAACCCGGAAGTTCAATCCATCTGCCTCGCCAATCCTATTTCTCACGATATGGCGGAGATGCGTACCACATTATGGACTGGTTTATTACAAACATTACTGTATAATCAAAAACGTCAACAACTACGAGTACGCTTATTTGAAACTGGCTTGCGCTTTATTCAAACCCCAAACCAAGGTTTGCAACAAGAAAAAATGATAGCCGGCCTCGTCAGTGGCACACGGTGGCCAGAACAATGGGGACTACCAGAACAAGCGGTTGATTTTTTTGATGTCAAAGCGGATGTCGATGCTTTATTGGCAGCCACGAGCAGCGCAGGATTAAGCGAAGTTTATCGCTTTACACCCAGCACACATCCGGCTCTACACCCAGGACAATGTGCCGCAATTTATCGTGGTGAAGAATGGCTAGGAGTCATGGGGGCAGCGCATCCAAGTTTAGTACAAACCCTAGAAATAACGCCCCCAGTCTACTTATTTGAATTACTGCTCGCGCCCCAGCACCAAGTAGCTATACCGAAATTTCAAGAAATTTCCAAATACCCATCAATGCGACGCGATATTGCAGTAGTCGTCTCACAAGAAATTAGTGCGGCCCAATTACTGGACTGCATCAAACAATCTGCGCCCGACACACTCCACAATTGGCAATTGTTTGACGTATATCAAGGCCAAGGCATTGAGCCAGGCCAAAAAAGTGTGGCAATGGGGTTGATTTTTCAGGCATTTTCGCGCAATCTTACTGATTATGAAGTGGATTCCAAAGTTGAACAAATAGTCAGTATACTTGAACAAAAGTTAGGTGCACAACTAAGGAAATAAACATGGCATTGACTAAAGCGATAATAGCAGACAAAATCTCCGAGGAAGTGGGTTTAAATAAACGAGAAGCCAAAGAGATGGTGGACCGGTTTTTTGAAGATATCCGCTCTGCTTTGGAAAAAGGAGAATCGGTCAAACTCTCAGGGTTTGGCAATTTTGATTTACGGGACAAAAGATCCCGTCCGGGGAGAAATCCTAAGACGGGCGAAGAAATTCCGATTAGCGCAAGGCGTGTAGTCACTTTTAAGCCAGGCCAAAAACTCAGAGCGCGAGTAGAATCTTATGCTAGATCCAACAAACACTCATGATCTTCCAATCATACCTGGAAAACGCTACTTCACGATTGGCGAAGTCAGCGAATTGTGTGGGGTCAAACCACATGTATTGCGTTACTGGGAACAAGAATTTTCTCAACTTCGACCCATAAAACGCCGGGGTAACCGGCGTTACTATCAACGTGACGATGTGATTTTGATTCGTCAAATTCGTAGCCTTTTATATGAACACGGCTTTACAATAGGCGGTGCCAAACAACATTTAGTTAAAGAAAATGCGTTGGAAACTGATAGGGAACAAGGCTTACAAATTATTCGCCAATTACGCTTAGAACTTGAACAAGTGCTAGAAATTTTGAAACACTGAAATTGCTCTTTTAAAAAGTCTTGTGAAACTCGTCTTTGCTGGGAACATTTTTTCGGTCGGTGTCTGAATCAGAATGGAATCTATTAATCATTATGATTGAGAAAGGTTTTATTAAAAAAATTATCGTTTTCTACCAATTTTGATTCAGACACACAAGATTATTAAAATCATAAATTTATATCCACTGTCCATTGTCACAATTCTTTTCAACACCCTTCAATAACGGAATGCGCCCTTTATTTAGGTACCCTCTTGAGGGGGGAAAAAATCTAAATTCCAACTGGCTGTAGAAACAATTGGCTCTCAAATCTGTTATTATTTAATAGGTTGTTGTGAAATAACTGTGAAATGGTTAATGGTTGGTTAATAGATTGATTTGTAACCGTTCAATGAGAGAATATTATTTATAAATCAATGAGTTAATTTTTAAATGCGGTTTATTTTAATTCATTTCAATTCAAAGACTTTTTTAGGCGAAAGTAAAGTTTTTTGAATAAAAACTTTGGGTCTGAATACATTAAAAGCTATTTCACAACAACCCTAAGAAATAGCTAAAATAAATCCTCGTAAAATTCTTCAAAAAATCGGATTTAGGCAACTCATAAAAAATAATATACCCATTTGGGGCAACCATAAAGGGGCAACCTATAAAGGGGCAGCCATAAAGGATTGCCCCTACGGTCATTGATTCGTAGGGGTAATCCCTTGTGGTTACCCCAATCCCACGCGCAAACCCCAATCCCACGCGCAAACCCCAATCCCTTGCTCCAGCCCCGAATGGGTATTTTATTTATTTATTTGGAGTTGCCTTATATGATGTTCAAAAACCAGTTTTTCAAAAAACTGAATTTTCCGTATTACGCCAGCACAGAAAACAATAAATTACGAGCCTCTTGCAAAACTATTTTTGAAAGTTTCCCCAGGTTTCACCTGGGGCTATTCACATTCAACCCCTACGGGGTTGATATTCTTAAAAGAATAACCCCAGGAACCGGTTGCTTTCACCCCAGGTGAAACCTGGGACAACCCCGATAGGGGTTGAATTTGAATAGCCCCAGGTGAAACCTGGGGTTTTGCAAGAGCCTCTTACGATAATCTTTATGCACGTAAGTTATTAGATTTATTATGGCGCGTCGGATCTAAAGCAAATCCCATTCACGAACGATTTTTTGAGTCCGTACATTAATTTATAATTCATTGAATTGACGTTTTTCTGTCATTTCGACGTTAGGATAAATCTTAACTAAGACAGCAAAGAAGCATTGAATTTTAGTGATAAAATACTTAATATAATAAAAATAGGCGTTTGCCAAATTTTTTATCGGAAACGCATCATATCGACTGGTTTATCTTGAGCAAATAACGATTGACTAACCGATTGATTTTTTTGAATTTCAAATAATTAATTTCAAAGATTTGGTGAAGCCTTCGCTGCGTACCTCGATAGTAAATCAGCAATTCCCGTTCGTCTGTTTGGTGAGGAAAGCTTTTCGGTCATTTTATTGAAAAACGCTAAAAATGAATTCCCTTGTATCAAGGGCAGGTTAAAAGCACGAGCGTGGATTGCTGAGAGTAAATCATAAAAAGGAGAAAAAACGATGACTGAAACGATTGTAAGCACAGAGACAGAAACAACCCCATCCCCATTGCTGTTTACCGACAATGCCGCATTTAAAGTGCAAGAATTGATTCAGGAGGAAAACAACGAGGATCTGATGTTACGCATCTTTGTCCAAGGTGGCGGTTGTTCTGGTTTTCAATATGGTTTTACCTTCGATGAAAACCAGCAAGACGGTGATACTGTGGTTGAAAATCAAGGGGTTAAATTGCTGATAGATCCAATGAGTTACCAATATTTAGCGGGTGCTGAAATTGACTACAGCGAAGGCTTAGAAGGCGCACAATTTGTCATTCGCAATCCCAACGCCGTTACCACTTGTGGATGTGGTTCATCTTTTTCCGCTTAATTTTTGGTGACATGCGAGTAACAGATACACTCCCTACCGCTTTTTATACACATAAATGACTTTCATAAGAGTGTTGGTAACAATTTTTTTCCCATTTGATTGGATTTTGGGCAGTATCTACGGGATGTACATATGTGGGCGAAAATAAAAACCGCCCGGTATTGACTTTTAATCCGGTTATTCAAACGATAAAAAATCCGTTTATTTAGCACCGCCGAAGGTTTGCAAATCCGAAATTCGTTCATCTTATGAAGGTTATGATAATAAATATATTATAAATCAATAAGTTAAAACTTATGTGCATAAAGCCGCTTAAAGGGAGGGTGTCCGTTATGTGATTGATGTTAAAGAAATCCGAGTCAAGTTGAACTTAACTCGGTTTTCTTAACTACCGGTTCATAAATTTTATATCTGAGTGATTTTTATCTCACCCACATTGCACCATTACCGGAAATTTGGTCGTTTTGAAATGTGGGGTGATGGAGAAGCAAAGCTGGGACGGAATAAAGAAACGATATCCGGTTCTCAACAGTTCAATAAATCCAAGTCAAGTCCAAAAAATCGGATTTCTAAAATCTTTCAAAAGAAAACTCTCTCTTCCGACGATGACTCATTAAATATGAATACAACCTATTCTGATCCGCAAAGCATTCTCAAGGAATTTGACAAATTACGCGCCGACGAGGAGCGTTTTCAAGCCCAGATTGCTACCAAACAAGACATAGCCGCTCGACAAAAAGACAAAGAAATTGTTGAGCAAGCCTCTACCTACACCCACGACAGCATTTTTCAAGCACTTGCCAAATTACAATCCATCTTTGGTCAATCTATTGATAGTCTCGCTGAGGATATGACGATCCAAGTGGAAAAATTGGCGCAGATTCAGCGAGCGATTTATGTCAAAAATCAACACTCGACGACGTTACACAATGTGCAAATAGCTGCCGAAGCTCTGAACATTCTCCAACAAGAACATCAAAACAAATTGCAAAGCCTCGAAGAGGACTACCAGCAAAAAAACGTGGCTTTGGAAACCGGAATGACCAAGCAACGCGAAGTTTGGCAAAATCAAGAACAAGACTACAATAATGCTAAAGCCAAATTGCACCATCAGTTGGATAATAACCGCCACAACGAAGTGGACGAATTTGACTATAAACTCAAAAGGCAATACACCGAAGACTCTGACGAGTACGAAAAACTTCAACGTGCCCTAGAACGTCAAATAGAAGAAGAAAAGCAGACCAAAGAAAAAGACTGGACTGAGCGCGAAAAATACCTAGAAAAACATCAAACTGAATTTGAAGAGTACAAAGCCAAAGTCGAGGCAATACCCAAGGAAATTCAAGACGCGGTGAAAAAATTCCGCGAAGAGGCTATTAAAGATACCTACAAGGACGAAGAAAACCAGGCCAAATTGTTAGAAAAAGAGCGAGAATCCAAGCGCAAAGCGTTTGAATTAAAAATAGAGACACTCAACAAGACGGTTGATGAACAAAAAGCGCAAATTGTCCAATTAGCTGAACAACTGCAAGTCGCTTCCAAACAAATTCAACAACTGGCAGTGACAGCTGTCTCAGGCACTGGGCAATCGAAACCGGCAAGAAAACCCTCATCCCAATCCTCCGTCCAAAAGGAATAGCAACTTCACGCAAGGCACGCTCTCAGTTTATAACCCATTGATTTTATGAACCTATATCACTAATCACTGGTGAATAATAAAGAGAGGGATAAATCTATCGTTCTCCAAGTCAAGTCCCAAAAATCGGATTTCTCAAATCTGGTTTTTCACTGCATTGAGCGATTCTTGTGATCTGATGTGAGTTAATTGATTGATATAATTACCTTTCATGTATTTTATGTTGATCACCCAATGGGCGATCAACTGAAATCAACTATCTATTTTGATATTATTGAATAATAATTCTAAAAAATCGCTTAGGTATTTTCAATAAAACTCCGAACGAGAGTCTCTCCAAAAATTCTAAATGATGACGACGCTATAATAGGAGCCAATAATGGTTAAAAAAGTCTCTACTAGAAACACCAAGGCAGAAATTTTCAACGCTTACCAAGAATTAGAAGCCGCTTACAATGAACTGGAAAAAAAGGCTGCCGAGGTTGCTAAGGCTACTTCCCCACCATCAATGCCAGAAGCTGATGCCGCAGTCAAAACCCTAGAACTGCTTCCAGAGCTTAAAGTTCCCAAAACTGAAATCACTAAAAGACCAAAGCTGCAACCCTTATCTAAAGATGGCAATGCCCACGCACCGATGGAAGAAATCATTAACCATCTCCGGCAATTGGGCGAAAAGTTCAACACGGCTCTAAGCCAACTGTCCACCAACTTACTTGTGGAAGCGTCACGCTTAAAAGAGGTTAGCACCACGGTTGAAGAAGAAAGCACTCATTTGGGGGCATTATACGGTATTGAAATTAAAGAAAATAGTTTAAGCGACTTGCTCAAACAATACACCGATACGGCCGAACAATATCAAGAAACGCTAAAACAAAAAGGCGAAGAAGTTGAAAAAGCCTGGCTTTCTAAAAAACAAGCGTGGCAAACTGAAAAAGAAGAAACTGAGCAGCGTCTGCAAAAACAGCAAACCACTGACAGTAAAAACCAAAATCGGGAAGGCACAGAATACGGCTATGACTTAACCCTTAAACGTGAACTCAGCGAGGAAGAATATAGTCATCAGCAAAAGCAAAACAAGCAAGCCTTGGAGGAGCTTGAAAAAACGCACCGCAAAGAATGGCAAGAGCGTGAAAAAGCACTGGCTGAGCGTGAAAAACAATTTGAGGAACATCAAACCAAGGTTGATAATTTTTCCAAGGAATTGGAAACGGCTATCAAAAAAGCCAAAGACGAAGGTACTGGCATTGCCCACCATCAAGCCAAAATTAAGGCCGATTTAGTTGCCAAAGAGTTTGCCGGAGAAGAAGAAGTTTCTAAACTCCAAATCCGCGTACTAGAAGAACAAGTTGCGAATCAAACGAAACAAATTGATAAACTCTCCGAACAATTGGAAGCAGCTCTCAAACAAGCCCAAGAATTAGCTGTCAAAGCTATTGAAGGTGCTTCAAGCCAAACTTCTTTCCAAGCTTTAAAAGATATTGCCTTGGAACAAGCTAAAAATCAAACTAAGGCAAAGTAGTTTCTTGGGAATTGGGAATCTTATGTTGTTTTTCAGATAACTCTTTGGGGCTGCTCAACCTACGGTAATCAGTTAATGGCACACACAAGACGAATATTGCCTCAATGTGATAGGGATAGAATTGGAAATTGGGAATTTTCATTAAAGAACTATGAAAAAAATTTATACCTCACCAGAACGCTTAATAATCTTTCATTTTAAAAATATTCTTTCAAGCTACAATATTGGTAGTATCGTTAAAAACGAATATCTGGCCGGTGCCGCCGGCGAACTGCCACCTAATGAGTGTTGGCCTGAACTTTGGATTGAAGACGATACCAAATATGATAAAGCCTTGGAAATTCTAGAAAAACATCGGTTTGCAGAACAGATGAGTCAGCCCGCTTGGATATGTACGAAGTGTGGAGAAAAATTAGAAGGCCAATTTACGGCCTGTTGGCGATGTGGAGAACATCGATATCGGTGAACTTGATACGTTCTTACACTGCACGCGGGTACAACTTTTCAGACTTTAGTCTGAAAACCCCTTTGGGGTTGGGGCATAGGTTTTTCCCAGTTTCCATTTTTAGAAAAACTTGGGTATCTCCAATTGGTTCCAGTGTTGAGTATAACTTAGCTATAGATGTTCAGAAAATTAACGGGCGAACACATCGATTCGCCCCTACCCGAATTAGGTCGCTGCCATTGAGTTAAGGGCAACCATAAAGGATTGAGGGCAACCATAAAGGATTGCCCCTACGGTTATTATTGATTTTGTAGGGGTAATCCCTTGTGGTTACCCCAATTAAAATCCTTAATTCAATGGCATTGACCCGAATTAGGTCGCGTGTTATAGGGGCAGACATACATGTCTGCCCTTTGTGAAGTTATTTATCCGAAAATCTATATATCACATTTCGATAAGGAAGTTGAAAAAACTTTACCAACTACCGGGTTCCATCATTTCCCAAATGATATACGTTCAGAAAAATAGCTCATCATTGCACTTTTTAGGAAAAAACTTCTATATCCTCTATTTATACTGCACACCGGCACAAATTTAACTTTTTAGGACAGCTTTTGTCGGGTGGGCTTCCGTCTTTTTCTTGCCCACCTGTCTCATTAGAAAAGTTAAGTTTGTGCCCGTGCCAAGTATAAAGTTTTTGGATAGGGGCAATATAGAATTTCACTCTGCTGAGAATTATAAACTTTGCACCATTATTACGCTTTTAAAAAATAAAAAATCCAGCTACTCCCGCTCAAATTTTCATTAACTTATTGATTGAAACATATACATTTTTAACTAAAAACTTGACAACCGCATATCATAAGTATTTGAATGAAATAAATTTTTAGCCTAAAAAATAATTTTCTATAAATGAGCCTCTTGCAAAATTCCAGGTTGACACCTGAAAAACATTTTTCTTCGCGTTGTTTAGCTTTCAAAAAACTGTAGCCTGAAAAGGAGTTTTGCAACCGGTTCTGAAGTCATTCAAATCCTATCATCAGCAAATCCTATCCTCCATACTCATTTTTCCTAACCCGCAAAAAAATGATCGAACCATAAGTCTATAATGAAACTTTTCTAAAAATTTGATATTATCAAATCGTTTAATAATAACATTTAGATTATTTGAGAATATGTTATGATTAAAAAATTAGTTTCATAAAAGTCAAAAAAATTTGCTTTTTATGAAAGCTGATTAATCATGCCCTAATCACACTTAGGAAATATCCAAAAAAAAACAACAATATACCAATATCGAACCAAAGGTGGGGACACTTCCCACTGTTGATACGTCAGACGGAACATCACCAAATTTTGGGTATCTAGGGCTTACGCACCCAAACAAATAATTCATTGATTTTATTAACAGAATGGTTCTCCTAGCCTTTCACATATTATGCATAACTCTGTTAATTTTAAGGAAATTTTTTAAGGAAATTTTTTTAAATGCGTAAGTTCTAGTATACAGTACGCCGTCACAACTTTTTAAACACCTTTAACCCCCCTCCCCTAGTACTCTGTCAAATTTAAAAATATGGGTACCGGAGTCAAAAATTTCTCAATGAACCAGCCAAACTAAAATCAACGCCAACGTTGATTAGACTCATCATCCTACCCAACAAAAGAAAGTTGACAAGGTACTAGAGCGTTAAGTTTGAGCTTTTTTCAGATTTTTTCATCCGAGTTTTATGCCATCCCCCTAGTAGTCTGTCAACATGGTTTTGACCGGTAAAATACTCAATAATCCGTCCAAACTTTAGTAGTGCCTAAAAAATTGGCAATGCCGTATTCATGGCGCGTTTTTCCGTGTCACATCATGCCAACGATTAAGCGAAGGGGAACAGCAACGTGGGTTTCCCAGGGGGGATTTTTTGAAAAGAGAGGATAATTATGGCTGATCGACGTTTACAAGTGTTTTATACAGTTGCCCGTTTGCTCAGTTTTACCAAGGCGGCTGAATCCTTACACATGACTCAACCAGCGGTGACTTTTCAAGTCCGTCAATTGGAAGAGTATTTTAACACCCGTTTGTTTGATCGCACTCATAATCGCATTACACTCACCGAGGTTGGTGAGCAAGTTTACGAGTACGCCAAGAAAATTTTTGAACAATATATCCAGATGGAAAACACCGTCAAGGAAATGACCGGTGAAATTAGTGGGGTATTAATGATCGGGGCGAGTACCACAATTGCGGAATACCTGTTACCGGTTTTGTTAGGCGATTTCAAACACAAATATCCTGATGTGCATATTCGCCTAAAAGTCTCCAACACTGATGAAATCGTGTCGATGGTGGAAAATAATGTGATCGATCTCGGCGTGGTAGAGGCACCGGTGGGCAACAAAAGTTTATCGGTAGAATTGTGTCGCTGGGATCAATTGGTAGCCATTGTGCCGCCTGAGCATCCGTTAACCTCGCATGACGAAGTGACAGTACGAGAATTAGCGGCTTATCCCTATATTTCTCGTGAGGAAGGTTCCGGCACACGCGAAGTGATTAGCGAATATTTCAATCAGGCGGGGCTATCATCTGATGATTTGAATATCGTGATGGAACTAGGTAGCCCCGAGGCTATTAAAGGGGCGGTGGCTTCAGGTATGGGTGTATCAATTTTGTCGCGTGCCGCCATTCAGAAAGATTTACAGTTGGGCTTGATCGAAGAAATTGAGCTGGAGCCTCCGTTGGAACGTCCATTTTCTTTTGTTTACCAAAAACACAAGTTCCGTTTGTTGGCGATAGAGGAATTGTTAAAGTTCTTGCATCATTATTGTAGCAATTACGATGATGAGTAAACCGCCCGGCAGAGACTCCGATCCGTTGTAGCGAAGTGGCATAGGCAATGGGTATGGTTTTCCAAAACAACTCTATAGCATTTCCCGATTGAATGAAGTACAACAATTGACGTTAATTATCAATGAGTCTTGTAGGGTGGGATTGCTAAGTGCCGATATTTTCGTGAATGAATCGAGCCAGATTCGCTTAGCAGCCCCACCATCCCTCGTTTTTTTTTGTATTTAACCAAACCAAATCGGGAAATGCTTTAATTTATCCGAACAGTCTATTTAAATTAATTTAAATTCAAATAGTTCAGTTATTTTTCCACAAATATAAATGGCACACACACTTAAAACCTTGTAAAAAAATTAAGTAAGTACCCGCCCAGAAGTTGTCAGGTATTTTTACCACATAAACGCTTGTTTTTATTCGCTTTATTTTTGAAAATATATATGAACGGCTACTTAATTGATTAATAAAATAATAATTAATAGTGTGAGCCTCTTGCAAAACTCTTTTTGAAAGTTTCCCCAGGTTTCACCTGGGGCTATTCACATTCAACCCCTACGGGGTTGATATTCTTAAAAGAACAACCCCCA
>Ga0233403_10000949_pt1 | contig 13754 bp, 8 predicted proteins | sample Na_oxic_1_MG_FD_179866 | JGI IMG/M metagenome (GOLD analysis project Ga0233403, IMG submission 179866) | Seawater microbial communities from Saanich Inlet, British Columbia, Canada - Na_oxic_1_MG | ecosystem: Environmental > Aquatic > Marine > Inlet | place: Canada: British Columbia | collected...
ATATTGATAATGAAGCCCTAGTTGGTGCAAATAAAGGTTGGGTGACAACCCTAATAAATAGTCTTAAAATAAAATTGGGGCAAAAATTAGGTAGGGCTGATGCATTTTCGTTATGGATGGACTATGAAGCTCGGGGCAATACCGCACTCACAGCCGAAACGCTTGAGCATTTGGAAAGCGCGGCGACTTTGGTGTTGATTTTGTCTCCCGGCTATATTGAATCACAATGGTGTCAATTGGAACTCAATACTTTTTTAGCAAAAGTGGGCGAAAATAGCGGGCGTGTATTTGTCGTTGAACACAATGACGTTGAAGAACAACCTTATAGTTTGAATGATTTATTGGGTTATAAATTCTGGCTACGTGATGACACAGGCAGAACCCATACCTTAGGCATACCACAACCGCACCCAGAAGAACGTGAGTATTATCAAAGACTTGATGATTTAGCTCATCAAATGGCAGATAAACTCAAAGCTTTAAAAAAAGAGTCTAAGACGGAGCCTGTCGCAATACCTGATAGTCTTGAGGCAACGACTCCCACCGCGACTATTTTTATGGCTGAAGTGACGGCTGACTTAGAAGAACGCCGAAATGAAGTGATACGCTATCTTGATCAACAAGGGGTGCGCGTATTACCTGAAAAAAAGTATTCTTTTACGACGATTCAGCAAGAACTCGATCAAGATTTAAGCCAATGCCGCCTATTTGTGCAATTGCTCAGTGAAAAAACGGATACTTTTAATTATACCCAATTTCAATATGAACATGCGGGGGTAGTTAATTTACCCATTTTGCAATGGCGTGATCCCGCTTTAGAGTCACAAAAAATAGAGGGTTCTGCCCACAGTGCGTTATTGCAAGGCAGCACAGTGATAGCCACTGAATTGGCAGATTTTCAAGAATTGATATTTAAACGACTCCAACCCAAAAAGGAAAAACCCTTTATCGTTGATATGCAAGGGGCATGGGTATTTATTAATGTGGCCCGCGAAGATAAAGTCTTCGCGGATGAAATTAGAGAAAGTTTAAAGGCGGAAAGTATAGAATATAGTCTGCCTTTAGAAATTTCTGCCGATACTTCACCAACTGAAATACGGGAAGATTTAGAACAAAATTTATTAGCTTGCGATGCTGTCATCGTACCTTATGACAAAACCCCTGTGACCAAAATACGTCAATATCTGATACATTGTCGGCGTATGCAACCTAAGCGAGAACAACCTCTTAAAGTGATTGGTATTTTCAATAAGCCATTGCCTAATAAACCGCCGATTAATATGGGTTTATGTCATGTCCAAATATTAGAATGTCCAACACTACAAGTTGATTCCTGTTTACCACAATTTATACGGATTTTAAGAACATGAGCGATTTTCCCTATCCCGGTTTACGTCCTTATGAACGCGACGAAACCGATATATTTTTTGGGCGGGAAGAACATATTGACCAACTCATTAAACAGTTAAAAAATGCCCATTTTTTAGCAGTGGTAGGACCGTCCGGTTGTGGCAAGTCTTCTTTAGTACGCACCGGCTTGTTGGCCGCTTTGGAAACTGGCTTTATGGCGAGTGCCGGGGGCAGTTGGCGAATGGCTGAACTGCGTCCGGGTAATCGTCCTTTTAGGCGTTTGGCGGAAACCTTTGTAGAAAACAAAGTATTAGATGATACTGATGATGCGATAAACTCAAGTGAGTCTGTTTCCCTATTACAACCCAGTTTTCGGCGCGGTCCCAAAAGTCTCCATGAACTCCTTGAGAATAGGCCCTTACCAGAAAATACCACATTGTTACTATTAGTTGATCAATTTGAGGAAATTTTCCGCTATTATCAGCAAGGTGATAAAAATGAAGCCGCAGCCTTTATCAAATTATTATTGGCCAGCAGTACACATCCTGCTGTCTATGTGATTCTCACCATGCGCTCCGATTTCATCGGAGATTGTGCCACGTTTTATGGTTTACCTGAAGCCATTAGTCAAGGGCTATTTCTGACACCCCGTTTAACTCGTGACCAATTAAGTGAAGCTATTGAATTGCCTGCGGCTGTTTTTGGTGATGAAGTAGAACCGGCATTAACCAACCGCTTACTTAATGAAGTCGGACCTGATCCTGACAAATTACCCCAATTACAGCATGCGTTGATGCGAATGTGGCGACTCGCTCATACTGAAAATCCAGAAAAAGCGACTTTGAGCTTAACGCATTATAAAAAAATAGGGGGGCTGGAAAACGCTTTATCTCAACACGCTGATGTTGCTTATGCCTCACTTGATTCGACTCAACAGAAAATTGCCGAACATTTATTTCGCAGTCTCACTGAAAGAAGCAATCTTCACCGTGATACACGCCGTCCCGTCAGATTAACCGCAGTAGCAACCCTAGCCAATGTCTCATGGAAAGAAGTTGTCAATGTGGTAGAAGTCTTTCGTCGTGAAGGCCGAAGTTTTTTAACCCCTCCACTAGGTAAAGCGTTAGAACCTAAAACGATATTGGATATTAGCCACGAAAGTCTTATTCGACAATGGAAACGCTTGAAACAATGGACGAAAGACGAAACAAAGTCGGCAGATACTTATCGTCGCTTAGAAACCACGGCACTTTTGAAAGAAGCAGGCAAAGCAGAATTATGGAAGGGATTAGATTTAGCGAATGCCTTGTATTGGTATCACAAAGAAAAACCGACTCAGATATGGGCAAGACGCTATGGTAAGGAAAAAGGTAAGCATTTTGAACTAGCCGAGCAGTTTTTGACTCAAAGCGAAAAAGAACAAGAGCGAGAGGAGCAAGAAAAAGAAGTGGCACGAAAACACGAATTACAAAAAATGCGTCAAACAGCAGCCTTTATAGGCGTAGGATTGTTCGTTAGTATTTTATTAACGGTAATGGTAGCATGGTTGGGTTTAGAAGCGAGCAAGTCTAAAATGGCCGCACAGCAGAGTCGTTCGTTATTGTTAACAGAGTTAGCCCGACAGGAAACCGCCAGAAGCAATGCAACGAACGGGATATTATTGGCTTTAGAAGCATTGCCTAAAGAGATGTCTCATAAAAATACACCTTATATACCTAAAGCGGAAGAGACGCTTTATGAAGCGGTTATCAAACTACGTGAACGGGTGGTGATGCAATGGCATGAATATTCTATTTATCATGTCGCCTTTAGTCCAGATGGTCAGCGCATTGTCACGGCTTCTGGAGATAAAACGGTCGGCGTATGGGATGTTGAGAGTGGTGAACTCCTTCAGGTGCTGAAAGGCCATAAAAAAACAGTGGTTCATGCGGATTTCAGTCCAGATGGCCAATATATTGTCACGGCTTCGATGGATAACACCGCCCGTCTCTGGGAGGTTTCTAGCGGCAAACAACTAAAGGTGCTTAAAGGGCATAGAGAAGGAGTGTTTCATGCAACATTCAATCCCGATAGTCAACGTGTCGTTACAGTCGGGGGTGAGGGGAATATCCGCCTATGGGATGTTTCCAGCGGTAAATACCTAAAAGAGCTTAAAGGACATGAAAATAGCGTTTTTTACGCGGCTTTCAGTCCTGACGGCCAAAAATTGGTTACCACTTCAATGGATAAAACCGCTCGCCTATGGGAAGTTTCCAGCGGAAAACCGCTCAACGTACTTAAAGGGCATAAAAATAGTGTCTATCATGCGGCGTTCAGTCCAGATGGTCAGCGCGTCGTCACAGCCTCTTTTGATAACACGGCCCGTCTTTGGGATGTGAAAAGCGGTCAACGCTTGAATATATTGGAAGGTCATGAACAGGGTGTTTCTTCTGTCGCTTTCAGTCCAGATGGAAGACGTATCGTCACCGCCTCTTGGGATGGAACCGCACGTTTGTGGGATGCGAACAGTGGCAAACCATTCAAGGTACTTAAGGGACATCTGGATAAAATTTTTTTTGCGACCTTCAGTGCCAACAATCAATATGTGATCACAACCTCAGAGGATAAAACGGCTCGTCTGTGGGAAGCTTCGAGTGGCAAACTCATCAATGTCTTTAAAGGCCATGAACAGAGTATTTTCCATGCCGCCTTCAGTCCAAATAGCCAGCGCGTGGTAACGGCCTCAATGGATAACACTGCTCGTCTGTGGGATGTTTCTGGTGAACAATTGATTAAAGAGCTTAAAGGGCATGACAAGCGAGTGTCCCACGCAGATTTCAGTTCTGACGGTCAGTATGTGGTGACGGCTTCAGAAGATAAAACGGCCCGTCTATGGGAAATTCCTAGCGGTAAACGCCTTAAAGTGCTTAAAGGACATGAAGAAGCAGTTAGAAGTGCTGTCTTTAGCCCAGATAGTCAGCGCGTTATTACAACCTCTAAAGATAAAACGGCCCGTCTGTGGGAAATCCCTAGCGGTAAAATCCTTGATGTACTTGAAGGGCATAAAAAAGCAGTGAAAAACGCCGCCTTCAGTACCAACGGTCGATATGTGGTTACCGCATCAGAAGATAAAACGGCCCGTTTATGGGAAGTTTCTAGCGGAAAGGTCCTTAATGTGTTAGAAGGACATGAAGAGGCAATAAACAGTGTTGTTTTCAGTCCTGATGGTCAGTATATTATCACCGCATCAGAAGATAAAACGGCCCGTTTATGGGAAACGTCTCGTGGTAAAAGTCTCCATATCCTTAAAGGGCATGAAAAAAGAATTGTTCATGCGGCCTTCAGTCCTGATGGTCAGAGTGTGATTACCGCTTCTTCGGATAAAACCGCTCGTATTTGGCGGGTTATCGACGGCACACTTATCAGGGAACTTAAAGGACATGAAAAAGGGCTGTCTAACGCGGTTTTTAGTCCAAATGGTCAGTTTATACTCACCGCCTCTTGGGATAGAACAGCACGGTTATGGAAAGTTGATAGCGATACCCCTTCCAATATGCTTAAAGGACATCAAAGGGGAATTTCTTATGCGGCCTTTAGTCCCAACGGTAAGAACGTTATCACCACGGGTGAAGTTGCCCGCCTGTGGGATGTTTCTACCGGCAAAGTCAGGGGCGTGCTTGAGGAAAATGCGGATGGGTTTAATATGTATGCCACATTTAGCCCTGATGGTCGGCACGTACTCACTGTTTCAACCGGTAAAACGGTCCGCCTATGGCCTGTTTTTAGTACCACCCAAGAAATCATTGATTATGCAAAAAAAAGGGTGCCTCGTTGTCTGAGCATTGAGCAACGCAGACAATTCTCTTTACCTGAAACAAAAAGTCAAATTTTGGTGAGCGAGGGAGAAGAATTAGCACGAACGGATCATATTGATTCTGCTGCCGTTCAGTTTGAAAAAGCACTATTACTTGATTCTCAATATTCTCAAAAATCTTGTTTTAAATTTGAACCAAAGAATAGAGCAGAACGAATTGCAGACCAAGCAAAGTTGGCGGAGTTTGCTACAGGGTTAGCTTCCAATTTGGATCCTAGAAGAACCCATCAATTGCCTTTTTGGTGTGAAAATAAACTTGACAAAGCTGAGAAGGTGATTTGCGAAAATCCTTTACTATGGGATATTGAGAAGACAAATTATGAGACATACTATGAATTGTATGACTCGTTCAATTCAGAGGTTCAAGACCAGTTTAACACTGAGAAAACGATCTGGTTGTATAAAATTCGGAATCCCCAGTGTGAACAATCCGTTAAATTCTGTTTACAAGTTTATGAGGAGCGGATTAAAGTTTTGAACCAATATCAAGCACTTGGAAATCAATAACTGAAGCGAAGTAGGGCAACCACAAGGAATTGCCTCTACAAAAAAATTGATATTGTAGGGGCAATCCTTGTAGAAGTTCCACCGATTTCATCGGTGGCTATTCACATTAAAAAACAATAACTTCATGTAGGGGCGAACCTATGTGTTCGCCCTTTTTGGCTTAGAACATAACCCGCCATTTATTATAACTATTTGATTTTATTATAATTTATATTTTTTCGTTCCCAAACGGAGTTTGGAAATGCCTTCCTCTCAGCGTCAAATATTCTAGAAAAATCTCATCCTATATAACTCGACTATCAAGTTTTTGACGCTATTTAGCCTTGCAGCAATCAATTTTTGGTAGTCCTGAAATGTGGGTGATATGTTTTTAGGAGTCCAAACTTTAGTTTGGGAGTTAAGGCCATCCGCCCAAACTAAAGTTTGGACTCCATCACCCACATTGCACCACTACCCAATTTTTGAGTGTTCATAGATGCAACTCACTGATTTTTAAGGAAATCAGTTTTTAGAGATTAAAATGATATTTAATTTTAAATCAATAACTTACAAAAAACTTGATAGTCGAGTATAAGCAATCCTTTCCGTTATCTCAGTGTATAAAAGCGTTAACCAACGATTTAACATCCAACAATATGAACCGTTTTTTTAGCAACCGACGTTGTCTGCCAAAAAATATTTGGTAGTGGTGCAATGTGGGTGATGGAGTCCAAACTTTAGTTTGGGAGTTAAGGCCATCCGCCCAAACTAAAGTTTGGACTCCTAAAAACATATCACCCACATTTCAGGACTACCAAATATTTTTCTCCCAAGGAACCGTTTTGCGCCTATCAAAAACAATCAACCACCCTTCTAAACAATCCAGCTTATCCATATAATCCGCTAATTGCTGTTTACCTTCGCTATAACTTTTCTCCCCATAACGCAATTTCAATTCAATGGGATAATTCACTTCTTGATAATGCAAACATAAGTCAAGCCGCCTTTTTCCAGAAGCCATCGATCTCCGCGCAGCGAAGTTACTTCGTTTCGCGTGAAATTCTGCCCCCACTATTGCCGAGTCAGTTCCAGCAACAGCGTGGTTTTGCCTGTTTGGAGCAAAGCATGAATCACAAAATATTGCTTTTGCTCAATGAGATCAGTGATACCCTTGCACCGTTCCTGTGTTGGTAGCATATAGTGTTCATTTGGGTGACAGGGTCCCGCAATGTTGAAGGTTTTTTTCATCTGCTTTGTTAATTGTTAATTGCTAATATTATTAATAGTTAATGTTGTCGCTGAACGGTTTGCAAACCCCGCAAAAAAATGATTTGATCCCTTTACGGCAGTGATCAGTCATCAAAATGGGTTCGATGACATTTCAATTTTCAAGCGAAGCGAATTAATATTTAATAGCCTATTTTTATAATTATAACATGTTTTTTCAGTTTTTACAAGTTCATTCTATGTTCAAGTATTTTTTAAATATTTGATTAAAAAGGATTTTTTATTTCACGGACTCAAATCATTATTTCTTTAAAATCAATTGATTATATGTATAAACACTAAAAATTTGATTGTTACAAAAAAAAATTGAACATCAAGATTAACGAAAATTTTTACTTCTTAAAAAATGCGTGAAAATATTTTTAATCTTTTTATTATCAATTAGTTACAATACGACTATCCATAAAATCATATGAATGTACGTGTTCATTAACTTTTCGTGTCGGTCTTGAACTTGACCAAATAAAATGTTATAGTTAAGCATCGTTTTTTGATGACGTTATTTTTAGCAATTTTATTAATTCTGAAAATTTGCTAATTATTTTAATCTCTTTGCTTAACCTGTAGTAAGAAACTTTGGGCTTTTTTGTTAGGTGATAGCAATTGGCTTTCCCTACTTGCTGAAAGCCTATAGCTGGGAATTGCTGAATTTAATTTACTTATAGAGGAGATTTAATGAACAGCAAGATTAAATTATCGTGCCTTTTGTTGCTGCTATCTTTTTTTTATGGTTGCAGCACACAACAGGAAATTATAGTGGAAAAGCCACAGAAAGAGGTGGAGAAGCCACAAGAAATTAGGGTGGGATGGAATTTTTTCCCTAATCCTAACGAATTTTTGGTTCGAGAAGGAAAAAAGATAGTATTTGAGATTACCCTCGCTCCTGAAACTGAAGTTATTCCTGAAATTCAGGAGAAGAACTTTCTTCTTGACTTTGGTGATGATAGTGAAAAAATCCCTCTATCTAGTGAAAAAATGGATTGTTTGTCTGGCAAATGTAAGTTCTTTGAAGAACATACCTATAAAAAGTATGGGTTTTATAAACCGAGACTTCGTTATAAAAAGAAGAATTTCGGAAAAAAGGCTGACGATCTGAAACTCATCATTGTTGATAATGACGATCCGAAACTCATCATTGTTGATAAAGATGCTCTGACTGATAAACAGTTAGAGAAAGAAGTACAAGAACAGATGTTAAATAGGATAATGGAAAACATTAAATTGGTACTTCAATGTAATCCTGGTAATCCTATGAATAAAAATTGCCAAGAATTCAAATTGGCTATCACAATTTCACGAAATGCTAATTTTGAATATGACCAAGGAGAATATGGCAAAAAAGATTTGAAGCTTGTTAATACTGTAACGGAAAAACTAGTCAAATCACGTTTCCGCGTTATAGAAAAACATCCTCAAGTCTTAATCAGATTAGCACATGAGTCGGTTGTTAGAAGTAGAAAGGGTAAAAAAAAGGAAGATAATAATGAAAGAGTGTTAAACAAGGACTATCTCGATCATTTAGAGTACAGTTTGACAACTAGCCATGAAAGTTCTCAAAAGCCATTTGTTTACAACATTAAAATTGAAGGTGTAAACGATAAGCAGAGAGAACAAAAAGTCGAATATACGGAAACGGCAGAGACTGAAGAAATGAAGGCCAAAGGTACAACTAAATCAAGCACACAAACGGTTACGAATTCTGCTCCAACAAAGCAGAAAGAAAAGAAGCAAAAAACACAGGGCAAAGCAGAAGCATCTGCTAAGAGAGCTGAAAGTGATCGTCTTCGCCCTTTTTTGTTTGCAAGGTTTAGCACAGCTACTAATTTGTTAGTTGTTGATAGAGTTCAAGATGTGGAAATAAAGAAAATACCTTATTACTCATCTCATTATAAGACTTACACTCACAGAAGAATAGCATCTGTAAAAGTGAATGCTCGACTTCTAAACCGAGATGGAAGTATTATTTGGATGGAGAATAAAGAAGACATCCTTGAAGATACAAATGAAACAATCATGCCAATTACTTTTGTGTCAAAATGAGATAATTCTTCTCTTGTTCCTAATTCTGATAAAGCATGTTTTCTTTGGTGGTGTTTCTAATTAAAAGTATAATGCCATTAACTGAAAGGCAGATACACAGGTTTATCCCTACTAATCCCATGTATTCAAAGACTGTAGGGGTGAATTTGTGTATTTTGCCCTTCTCAAAAAAAATTTGTGTATGCAGTTTATATTTCACTCTTCAAATTTGAGGTCAAAATATAAAAAATGAGCACAAATTAAATAGGCTATTTTTAAAATATATTTATAAATCAATATTTTATATAGTGAACAAAAATTGCTAATATATTGCTAATTTTGTTTTATCCTCGGTTTTTTTTGATTATCTATTAACATGTAGAATAATGTTTATGAAATTTTTTTTGTTTTGTCTGTTTTTTTCTTTATCAATGTTTGTAAATGCTGAAAGTCTGAAAAATAAGAATTTCGGTAAAGTCATTGTTAGTGAAGTTACGTCAATCTACGATGGTGACACTTTTCGTGCCAATCTCGCCGCTGGATGGCCAAAAATTATCAGCTACCGAATTGGAATACGCATCGGTGGCATTGACACGCCTGAATTAAAAAGCAAATGCCAAGTAGAAAAAGTAAAAGCGAGGTTAGCTAAGCAATTTACAGTAGAGAATTTGCGTAAAGCAAAAAAAATTGAACTTCGTAATATGAGGCGAGGCAAATATTTCCGGATTGTGGCTGATGTTTGGCTTGATGGCAAGAATTTAGCAGAGGCACTGTTAAAAGCGGGTCATGCCGTTAAATACGACGGCGGTACTAAAACTAAAGATTGGTGTAAACAACAATTCACTGATGTTTTAAAAATAAATGCAGGTGGTGGTTGTGTTAATAGGCAATTAACAGGATTTCGCATTCGTGTTGGAAATAAAGTTGGAATTGTCACCGCTTTACATGGAGTTGTTGGTTGCAATAAAATTACGGTTAAAGGACATTATAAAGAACTAAAAATTTATCAAGCTGATATTGAACGAGACGTAGCATTCCTTTATTCTGACGAATTAAAAGGAAGTTTATCCCAACTACAAACCGGAAAAAAATTTCCCACTAGAGGCGAAAATTTGCATGTGATTGGTTATCCACATGGTATGTCCACACAATTACATTCCAAAAAATTAGAAGTTCGTCATTCTCCACTAGAAAAACTTAAAAATCTAATACCACATGGAAAATTTTTTTCTAAAATAAAAAAACGAAATAGCCCTAATTTAAATTTTGAAGTTTTAAATATTGAAGGACATCTAGTTCATGGGCATTCTGGTGCTCCAATTTTTAATAGAGATAATGAAGTAGTAGGCATTGCTAATGGTGGCTTAAATAACGGTTATGCTGAAATTGTATGGGCTATTCCTTGGTTAAATCTTAATTGGCAAAAATATTCACAAATTAGAAGAGAGGAATTGGAAAAGTTATCAAAAAATTCTTCTCCACTTTTAAGTAGTAGCCCTCTTTACTGTTACGTAAATAATTTTGGTGGGGGGGTTAACCTTGAAAAACTGAGGGAAGAGATTAATGAAATTTCTCCTATAGAAGACCCCTATACTTATGGGAAATATAAAGTGGTAAATAAATGGAAGATCAATTTACCAGAGGATAGTATTTCTTGTGAAGGTTCTAAATTGATCTTTAAAAGTGGTGATAAGTATAACTTTAAGGGCGAAAGTTATCGTAATGGAAAAAATTTGACTTTATTCAATTCTAAAATTGATTTTTCGTATGATATTCGTACAAAACAAGTTGAAGTACAGAATTATAAATTGCAACTTGAAAAAGTTAAAAAAGATAACGATATTTTTTACAATCTTTCTTACGATATTATTAATACAGTTATTCAAAATAATGTAAATCTAGGAGAATATCGTAAACGGGCTGAAATAAACATTCTTGAAATAATTGTTGATCTGCATGAAAAGGGGAAAGTTATATTTGATTTAAAGTAAGTGTTTACGCGAGGCTCAACTTTACATAACATATTAAAAACGTTAAAGTTTATTGTTAGTGGGTTTCGCTTAGCGAAGGGTGGCTACATTTAAAATCAATAAGTTCTCAAATAAAGTTGAACATTGCGTGTGTTTTTGCGAAGTATTGATTTTACTCAACTTTTTATATGTGTATTTACTACAGTGGAAAAATGTTAAGCTATGACAAAAGAAAGCTTTTTCAATAGTATGAGTTTAATTATTATAGGACTTGGAATAGGTTGGTTAGCGGGGTTGTCAGTAACACCGGTTATTGTTAGTATTATTGTTGCTCTTTTTGGTGTGATAGCACCTTTAATTGCTATATTAGTCGGTGTCACTCCTAAAAATGAACAACGTATTAATCTTCTCCCAATCGCCTTATTGATTGTGGGATTAGCGTTAGGCTCAATCTTAGGTATTTTTACGCGCACTCATAACTTGTTAGGAATAACAGCAAGTGCTTCTCATGATGTGCCATCATCTGTTAGTACTGTTCTATTTGGGGGAGAACATGATGAATGTGAACGTTTGCTTACTTATGATAATAATGAATTACCAAAAGAGGTTGAATATTCTACTATTGAAATATTCAATGATTTACCGAATCTTATCAAAGATTTAAAAATTTTGCGTAAAGTGCTAGAAAACCAATGTGCAAAACTTAAGGAGGCAGAATAACTCATGTACAAAACCTTGACAACAACAATACTCTTGTTGTTTCTGGTAAATACCGTTTTAGCACAGCCTTCATCAAGATTTAAAGATATCGTTTTGATAAATGTTGGTAATGGCTGTCCCACAAATCATTTGACAGGATTTCGTGTTCGTGTTAGGGGTAAAGTCGGTATTGTGACTGCTTTGCATGGGGTTGTTGGTTGTAAAGCAATCAAAGTTCCTCAACGTTATAAAAAATTGAAAATTGTCCAAGCAGACATTAAACGAGACGTTGCATTTCTTTATTCTTCTGAACTAGAAAATGGCTCACAATTAAAAACAGAAAATTCAGCCAAATATAAAGGATTATATGTGGTTGGTCATCCACTTGGGATTACACTACTGCGTTCAAACGATTTACTAATTCGTCAACCTTCACGGCGGATACTTAAAGATTTAATACCTCGTGGAAAGCTTTTTAAGGACCTTGACAACCGTAATAGTCCTAGCTTAGGAATTTCAGTTTTAAGTATTGAAGGCAATTTTTTGAAAGGGCACTCAGGCGCACCAATATTCAATGCTCAGAATAAAATAGTAGGAGTTGTAAACGGTGGATTAGGGCATGGTTATTCAGGAATTGTTTGGGCTATTCCTTGGGCTGATATTCGTTGGCAAAGCTATTCACAAATTAAGGAAAAATTGTCAAAGTTAAAAACAAAGCCTCAAGCTAATGTTTTGGCTAATTATTCATCTGAAGAAATACTCACTCTCAAAATTATTCTCAAAGAATCGACATGGGCGCACGGAGCACAGAAACACGTTATTTACCAAGATATATTCACAGAACATGCTGCAAGTTATCATCTGTCATCTCCTTGGGGAATTAATCTTAGTGAAGTAAAACGAGTTCTTATCAAGAAGAAAAATCAGGTGGTTTTCGCTGAAGGTAGTCCTAATAAAGAGCTATTATCTACAGATGGAAATTATGGGTTTATGCTAAGCAAAAACGGCGGTTTTTTAGTTTTAGCTGTCAATCCTAATCCTTCTGTGCCCCAAATTAGCGTGATTAAAAACAAAAGATTGATGTGGTTAGATGGTGATATAAGAGAGCTGACTTGGAATGACGCGAAACGATATGTCTTTCAAGCAAACCAAAAAGGTCTTGGCGGATATAGTGATTGGCAGTTACCCACAACAGCACAACTAAAAAAATTAGCTAGGTTTGTTAGGGGTAAATCAAATTCATTTGTGAGCGATTATGAAGGATGGTTTTGGTCTCGTAATGAAAAACCTTCACCTCATTATAATCCTCTCTATCGTTTTGCTTATGTTGTTAAAATAAGCTCTGATGAAAGGTTCCAAAAGGGACCTGAAAAGATTGAAAACTCACATTATGTTATTTTAGTACGACGTTAGCAGAAATGATTAGCTTTCTGCAATTAATTGTTTCGCAAAATCGGATTCATTTCTCGTTCCCAAACTCCGTTTGGGAATGCCTTCCTCGATGCTCTGCGTCGCGGATAAAAAGGGCCCGGCTCGAATTAAATTCGCAAATTCAAATACAACAAATAGCTAGGTAGGGTGGGCAACGTATTTTTGTTGCCGGCTCCACCAATAACTGATGGGCGAAAAGGTAAAATCTCAAAACACCCCTTCCCCGATTCAACATTAAAGCCTCAAGTTGTTTGACTTGAGGCTTTTTTTTTGCGCGTTCCTTAAATTTTTGATGGAACAACTAGAGCAATACCGATTATTTTTTATGCACGTTCGTCAAATCCGTATCTACTGTAAATCTTTGTCGTTTATGATATTTATAAATGGGGACGCATTTTTAATAAATAAATGTAAATCAATGAGTTAGGCAATCCATCACGTATTATCTCGTTCCCAACAAAGAGCAACTAGTCTTTCGACAATTTGCTCATGCCTAAACCATATCAATAAATGATAAAATTTATATTAATATATGATATAATCTATTTATCATTCACACATTGTAGATATAGATATGGCATATAAAATTGGTAATCGTCAATATGAATTAATGGGCAATCGTCAACTGCTTAACGAAGTGATGGGATTGTCCAAAATGA
>Ga0233403_10000951_pt1 | contig 13746 bp, 9 predicted proteins | sample Na_oxic_1_MG_FD_179866 | JGI IMG/M metagenome (GOLD analysis project Ga0233403, IMG submission 179866) | Seawater microbial communities from Saanich Inlet, British Columbia, Canada - Na_oxic_1_MG | ecosystem: Environmental > Aquatic > Marine > Inlet | place: Canada: British Columbia | collected...
GGCAATACCAATAAATCCGATAGATATTTCAATACCCGATAGATATTTTATATATCTCATATCAGTAAATGCACACAAAACCAGTGATACGGCGATTGGAAAGCTACTGCCAATGAGTGAGGCAGTCAGCAATTTTGTGAGTATCCTTTCCGCAAAATCATTCTTTTCATTAATGGCAACGAAGGATAAATAAATAAAAGTCGTCACCAACATAAGAATAGATAATTGAGTGGTATTCTTAATTATCAATTCAATAATAGTGAGTTCCTCGTTTTGTACAACATTTGATGCAAATTTTAGTAATATTACTGCTTCTACCAAAAAAGTGATGGTAATTATAACATATAAACGATATTTTTTTAGCATTGGTATCGATCTCCGTTTTTTTCAAAAAATCGGATTTATAAGCTCAAAAATGAATAGTGGGATAGGTTCATAAATGCTCAAACATTCTAACCCATTTTTTTATAAAAGGTTAACTTATTCTTATAGATTAGGAAGATTATTATTATTTTCCGATTTTTTGATTGGTTAAAGAACTTGACAAAAGTATTTAATAAGTGTATAACTTGAAAAGTAGATGTTAGTATTTAGAGTCGATTAAATTGAAAATCATTTAGTGACTCATATGCGCTTGGAATTAAAAAAAGGTTATTTTTTGGATTTGTATTATTATGAAATAAGTCATCAAGATAAAAACCTTCTTTGCGAAACCTTGAAGCTTTAGTTTACAACTCTATCAAGCAAAGAGAATCAAAAGATGAGACATTTTAGCTCTTATGGACCGGTCGATTGCAAAGCCCATTTTTTTGTGCCACGCGAAGCATTAATTACAACCGGGATTCAACAACTGATTGGTCTTTCAGGGGAAGAAGAAAGTGGACACTATTTTACGATTTGGGCACCGCGTCAAACCGGCAAAACCTGGTTAATGAGACGGATACAGCAAGAAATTTCACAGCAATACCCCGAACAATTTGCCCTCTTGACTTTCTCGCTGGGTGGCTTGAGGGGAATGCACTTTACACCTTCTGAAAGCTCAGATTTTCCTGATCGGTTTGGAAAACTACTTGAAAGCAATTTACCAGGTGAACCGGTTGTTAACAGTTGGGAAAATTTTGCTCAACTGTTTTCAAAATCGAAAGGCTTATGGGATCGTCCGGTCATCTTGTTGATAGATGAAGTGGATACCATTCCCTTGTCTTTAATTGATTTGATGGTTGCCCAATTTCGGGAACTGTATCTGAACCGTGAAAATAATTGGTTGCATGGATTAGGACTGATTGGGGTGCGTGCGGTTTTGGGGATTGAGAGTCAACGGGGTTCGCCATTTAATATTCAAAGATCGTTAAAGGTTCCCAATTTAATGGCAGAAGAAGTCAAGGAGATGTATCGTCAGTACCAAGCCGAAAGTGGTCAAGCGATTGAAGCGGCGGTAGTAGATAAAATTTATGACTCAACGAGAGGACAGCCGGGTTTGGTTTCCTGGTTTGGAGAACTGTTAACGGAAAAGTATAATCCAGGCACTTCACAAATCATTGAAATGGACAGTTGGGAAAAAGTGTGGCGAAAAGCAAGATTTGTTGAACCAAATAATACGGTCATAAATCTGATTGCAAAAACGAGAATGCCAGAATATCAGCCTTTTTTGATTAAGCTGTTTGCCAATAACAATGTTTCATTCTCCTTTCATGCTCCCTTATGCAATTATTTCTATCTTCATGGTATTATTGAACCGATTAGCATTGAACAACCCAGTCGAGAAATTTGCCGTTTTTCATCTCCTTTTATTCAGGATTGCTTATACTATGCCCTGACTGACGAAATTGTGGGGGATGAGAGCCCAATACTTCCTTTACAACCACTAGATGACTTAGCCGATGTTTTCTTCAGCGTGACCTCACTTGATCTACCGGCTTTGTTGAGCCGATATAAAGACTATCTAGCTCGCTTGAAAGTACAAGGCGTTAATCCTTGGAAAGAACAGCCTCGCCGTAAAACGGATTTAAAACTAACCGAGGCAGTGGGACATTTTCATCTATTTAGCTGGCTTCAGAATGCGGTGGGAAGGCGTTGTGTGGTGAGTCCAGAATTTCCAACGGGGAATGGCAAAGTGGATATCCATCTAAGGTGTGGAAAACAAAAGGGCATTATCGAAGTAAAGAGTTTTGTTGATAGCTATCAAATTGAATTGGATCGAGAGCAAGCGGCGGATTATGCCAAGGGTTTAGGGCTGGATCGCGTGACAATCGCTTTATTTATTTCTGTATTGGAAGAAACGGTGCTTTCCAAGCTGTCAACGGTTGAAGTGATGAATGGGGTAGAGGTGAGTGTGGTTGCGATTGGGTGGGTTTGAGGAATTTGATGTAGAGGAAAGCGGACAACGACGATGTTGCCCACCTGACTCAATTTCTCTATTCGTTAGTTAAAGTTGTTGTTTTGATCACCAAATCATCTAGCTGATCTAATGGATTCGCTTCTTCCGGTACATAAAGGGCATAGAAAGTATAAGTGCCACCCATCAATTACTGTAGGGGCAATCCTTTATGGTTGCCCCTTTTTTGGATGGTATATTTTTTGCGAGTTGCCTAATGACTACGACGAATTTGTGCTCCCAATTGAGTCAGTTTTTCTTCAATTCGTTCATAGCCTCGATCAATATGATAAATACGATCCACTAAGGTTTCTCCATTTGCAACTAAGCCCGCTAACACTAAACCAGCTGATGCCCGTAAATCCGTTGCCATCACAGGTGCCGATTGTAAACTTTCAACACCGTTAATAATAGCCGTGTTGCCCTCTAAACGAATATTTGCCCCCATACGCTGCAATTCAGAAATATGCATAAAACGGTTTTCAAAAACCGTTTCTGTCAACATGCCCACGCCTTCTGCTATCGTATTCATAGCCGTCAATTGAGCCTGCATGTCCGTGGGAAAAGCAGGATAGGGAGAGGTGTGTATATCCACAGCACGAGGTCTGCGCCCTTGCATGTCCAATTCTATCCAATCATCCCCTCTAGTAATAGTGGCACCCGCTTCAAGTAATTTGAGCAATACCGCATCAAGTAAACTGGCATCCGTCTTTTTAACCTTAACCTTGCCACCAGTCATGGCAGCGGCAACTAAATAAGTACCTGTTTCAATACGGTCAGGTAAAACGCTGTAATGAGTGCCTGATAATTTTTCCACTCCTTCAATGCGTATGGTACCTGTGCCAGCCCCCTCAATACGTGCCCCCATGCTGTTTAAGCAATTCGCTAGATCGATCACTTCCGGTTCACGCGCCGCATTTTCAATCAAGGTGACACCCTCTGCTAGAGTTGCTGCCATCATCAAATTTTCGGTACCCGTTACTGTGACTATGTCCATACATAAAGTCGCACCATGCAAACGTTTAGCCTCTGCAGTAATATAGCCTCCTTCTACCTGAATATCAGCACCCATTGCCCTTAAACCTTGAATGTGCAAATTGACAGGACGTGCCCCAATCGCACATCCACCCGGCAATGAAACATGCGCTTTCCCAAAACGGGCAATTAGGGGTCCTAAGACTAAAATTGAAGCCCGCATCGTTTTGACCATTTCATAAGGCGCATCAAATGTATGGACATTGCTGCTATTTGCTTCAATATTCAGCTTTTCATCGACAAGAAATTCAACTCCCATGCGTCCTAATAGGCTTACCATGGTCGTTATGTCTCGTAAATGAGGGACATTACTAATATAAGAGGGCGTATCAGCCAATAAAGTCGCCGCTAGTATTGGTAAAGCGGCATTTTTAGCCCCAGAAATACGAATTTCACCATTGAGCGGATTTCCGCCAGTAATTAATAACTTATCCATATTAAAGCTCCCGCCCCACCGCTTGTGCAATGCCACGCAATTCTGCCATCAACTTCTTTAATTCATCAGGTGTTAAAGCCTGATCAGCATCACACCACGCATCACAGGGAGTGGGGTGCATTTCTATTAACAAACCATCGGCACCTGCTGCAATAGCCGCCTTTGATAAGGCGGGAACTAATGCCGTTTTACCCCCAGCATGACTGGGATCGACTATCACCGGTAAATGGGTTTCTTTTTTCAACACGGGAATGGCTGTAATATCTAGCATATTACGATAGGCTTTTTCAAAACTACGCACGCCACGTTCACACAAGATAATATTGTGATTGCCACCTGCGGCGATATATTCTGCGGACATCAACCATTCTGATAAAGTCGCGCATAAACCTCGTTTAAGTATAACGGGGGTATGAATTTTGCCAACTTCTTTAAGTAAATCAAAGTTTTGCATATTACGGGTACCGATTTGTATCACATCAACCCCATATTCTAAAAAATCATCAAGTCGACGCACATCCATCAATTCGGTGACAATGGGTAATTCATATTTATCAGCAGCTTGATGAAATATATTTAATCCTTCCAACCCTTTGCCCTGGAAACTATAAGGGCTAGTACGGGGTTTAAAGGCACCGCCCCGCATCAAGCGGCAACCCGCATTCGCAACACCTTGTGCTGCTAAATCCATTTGTGATTGTGTTTCAACGGAGCAGGGTCCGCCAATAACTTGGATGGTATGACCCCCTATGGGGATACCTTTAATATCAATTACGGTATCTGCTTCATGCCATTCACGCGCTACAATTTTATAGGGTTTAACGACACGCATCACATCATCAACACCGGGCAAAGCTTGTAAGCTTTCCTTATGTATTTTACGTTCATCGCCAATAGCACCAATAATAGTGCGTTCAATACCGCGTGAAATATTGGCTTCTAAGCCTAACGACTTAAGTTTATTTTCGACACCGTGAATTTCTTCATCAGTGACATGGGGATGCATAATAATAATCATGATTAATTGTTAATTGTTAATTGGGAAACTTCGTTCTGAAGTAATTGGAAAGTAACTATTCAGGTATTAAAAAATGATGCGGTTTGGGGTTTGCAATTGGGGTGTTAAATCTGTCATGATTTTGCTCGTTTTTCACCCAGTTTGCAATCTCGTTCTAAAAGTTTTCATCATCGCAACAAAGCTTGTATATAACTCAAACGTGACAGATGGGATTGCAAACACTAAAGCACACTCAGGAACCTGACACATTCTATTCTTTACCATCCTGGTAACGAACAAATGTAATACCCACTTCACTCACCCCTTGGCTAAAGGTTTCTAATCGTTCATTAGGGGTAAAATAATTTGATGACAACTTAAATGGAAATAAAGTCGGAGTATAATTCACCAAAGTATCAAGTGGTGCTGAGGCTTCTTTAGCAGCAATGAGGGCACCTTCTAATAACCAACTGGTTAATTGATTCCCGTTGATCGTCTGTTGTGGCATCGCCGCATAGATACCCCTTTTACCGGTATCCTTTAAAATACCCCAGTCAATCCAACAGCGTATTAATTTTTGGGTTGCAGTCGCTACGCCTTCCCGTTGCCCCATTTTTTCCTGCACTCGCTTTTGTATCTGTGCCATGGCGACCGTTTTTTGCAGACGTAATAAACGTCCAACATGTTCTGCGACGATGGCAAAAAAAGGATAAATTGCCATCGCCATGCCCCAGTGGACCACAACATGGCTTTCTTCTGGCAAGTTTTTGAACAGTATCAGTCCTTCATTTCTGAAAGCCGCCTGGGATTCGGGTACCTTAACCCACATTTTTAATAAAATATTCACGGCTTTATGCCGGACACCACTTTTAGCAGTGCTGTTAACTGCCAGCTTATCACTTAAAAAATCCAGTAATGCATCCCGAATTTCGGTATGCGTTTGTCCTTCTAATAAATGTTGTACCGTCAAATCTAACCAGCTTAATTTCACGGGTTGACCAAAACCAATTTCTGCACGGCGACGACGACGATTCATAATATTGCCTTAATGTGAATGTGAATGATACAACTACAACGAATTGGAAAACTAATAAATTCAATGTACTTCCAAAGCTAAAGCTTTGGATCCCAAGATGCACATTGTTTGGAGTTCTTCGCTATAGCGTAGAAATTTTTACTTTTCCGGATGGACACTATTTAGAAGTCCCTTCGTTTTCTAATACATAAGGTAAATCCATTAATTTTAAAGCTTTACCTTGCTGACTTCGCCAATAAATTTCATCGGCATTGACATGGCTAATTTGAATGACGGCTAAAGCGATAGCACCGCCTTTAGGATAGGCGACGGCATTGACAATTTTACCGACACTTTCTTCGCCGTCACTGATATATAATAGATCGCCGGGTTGTGGAATAACATCGGTGTCAATTAGAGCAAGGTACATGCGACGTTTCAGGCTTCCAAGGTAGCGCATACGTGCGACGACTTCTTGCCCTGTGTAGCAACCTTTTTTAAAACTGACTCCTTCAATAGCATGAAAATTAACCATTTGTGGTATAAAGGCTTCGGCAGTTGCCGGGACGATTTGCGGTAAGCCGGCTAGAATATCTAATAGTTGCCATGCATTGGCTTCTACCTTCTGTGCGATTTTAGTCGCACATTGCCATAACGCTTGTGGCGTTTCAGTGAATACCATATAACGTGGGAGTGTACCTGGGATGTGTAACACCGTGATTGTGTTGACGGTTAAACTGGCATTCATGTCTGAAGGGGGGGCTTCGCCTAAACAATCAGTCAAAATTTGTGTACTATTGGCTCCAGCTATACCGATACGGAGTAGGCTATTGCTCACTTCTTCCAGTTTAACGGCGGCGCGGAGTTTATACATCTGTAGCCGTTTTATGGTGGAATCGACACTGTCTTGTGGTAATAGCAGATAATAAGCATCGTCACGTTTAAATAAGCGAAAACTAACTAAAATGCGTCCCTTATGCGTACACCAAGCCGTTAATTGATGGCTTTCTGCTGTCACTTGACGCACATCATTAGTGAATTGTCCCTGCAAAAAATTTTCAGCATCAAAGCCGGCTACTTTAATTAAGCCAAAATATGATAAATCAGTGATGATATCACCTTGTGGTGCTTGTTGTGATTCTACTTTGTAACCCATGTTTAGAAAGTTTGAAATGATTTAGAAATACTATTTTTGGAAAAATCGTATTTCTGTTTTAGAAAGTCTGAAATAATTTAGAAATACGATTTTAAAAAATCGTATTTCTGTCAATTTGAGAGTTATCAGCATCCCATGACTACTTAGGAACGTGCATAAAATCACTTCGACAACTAAACCTGACAGTTTTTTTCAACCTGTCAGGTTTGATGCGACATTGTGGAAGTTATTTTGGTATCTTATCAAAAAGTGTGGGTAAACTTACCCAAACCTGACAGGTTTTGGAAACCTGTCAGGTTTTTTCCACCGAATTTAGAGAAGATACTTATTTTGTGCATGTTCCTTATAATACTTTAACCAAACTATCTATTAACTGATCAATATGATTTTCATTATGTAATGCTGATAATGTCACCCTTAAACGTGCTGTTCCTTGTGGTACCGTTGGAGGACGAATCGCTGTGATAATTATCCCCCGTTCATAGAGTGCATGACTCACGGCTAATGCTTTTTTAGAATCTCCCAATATAATAGGTTGTATTGGAGTAAAAGATTCCATTAAAGGAATTTGCTGTTTTTCAGCGGCGGCACGAAAATAGGCGATAAGTTCATGTAAACGTTTCCGTCGCCAGGCTTCTTCGTCAGCAATAGCTAAACTGACTCGCACAGTTTCTGCCAGGGCTGGGGGCAAAGCGGTAGTATAAATATAAGTACGTGCTTTTTGTATCAAAGTGTCAATTAATAATTCGCTCCCTGCTACAAAGGCACCAAATACGCCAAACGCTTTACCCAAGGTACCCATTAATACCGGCACCTCATCGGTTCCTAAATGGTACTTTTCTAATATACCACGCCCGGTATCACCCAATACTCCTAAACCATGTGCATCATCTACCATGATCCAGGCTTGATAAGTTTTTGCTAATTTAACCATTTCAGGCAAATTAGCTAGATCGCCATCCATGCTAAATACGCCATCGGTGATAATTAATTTATGGGTAGCAGACGATTTTTCTAATAAATGTGCTAAAGTTTGTATATCATTATGGGGATAACGATAGATTTTTGCCCGTGATAACAAAGCGGCATCAACTAACGAGGCATGATTGAGTTTATCTAAAAAGACGGCATCATGTCGCCCAACCAGAGCAGTCACGACCCCTAAATTTGCCATATAGCCGGTTGAAAATAACAAAGCTTGTTTACGCTTGGTATAGTCGGCTAATACTTTTTCAAGGGTATGATGTGCTAAAGTGTGTCCCGTCACTAGGTGCGAGGCACCGCTTCCAACGGCATATTTTTCAGCGCCCATCTGCCAGGCAGTTTTTAAACGGGGATGACTGGCTAAACCAAGATAATCATTACTACAAAAAGTTAAATAGGGCTGTCCATTTATTAACAATGTTGGTGTTTGAGGACTATCGTGTATTTGGCGAGTTCGATAAAGTTCTGCCTGTTGTCGCTGTTGTAGGAAAGAATGGAGAAAAGTATCCATAATAATGCTTAATGGTGTGTAAGAAATCCGATTTTTTCAAAAAATCGTATTTATGAGTGAGGATATTTTAAATTTTCACAAATCAGTATAAACTATTATCTATTAATCATTAACCATTAACCATGAAATTTTCTTATTTTATAACCGGTACTGACACTGAAATCGGTAAAACTTGGTGTAGTTTAGCATTAATTCAATATTTAAAAAACCAGGGGTTACGAGTGGCGGGAATGAAACCCATTGCCTCTGGCTGTTATTATAGCAAGGCAGGTTTAAGAAACCAGGATGCGGAACAAATTTTAGACGTGAGTGGACTTGATGTACCTTATGAATGGATCAACCCTTATGCTTTTGAACCGCCTATAGCACCTCATTTAGCCGCGGCTAAACTGGGGCAAACTATTGATTTAGAAAAGATTATTGATAAATATCATCGCTTAACCGCCCTGGCTGATGCAGTGGTGATAGAAGGTGTGGGCGGCTGGCGTGTACCCATTAATGCGACGCAAAGTTTAAATGATTTAGTATTAGCGATGAATGTACCGGTCATTTTAGTAGTTGGATTACGTTTAGGGTGTATTAATCATGCCCTATTAAGCGCAGAAGCTATTATGAATGATGGTTGCCAGTTAGTTGGTTGGATAGCTAATCCAATTGATTCACATTTCAACGCGCAGGGTTCAATAGATACTTTGTTGGAATTGTTAAAAGTACCTTTATTAGCTCGACTGCCCTATTTACCTTATCAACAGGTTTCAAAACTTGCTGATGCTATTGTATTTATGGAAAGAAATCCGATTTTTGGCAAAAATTGGATTTCTAATTAATTATTTATAAGCAAATACAACTACTCACCCTTCACATAGAAAGAAATACTATTTTTGAAAAATAGTATTTCTAACACGCTAAGGCTAAATTATTAAAGTCTCATTCCTAAGGGAGAATAAAAAAAAATGAAGATTAATTTCCCCCATATTCGCACCCAACTTATCTTAAGTTTTTGCTTAGTCGTTTTAATACCTGCTTCGATTATGGGTATTTATGCCATGCAAACAACCACTGATGCGCTACGTAAGCAAGAATTAAATATTCAGGCAAGTATCGTCGAAAAGCTTAGTTGCCATCTTGAAACACTTTTGGTTCAAAAGCAAAATGACCTAATTTTTTTAAGTCAATCTCAGCCACTGAATCATTATTTGAATCTGCGTAGCCATTCTCCAAATTCACCTACCTTAGAAAAAGCACGGCAAGCTGTCGAACAAGAATTTTTAGCCTTTTCATATCGTAGTCAAAGTATGTATTATCAAATTCGCTATTTAGATAAAACAGGGCAAGAAATAGCGCGAGTTGATACAGACGGGCTTAATTCACAAGTGATTGCGCCTGCACAGTTACAAAATAAAGCCCATCGTGATTATTTTCAGGAAACTATGCAACTTTTAGATAAGGAAATCTTGGTTTCACCTCTGGAACTGAATCAGGAAAATGGAAAAATAGAAGTCCCTCATAAGCCAGTCATTCGCTACGCAACTCCGGTTTATTATCCTGATAGACAACCAGCAGGAATTGTCATCACGAATGTTGATGCCCGTCAATTTTTATCGTCATTAGGAAATACCTGGTTAGTTGACCAAAATGGTTATTATTTAGTTCATCCAGAGGCATATAAACGGTGGGGAAGCCCCCGCGATTTAAACAGTGGCTATAGCCTGGCTCAAGATTACCCAAATTTAATGCAAACAATCTCAGAATTAACAAAGGGATTTATTAGCACCGAAAAAAGCATGTTTACCTTTCTACGTGTTTCAATCTCCGAATCGGGTTTTTGGTTCCTAATAACACCGCATTCTAACGATGAAATGCTACATAACATTAACACATTTCGTATTATTTTCGGCATTATTTTAGTCGCAGTGCTACTCATTGCTCTACTCATCGCTTTATTTATGAGTAAGCGGATTACCAATCCTATTGAGCATCTTACCCATATAGTTAAACAAGTCGCGGCTGGCAATGGACAAATCCGTGCCAAAGTTGAACAACTAAATGAATTAAGTACCCTGGGTAAAGAATTAAATGCCATGTTAGAAGCTATTAATGCTTCTAAAAAGGCATTGCAGAAAAGCACACAAGAAGCGAAAGCGGCTAGTCTTTCTAAAATTCGGTTTTTAGCCGGTATGAGCCACGAACTACGCACACCATTAAATGCCATTATTGGTTATGGTGAAATGTTACAAGAAGAGATTGATTCACTGGGTAAGGCAGATCTGAGTAGCGATATTGAAAAAATTTATTTAGCAGGTAAAAACTTACTAAATACTATCAATGATATCTTAGATCTTTCCAAGATTGAAGCCGGTAAAATGGAACTTTATACTGAAACGTTTTATTTACCTAATATGGTAGATAATATTGTGCAAACTCTACAACCGCTATTGACCAAAAATCAGGAAACCTTGGAAGTTCATTATGCTGAAGGATTAAGAGAAATGCATACCGATCTCACCAAATTGCGTCAGGTTCTCTTAAAGTTATTAAGCAATGCTTCTAAATTTAATAAACACCGGAAGATCATTTCTTTAGAAGTCTTAAGTGAAAATAACGAAGATGAAAAAGAGTGGATTATTTTTCGAATACAAGACCACGGTGTTGGGATGGATGATGAACAAAAACAGCAATTATTACATCAATTTAGCCAACAAGATCAGTCTAACATTGAACAATATGGGGGGTTAGGACTTGTCATTACTCATCATTTTGTTGAAATGATGGGCGGTAAAATTCATATAGAAAGTGAATTGGGTAAGGGAAGTACTTTTACAATTCATTTGCCGGCTTTTATCACCCCATCTGTTCAACCTCCTTCATCAAGAGCATCGACTGACACGGAGGTGTTAGAAGAAGGTAGCATGGTATTGGTGATTGATGACGATCCACAAGTACGGTATGTGCTAGAAAATTACCTGGATAAATTAGGATATCAGGTAGAAGTGGCTGACTGTGGTGAAGAAGGGTTAAGGCTGGCGAAAAAATTACTCCCTGATATCATTACCTCAGATGTGATGATGCCTAAAATGGATGGCTGGGAGGTATTATCTCATTTGAAAGCGGATCCTGAATTAGCCAGCATTCCCGTTATTATGCTATCCATGATGGAGGAAAAGAATGTCGGTTACTCACTGGGTGCTTCAGATTACTTGACGAAGCCGATTACTCGTGAAGAAGTGTTAAAAGTTTTGCAAAAATACCACTTTTCTTATAACGAGTCGGCTCGTCTCATTATGATTATTGATGATGATGTCGTCAACCGTGATCTAGTGGCTCGTATGCTGAGAAAGGAAGGCTTTAGAGTTTGCAAGGTTGAAGATGGACGGGTGGCGTTAAATGCTATACAGAAAAAACGCCCCGATTTGGTTTTATTAGACTTACAAATGCCGGAAATGGACGGCTTTGAGTTTTCTGCCAGGTTACATCAATTTGATGATTCTATTCCTATTGTGATTCTTAGTGCTAAAGATATTACAGTTGAGGATAGACTGCGCTTAGAGCATGTGGCTGGTATTTTTCAGAAAGGTTCATACAGTCGTGATGAATTAGTTGCCCTGGTGAATAAGTTATTATCAGCTTAATAAAGAAATACCATTTTTTGAAAAAATGGTATTTCTAAGGAACGTGCATCAAATAATTTAGTCAACTTTAAAACCAGACCTGCCAGGTTAAAACAAAACCTGGCAGGTCAAGAACAGCGTCCAAACTTGATTTTGACCTGGCAGGTTTTCTTCCTGCCAGGTCTGGTTTAGTTGTCGAATTTATTTCATGCACGTTTTTTTGAAAAAATGGTATTTCTAAGGAACGTGCATCAAATAATTTAGTCAACTTTAAAACCAGACCTGCCAGGTTAAAACAAAACCTGGCAGGTCAAGAACAGCGGACAAACTGGATTTTGACCTGGCAGGTTTTCTTCCTGCCAGGTCTGGTTTAGTTGTCGAATTTATTTCATGCACGTTCCTAAACACAACACATTTAGTATTTTTCACTCCTTCAAAAGGACCTCAGTTAACGGCACTTTAAACCAAAAAGTGCTTCCTTGATTTTCATTACTTACTACGCCGATTTCTCCCCCCATATTTTCGATAAACATTTTCGCCACCGCCAACCCCATACCCATACCGTTGTAAACTCGTGTTGATGAACCATCAACCTGAAAAAAAATATCAAACAAATTGGCTTGTTGGGCTGAGGCGATACCGATACCGGTATCATGGACTTCAAATTGTAGCCACTGTTTGTCATCAAAAGATTCAATCATTTGCATACGTAGAATAATTTTGCCCTGTTTAGTAAACTTAATTGCATTATCTACCAATTTACTCAACACTTTGGAGAGTCCTTCTTGATCACCTCGTAGAGGTTTTTTATATAAAGAAGGATCAACCTCAGTGATAATTTGCACATTTTTATCGGGGGTGATTGGCAAAAATCTTTTTAACACTTCGTTTACCATTTCCTGAATCTGAAAATCACTCATAACTTGATTGATTTCCCCTTTAAATTGCTGGGAAAAATTCAGCATATTGGTGAGAATGTCCATTAACTGTTGACCGGCTGTCATCACAGCATCAGCACATTCGCGCTGTTCTGAAGTCAATCCGGTATCTTCTATTAACATTTCAGTCATCCCTAAAACAATATTCATAGGGGTGCGAAATTCGTGACTGATATTGCGTAGAAATTCCGTTTTTAAGATTGAAGCTTGTTGAGCTTTATCATAAGACAGCTGTAAGGCTTCAAATAACGTATGGACTTTTTCAGTTTGATTGGCAACTTCACGTTCTAAATTTTTTCGTAAGTAGGCGAGTTCAAAATGGGTTCGTACCCGAGCTAATAATTCTTCCTTTTGGAAAGGTTTACTAACGTAATCTACACCACCGGCGGCAAGCGCACGGACTTTATTTTTAGTATCGCCAAGTGCCGACAAAAAAAGGATAGGGACTTTCGCCAAATCAGTCTCGTTTTTAATGCGACGACAAGTCTCGTATCCATCCCAACCGGTCATGATAATATCTAATAAGATGATGTCAGGATGAAGTTGTTGGGCAAGTTTCAAACCATCCTGACCATTTTTTGCGGACACCACGCAGAAATTTTGTTGTTCCAATAGGCTATGCAACAACATCAGATTGACCTGACTATCATCAATAATGAGTACTAAAGGTTTATTCATTTTGGAATTGGAAA
>Ga0233403_10000952_pt1 | contig 13740 bp, 10 predicted proteins | sample Na_oxic_1_MG_FD_179866 | JGI IMG/M metagenome (GOLD analysis project Ga0233403, IMG submission 179866) | Seawater microbial communities from Saanich Inlet, British Columbia, Canada - Na_oxic_1_MG | ecosystem: Environmental > Aquatic > Marine > Inlet | place: Canada: British Columbia | collected...
ATGGATTTGATACGCTCACACTCATGAATGATGGCGAACATGCGAGGGTACTCAAAGTCAAATTTAAAAGCCAAGCTGAGGATATTTTTAGAACGGGCGAGAAATTAGAATTTCGTTTTGATGAACTATCTGAAGGGCAACAAGCACTGATTATACTTTATACTTTATTAAATTGTTCGTGTGAAAACGACTTCACTTTTTGTATCGACGAACCCGAAAATTTTCTAGCCCTACCAGAAATCCAACCTTGGTTATTACAAATGGCGGATAAAGCGGAAGAAGAAGCTTGTCAAGTCTTTTTTATTTCTCACCATCCGGAATTGATTAATTACCTAGCAGCATCCAAGGGTTATTGGTTTGAGCGAATGTCTGGAAGAACAATACGAGTACACCCGATTCACGCCGATGATGAGACAATGCCAGGTTTGCCTATTTCTGAACTGGTCGCTAGGGGTTGGATTAACTATGAATAACCGTTATTCACAAATTATCATTCTCTGTGAAGATAGACAACATGAAGTGTTTATTCGCCATTATTTAAAAAAACGGTATCATATCACGGAAAGACAAATCAGAGTGATGATTTGTCCGCAGGGACGCGGTGCCGGAGAGCAGTATGTCCGTCGTGAATATCCTATTCAAGTCAAGATATTACGACAAAAACAGCACTTATCTAAGGCACTTATCGCTATGATTGATGCCGATACACAGACAGTCGCAGAACGATTAAATCAGTTGCGCCCGATACCGCTTGATTCAGAAAAAATTGTGCGTTTAGTTCCCAGACGCAATATTGAAACGTGGATACATTATCTCAATGACAGTGAACAATCCACCAATGAAACTGACACTTATCCTAAATTGGTTAAAGAAAGTGCTTGCAAACCGGGTGTGGCAAAATGGGTAAAAATTTGTATTGATGGTTTACCGATTGATGGTTTACCAATTGATGGTTTACCTTCATTGCAAATTGGCAGCACGGAATTGCACCGTTTATCTGACAAAGTTATGTAGGCAACCGGTATTGCCAACTAAACAAAAAATTCTGAAGGTTCATTTATGGTGGGCAAACAACGTTTGCCCACCCTACCCGACTTCCGCGTCGCAAAGGAGTTTGAATAAATGAAACGTGATACACATCCTAAAATACAATAAATCTTAATTGAGGGCTATCGTCGGATGACACCAGCACAAAAAATGCAATGTGTTACTGAACTCAATCAGGCAGTACAACAATTAGCACTCGCTCGCATTTTAAAAGAGTATGGACCTTTATCCGAGCGTGAGCAGCGGCTTCGGTTAGCCGCACTGTGGTTGGACCAAGATACAATGATTCGCGTATTTAACTGGGATTCACTTAAAGAGGGATATTAAATGACACTTGCAAGCCCTTTTCGCATTACGCTTAGGGCAACCATAAAGGATTGCCCCTACGTAACGTAATGATTTGTAGGGGTAATCCCTTGTGGTTACCCTCATGTTCCTTATTCAAAACCACCGTTTTTCAAAATCTGTTCTACCCATTTAGCCTCTTCATCTGCCAAGCGTGGCACCGGTTTTTGGCTATAATCAATGGCTAAATCATAGCCACCTAAATCATAGAGATCATGTAAAATTTGATTTAAGGGTAAAACGGGTTCTGTTTCAGACTCTGTCAAAGGAATGGGAAAATCTGGGATTTCATCGCGTACCCCAAATAAGTAAATATCTGCTTTTGGACGTTGCCAACCCCGACTCACAACTATCCGATAATGGCTGGTTTGTTTAACTTTCATTGGAAAAGGTTTGCCTGCCCTGATTAAGTCAATTTCAACCAAGTTTGTTAAACTGGCTAAGACTTTAAGTCGCTTACGTTCATATTGGGCGCGACCTTCACGCCCTTTCTTATTAGCGGGTGATAAAATTTCGATGACGGTAATCACTTCTTTGTTGACAGCATCCCGTACTTCTAAATAATGCTCCGTCACGACTTTCGGCATGGGCAATTCGCTCACTAAGGGGCGCGTTACCATTGTTTCTGTCGCAACCGCCAGTTCATCATCAGTCTCGTCTATTGGTGAAGACAATAAAATATCTGGAATACCGCTACTTTGCTCATCTGGTGACAAGAAAGTGAGATAGGTGCGCTGTTCGATAGCAACATTATAATGAGGGCGCAATAATGGCGTTAAAAATCGTTGTATATCAACGATTAAACTGGCATGAATCTGTACCCATAAGCTGGGGCGTTCTAAATAGGGATCCATGCCTGGAAAGGGAATTGGCATTATTCACCTCCTACAAGCTTTTTTGGAAAAGTGGTTTTTTCATTACAAATTTAAGGGGAGGATTGACATGGATTATTTCCTTATGTTCTAGTTTTTAAAGTCAAAAGACTTAAAGAAATACTATTTTTCAAAAATAGTATTTCTCGTTAGTTCTAAAACTCACAAAAACCAAAAATCTTCTTTTTTCCCTCTTCGTCTGGCTAAAAAATGTTCGCCATTTTGAACGATCACTTCGGCGGGCATGGGGGCACTGAGGAAGTATAATAAGCTGGCTGAAAATCCATAAGCACCGGAATTAAAGATGCTAATGATGTCGTTGAGTTCGACTTCCGGTAATTCGACTTCATTAGTAAAAACATCCATGCTGGTGCATAATGGACCCCCTATCGTCATGGGATTTTTGTGAGGTAAGTCCATTTTGTTGGCGATAGCGGTGGGGTATTTTTTGTTCATTCTAATGGGTAAGAATGCATGATTGATCCCGCCATCGACAATGGCATACTTTTTACCTCTGGATTCTTTGACGCTAATCACCTTGGTTAAAAAAATACCCGATTCTGAGACGAGGAATCGCCCTGGTTCTAAAATAAATTGGGTATTGGAAAAATCAAACCATTGGGAGGCTTTATGAATCAGTGCCGTTAATCCGAAACCAAATTTTTCGGCATCAAAAACGGGTTCAGATTCATGATAGGGGACACCGAGTCCCCCTCCAAAATTAATACATTTCAAGGGCAATTTAAATTCTTGAGCGGTTCGAGCGGCAATTTGCAAAGTGTTTTCTATGCTATCTAGTAAAATGTCTTCTTCAAGTATCTGTGAGCCGACATAAACATGAATACCGAGTAATTCAATCCAATCTAAACTAAGGGCAGTTTTTATGACGGTTTCAATTTGCTCTTCATCTATGCCTAATTTTTGAGAGCCGCCCCCGGTTTGCATTTTTACTTCTTGGACACTGTGTATGGGGTTAATCCTGACACAGACTTTGACGGCGCGATGTTCCTGTTTGGCAATGGTGTTGAGACGATGTAATTCGTCTTGGGATTCAACATTAATAATGTGAACACCATTTTCAATGGCATATTGTATATCTTCGTCCGTTTTACCAGGACCATTATAGACGATATTTTTTCCCTCAAAGCCTGTTTTTAAGGCGATATAGAGTTCGCCTGATGAAGCCACTTCTGCCCCGGCACCGAGTGAGTGAAGAAACGAGCAGACACTTGGGTTGGGATTGGCTTTAATGGCGTAGTGGATTTTGACTTTTGGGGGTATTGAGCGTGTTAATGCTTCGTATTGTTTTCTAATAATTTCAAGATCATAAACATATAAGGGGGTTCCATATTCTTTGACAAGCGTTAAGGTATTAACATTGCCTGTTATGAGAACGCCCTCTTTTTTTTCAAAATATTTCATCAGTTATCAGTTACCAGTTATCAGTTATCAATTTCCAATTACTTCGTTAGGAACGTGCATAAAATAACTTCGACAACTAAACCTGACAGGTTTTGGAAACCTGTCAGGTTTGATGCGACATTGTGGAAGTTATTTTGTGCATGTTCCTTACTGCGTTGATCTCCGCTTCGCTTCGTTACTTCGTATCCCAATTCCCAATTACTTTGTTTCCCAATTCCAATTCTTGTTGTGTATTGGCTATTATAATCGCACTGAATATTCCCCATTGAAGACAACCTGTATTATAGGGCAAAATGCCCTGCCCTATTTGCTTATCAAAAAGCGTTTTTTTTCCAAGTTTATCTATTAATTCGGCGAATGTGACGTTTTTGCCTATATTGATATGGGTTAGAATGCTAAAATATTTTGTTTGGTATGAATCTGGAAATAGCTTACGTATTACATTTAATCCAAAAGAGGATGCATTAGCTCGTCCATTAATATCAACTATAAATAGTTTGCCTTCCCTGGTTTCTATAAAATCCATTCCAAGTATGCCCCTATATCCTTGTGACTGTAATTGTTCACAGATACGATAGGAATCCTGCTGGATTTTTTCAAGCTGTGTCGTAGTTGATAATGGATAGCGATTTCCATGGTATTCCAGTTTATCATCTAATAGTTGTTCGGTTATACCTAATGCGTGTATCGCATTGGGTTCAATCTGATATTGGATATTGGGGGAACTGATAACATCATACAATTTTTCGACTATAAATTGTTCCTTTGGATGGCATTGGCTGACATCCTGTTGAAATGTGTTAAAGGTTTCTTCATCCATAATGGGCCAAATTGCGAGGCCCCCATAGCTATAATTTCCAAGTACGATAATTTTTTCATAACGAGCAATTAATTTTTTAGCTATGTTAATGACGGTAAGTGAATTGGCTATTTCATATTTTGGTGTTGGCAATGCCAACGTTTGTAATAGGGAAAGTAAATAAATTTTGCTATTGATTTTTAGGCTCAAATCTGGGGATGGTGCATTGAGCGTCGCCTGAATAATGTGAGCGATTTTAGCTTCAGAGCTTGTACTCACATAAGGATGGAGTACGAGATTGTTGGATTTTCCACCCAATTTTTGTAAAAAATTTAAGAGCGTTTTATCCCTTAGGACCCTATCTGATAGTGATTCTCCTTGATTTTCGGGTATCAATAAATTTTGTGTGCCAATACCTATATTTAGGAGATAGTCAAGATAATCTTTATCCGGAGAGCGATTTAAAATAATATAATCATTCTTTTCAGCCAGGAGCAATGCCCTTTGTGAATATTCATTTAATTGCAATTGGAAGCGTGCGGGATCGTCAAAGCGATTTACAGCACTTAATTTTAATGCACTGAGTTGAAGAGAGTGCATAAAAACATTAATATTTGTTTGGGTTTTCATTTAGTAATTCTATATGTTCTTTAATTCCTATTTTCAAGTTTTCTTAATTAAATTGGGGATAAGCGTGTCATTGATCTCGCTTGTTTCAATGGTGAAGATTTATGGACTTGAATTAAGATACTATGTCATCATATATAATTATGGTGCCTATAAAATTATTTAGGTAGAATGATTGTGTTTTAAATTGACTAATCTATTTTTGGAGAATGTATCAGATATGAAATTCAAATTATTCATTGCCGGGTTTTGGCTTTTATGTGCAGCTGGTTTGGTTTCGGCAGCTGAAACCTTGAAACCTTATGTTTTGGCAAGTGTCGCACCGGCTGAAGTAAATGCTAAATTGGCATCTGAAGGTTTTGAAGTTGTTGGTGAATATGAACCCTATCCTGGGGCTAAGGTCATTGTGATCACAAGCGAGGCTCTGAAATTAGAAGCAGCTAAAACCGAGTATGGTGGCTATGGTGCAACACTGCGCGTTGCTATCACAGATGAGGAAGTTTCCTACACTAACCCAGCCTATTGGGCAAATGGGTATCGCATGGCAACGGATCTCGTTGCTGTTACAACGGTTCTGGAAGAAGCCCTAGGCAACGCAGGCACATTTGGCTCAAAAAAAGGCTTAACTATAGAAAAGCTACGTAAGTATCATTACAAGCCCTTAATGCCTTACTTTAATGAGCCTGTTGAGTTGGCAACCTTCCCGACTCACAAAAAGGCTATCGAAGTTGTTGAGGCGGGTCTTAAAGCCGGTCAAGGCAAAACGAAGCTGGTTTATCGTGTTGATATTCCAGAAAAAGATGAGACGGTGTTTGGTATGGGTTTGTTAGGTGATCATGATGGTGCTGACAGAGTGGTCATGACAATTTTGAACAAAGGAACAAAGGGATCAAAACATACGGCTTATATGCCTTATGAAATTTTGGTTTCTGGTACCAAGGCATATATGCTGCACGGTAAATTCCGCATTGCCCTTAGTTTTCCCAGTCTCGGCATGTTTCAATTTATGAAGATTCGTGGTGCGCCGGATGGCATTGAGAAGGCTGCAAAAGCCGTCACTGTAGAATAATACCAAGAAATCACAGTGAGAAATCCGATTTTTTCAAAAATCGGATTTCTTTTCAAGTGCTACTTATAGATGTTCCGAAAAATAATTTCTCAATCAAACCTGCCAGGTTTTGGAAACCTGGCAGGTTTTGTGAAGTTATTTATCTGAAAAACTATATATTGGAAAATTGACAATGTCATTTAGCGAATATAGAAATTATAAAGCCTCTGAATTAGAAGAAATTTTTAAAATACACCTAAAAAATAATGATGATTTATTTAAGGATTTTAAGCCAAGCGGCAAAGATTATAGTGCTTTACAGGTAGATGTTAAGAAAATGTCCTCACGCCTTCGGCTATCAAAGTTTGATAACGAAGCGACAAGGGGGAGTCTTTTAGTTTCACGTATTTTATGGGAATCTGCAACCGTTTATAACCTGGGGGTATTTTTTGAACCGCTTGTCAATCTATCGCCTGATGCGACACCTGATCTGCCACATCAGTTAAATGGTAAATATGATGGTGCTTTGAGCCTTGATGAAATTGATTTTAGTTCTCCCATTATCTCAGTTGTAGAGGTAAAACAAAGTAACCTATCTGATGGTTTAGGTCAGTGCATAGCTGAAATGTATGCAACATTAAAGGAATTTAAACAAGATAAGGTATATGGAATCATAACAGATGGTGAGGTGTGGGAGTTCCTTCGATTAGAAAATGCTATACTCTCGGTGGATGAAAATAATTACTACATCAAGTCTGTAGCTGATATTATTGATAGGATTGGTTATATAGCGGACATTTTTAAGAATAATGGTTAGGAATGTGCATAAAATAATTTAGTCAACTTCAAAAACAGACCTGGCAGGTTAAAAACAAAACCTGCCAGGTCAAAGTCAAAACTAAAGTCCAATATAGACCTGATTGTCTTTGACCTGCCAGGTTTTGTTTTAACCTGGCAGGTCTGGTTTTGACTTAATGGAGAAATAAATCTCATGGCAACATTAAATATCCATAATGTCAATGATAAAGTAGCTCAAGCCTATTTTAATGTACCAAAAGCACAACAAGAAAGATTAAAACAAACACTAGAAAAAACCATTCTCCTTTGGGTAGAAAACGCTCAAACCACACCAATTCAATCGCCTGTTTTTCAAAATGAGACGATTATTCAACATACCCCAGGCGTGTGTGCTGGAAATGCTTGCATCCGTCACACTCGTATTCCAGTTTGGACTCTTGTATCTCTAAGTTCCCAGGGTGCGACGAATAAAGAATTAATTGAGGATTATCCAAGTCTTAATCAAACAGATTTAGAAGCGGCTTGGATTTACTATCAACAGCATAAAAACGAAATTGATCACACAATTGTTATACAAAACTCAGAAATACCATTTTTTAAAAAAATGGTATTTCTTGCACACCAAAATATCAATGTGACAAAATAGAATTAACCATTATATCGACCGATTCCTGTTGATAAACATAAGCACCCGTTTCAACTAAGCGATAGCCAACATAAAATTTTATCTCACCACCAGCAAACTCCGTCAATGCGCCTTGGAACAATTGCAAGTTATGGCTATCTTCCAAAGTCAGGCGTTTGATTATGGGTAATTCCAACAAATATTTATCATCCCATTCATACCAACCTTCATTATCAAGCACATACGAAGCGACACTTTCCCCCTCTTGAATATAATTGGCTAGACAAATAATATCAGCCTCTAATCCACGATGTTCCATATCGGGAATTAATTGCACACTGACTTGAATTTCTTCTGCATCTAAGGGCAATTCAATAAGGTTACCGTTTGTATCGCGCACGGAGCTCTGCAGGAGTATATCTAACACATTGACAATGTCTATACGAAAGGTTTTTTCTAGCGCATTTTCCGCATTTTCTGTGCTTTCCGCATTTTCTGTATCTTCTATATTGTCCACATTCGTCGTTTCCGCATTTTCAGTGTTTTCTACACTTTCTGTGCTTTCCGCATTTTCCGTGCCTTCTGTCCTGTCCACATTCGTCGTTTCCGCATTTTCAGTGTTTTCTACACTGTCCACATTACTGTCCACATTCGTCGTTTCAACATTATTTTCCGTACCCTCCCCATTATTCGCAATATCGGTTGTATTGGTTATTGTCGCTTCAATAGCCCGTACAGTGATATCATGGTAAAATTGCGTTTCAAAATCTAACAATTTGCCTTTTGCAACACGTAATAGATTGTTATCCAGCCAAAAACGACCATCAGCATCATCAAGCAATCTATACTGGTAATTGCCTGGCTCATTGCTGACTAATCGACCTACAATAGTATCTTCCGCACTTTGTTCAGGGACCTTTTGAGAAGTCAAGGAAATATCAAATTTTTCATTCGTCACTTGAATGGTAAAACTTTTATCTAGGTAATCCCCACTCGCATCGACACTACGTATCTTAATTTCGTATTGCGATTGACTTTCAAAATCCAGGCTTAAAGCATTACTGACTCGTAATTCATTGCTTACTATTTTGAAATGTTGACCAGGGTTTTCAATTAAGCCGTAAATAAACCAGTCATCCTGATCTTCATCCAGGGTACTGAAAGTGCCAATGAGCGTATCAGGTGGGCTGTTTTCTGCCACCGTATCACCATCCAATAGAATATCAGTCGGTTTGCGATTAGCATTAATTTTAAGTTGAATTATTTCAGTAGAAAATAACTCACCATTTTCGAGTCGGTAGCCTAAATCCAGTTTAAAAACACCAGGCAAACCAATGACAGTTCCTTCAAATAAAGTCATTTCTATTGCTTGTAAAGGGGTTTTTTTGGCAAGTGTCACGGTGACGGTCAGCGGCGTGTTGCCAATAGGAGGTGTCCAGTGATAAGCTATGATAATATCAACGGGTTGATTAATATGTTGCGTCGCCGGTTGTATGCGAGCAGTCAATTTAAAACGTTCAGGCATGTCTATGCTGAGATTGCTATTAATTTCCCCATGAGCCTGAATTTTTCCTGTGATAATAGGCACCTCAATACTTTGATCGCAAATCAAGGAATAAGCCACGGTGGGGCGTTCTGGATCATTAGTTGTCAAGGTTAAAGTTGCCGTCAGATCACCGCTAACCTCACTAACCGGTAAACATTGTATAAATAAGTTATGAGGAGAACCATTATCCTGTATCGAAAATGGTGCGCCCCCACTTAAACTAAAATCACTGGCATTATCACCACTGAGTGTGTTAGACAAAACTTCAAGCGTATCCGCACCAACTTCAAACACCGTTAGAAGGCTGGAAGTAGGATTCCCTAGTTCATCGTTGACTTTTAATGTTAAACTACTCCCAGGCGGGGGAACTGAATCATAAGCTGGTTCGCCCTTTTCACCTGTGCAGATTAAGGAATAGGTGACACTAGAATAATTTGGATCATTAGTCGTTAAAGTTAAAATGGCGGTGCGCAATCCTACCTCACTGGGGGTACATTGCACCAACAACGTCTGTTCAGAACCGTTATCGACTATTGAAAACGGGGCTACACCGCTGATGATTTGAAAATCACTGGCATGAGCACCGCTGATTTGACTATCAGATACTTCAAGGGTATTTTCTCCAACTTCTGATATTATCAGACTGGCGGTAATCGGATTACCTAGTTTGTTACTGCCCAAATCAAGTGAACTATTGGGTGCCGGAACGGAGGAATAGCCGGCTACCAATAAGGTGGCTGAAACTTCTACACTTAACTTACTGGTTAAGGCATTTTGTTGGGAGCCATGGGCAGGCGTGTAAGTTTCCACAACAAAATAGTAGGTGATATTCGGTGATAAATTTTCTACGACATAGCTAGTTGCGGTTTTGTCAGAAGTTGTCGTTTCTGCTGACGTATAGGGTCCACCCTGGCTAGTCGCATATTTGACTTGATAATAACCACCATCGGCTGTGTAAAAAATAGGTGTCCATTCCACTTTAACCTCGGAAGCTGATAAAACGGTTGCCACTATATTAGTTGGTGCTACCGTTTGGGTACTTGAAATAACTTGATCAATCAAGCCCGCATTTTGCGTTGTTAATTTATTGTAATCTAAATTAATCAGCAATTCCTGGTTATCAGGATTACCTAGTTGAACGTTTTGTACTTTTATCAGCTTTGACTGGCTTAATTTAGTAAAGTCAGGAATAGGTCCACTGAGTTGGTTATTTTCCAGATCAAGTTTTTGCAAATTACTCAGGTTATCTAAATTGGGTATCGGACCATTGAGTTGATTGCCGGCAAGAGTAAGCGTTTGTAAACCGGTTAGTACACTTAAATCGGGAAGTATCCCAACCAGCTTTTTGTTAATCCGCTCAATACCTGTGACACGTCCATCAGTACAGGTAATTCCTGCCCACCCACACGGTGCATTTGTCACTTTCCATAGATTATCCGAGCTATCCGTCCATGTTTCACCGTTAGTGTTGTTATAAAGTTCCAGCAAAGTTTCACATTCAGCTTGTGGAATGTCAGACTGAATTGTACAATCTGTCGCTCCTGCCGCTAAGGTGGCTGAAACTTCTACACTTAATTTACTGGTTAAGGCATTTGGTTGGGAGCCATGGGCAGGCGTGTAAGTTTCCACAACAAAATAGTAGCTGGTATTCGGTGATAAGTTTTCTACGATATAGCTGGTTGCGGTTTTGTCAGAAGTTGTCGTTTCAGCTGGTGTATAGGGTCCACCCTGGCTAGTCGCATATTTGACTTGATAATAACCACCGTCGGCTGTGTAAAAAATAGGCATCCATTCCACTTTAACCTCGGAAGCTGATAAAACGGTTGCCACTATATTAGTTGGTGCTACCGTTTGGGTACTTGAAATAACTTGATCAATCAAGCCCGCATTTTGCGTTGTTAATTTATTGTAATCCAAATTAATCAGCAATTCCTGGTTATCAGAACTACCTAGTTGAACGTTTTGTACTTTTATCAGCTTTGACTGGCTTAATTCACTAAAATCAGGAATAGGTCCGCTGAGTTGGTTATTTTCCAGTGAGAGTTTTTGCAAATCGCTCAGATTATCTAAATTGGGTATCGGACCACTGAGTTGATTGCCGGCAAGAGTTAGCGTTTGCAAATCGGTTAGTACACTTAAATCGGGAAGTGTACCAACCAGATTGTTAAAGGACCTATTAATGCTTGTGACACGTCCATCAGTACAGGTAATTCCTGCCCACCCACACGGTGCATCTGTCGCATTCCATAAATTATCCGAGCTATCCGTCCACGTTTCACCGTTAGTGCTGTCGTAAAGTTCCAGCAAAGTTTCACATTCAGCTTGTGGAATGTCAGACTGAATTGTACAATCTGTTTCAGCCGATGCTAATGGTAACCATACCAAATTTAAAATGACTCCCACTAACAGGCTGGTTAAGCCGGCTTTTTTAGAAAGTATTAACATATTATTTCTCCTTAAAGGGGTATTATTAAATATTATAGCATAGTAAAAATATATTGTTGTAGGGCAATCCCTTGTTCAAGCCCTGAATAGTTACCTATAGTTTTTCAGATAAATAATTTCATATTATAAACCTGTCAGGTCTTGGATACCTGACAGGTTTTTGGAAGTTATTTACCTGAACATCTATAAAATAAATCTTAACCGATAACTGATAACTGATTAACTGAAATGAGACATACAGCCCTATTAGCCCTAGCAGATGGTAGTTTATTTTATGGCGAGTCGATTGGCATCGCTGGACAAAGCGTTGGTGAAATCGTATTTAATACCGCCATGACGGGTTATCAAGAAATCTTAACTGATCCTTCTTATTGCCAACAAATTGTAACCTTAACTTATCCCCATATTGGTAATGTTGGGGTGAATACTGAGGATGAAGAATCACGGCGCGTCTTTGCAGCCGGTTTGGTTATTCGTGATCTTCCCCTATTAGAAAGTAATTGGCGGGCAGAAGAGCCTTTAGATAATTACTTGCGCCGTCATCAAGTGGTCAGTATTGCCGGTATTGATACTCGCCGTTTAACGCGGATTTTACGTGAAAAGGGAGCCCAAAATGCTTGCCTGATGGCAGGTGAAGTGATAGACAAAGAATCTGCTATCCAAGCTGCTAAAAAGTTTCCCGGTTTACAAGGCATGGATTTAGCTAAAGAAGTTTCTACAACACAATCTTATGAGTGGGAAACCGGTGCCTGGTCAATATCATCACAAGCTAACACCTCATTTTTGCCACAATGGCATGTCATCGCCTACGATTTTGGGGTGAAACATAATATTTTGCGATTACTGGTTGAACGAGGCTGTCGCGTAACGGTGGTATCAGCACAAACGCCCGCTGATGAAGTGCTTAAACAAAAACCGCATGGCGTATTTTTGTCTAATGGTCCCGGCGATCCAGAACCTTGTGATTATGCGATTGAAGCCATTAAAGAAATTGTTGAAGCGGAAATACCTGTTTTTGGTATTTGCTTAGGGCATCAATTATTGGGGTTAGCCAGCGGTGCCAAAACGGTTAAAATGAAATTCGGTCATCACGGTGCGAATCACCCGGTACAAGATATTGCCTCCGGGCGCGTAATGATTACCAGCCAAAATCATGGTTTTGCGCTTGATGAAGCCAGTTTACCGCCTACTTTGCAACCTACCCATCGTTCCTTATTTGATGGTTCATTACAAGGCATACGGCACACCGATAAACCGGCTTTTAGTTTCCAAGGGCATCCAGAAGCGAGTCCAGGACCTCATGATGTTGCGCCCTTATTTGATCAATTTATTGATTTAATGTCACAGAAAGGAATTGCAACGCCTGTAGTATAATGTAGTCAAGTAGGTCGGGTTAGATTTTTTTGCGCAGCAAAAAAACGTAACCCGACCAATTTTGCTTTGTCGGGTAAGCCGCTTGCCTTATTGATGATTTTCACATCAAATCCCATTTTCACGTAAGAAAAAAGAGAAAAAAGGGCTCAGGCTAGATTGAATTTTTATACAAATTGTAATGTTTAAAAAACAATTCGACCCTGGTCCCTTTAATTGCCCCTTTAATTGATATGAATATTTACGGAATTCGGGTTAAGAATATTGTTGTAGGGGCAATCCTTTATGGTTACCCTGAGTAGTTACAACCAAATCACTTTGGTTGATTTTCCTTTTTTAGCTTCAGCAAATAGGCTTCAATTTCAGAAGGACTAAATTGCTTAAACACCTCCGAAGGTGGCAGCCCTTTTAAACGTTCCGAAGGTGGCAGCCCTTTTAAACGTTCCGAAGGCGGCAGCCCTTTTAAACGTTCCGAAGGTGGCAGCCCTTTTAAACGTTCCGAAGGTGGCAGCCCTTTTAAACGTTCCAAAGGCGGCAGCCCTTTTAAACGTTCCGAAGGCGTAAACTGCTTAAACACCTCCGAAGGTGGCAGCCCTTTTAAACGTTCCGAAGGCAGCAGCCCTTTTAAACGTTCCGAAGGCGTAAACTGCTTAAACACCTCCGAAGGTGGCAGCCCTTTTAAACGTTCTTCAGACGGAATCCCTTTCAATCTCAATTCCGTCGGCAATGACTCAATGAAGGGCATGGTGTAATCACGGTGAAAATCTTCATAAGTATAGGACATTTTAATCCCCT
>Ga0233403_10000953_pt1 | contig 13734 bp, 10 predicted proteins | sample Na_oxic_1_MG_FD_179866 | JGI IMG/M metagenome (GOLD analysis project Ga0233403, IMG submission 179866) | Seawater microbial communities from Saanich Inlet, British Columbia, Canada - Na_oxic_1_MG | ecosystem: Environmental > Aquatic > Marine > Inlet | place: Canada: British Columbia | collected...
TAGGAAAATTCCACCGAGCGGTCCCCCTCCCAGCGGGAGGGGGTTAGGGGGAGGGAGAAATCGTGGTTCTAAAAAATACCTCAAGAAGAAGAATGCGTAACATCAGTTACTTTAAATGAAGATCATATTTTTTATACGGATAACAGAAGAAGGCATTTAGCAATAATGAAAATAAAAACAGCAGATTATCAAGTGAGTTACGATAGTGAAACCACAACACTCTGTTGTAAAGGCTCACTACGGTTAAGTGGGATGGATGAATATGCACCTATCGTAGAGTTATTTTGTGAAGTGGTGGCCCTTGAACCATCAGTCATTCAATTTGATCTAAAAGATCTCGATTTTCTCAATAGTTCAGGCATCAATGTTTTGTCTAGGTTTATCATTCAAGTCCGTCAGAAAAAAAATGTTAAAATGGTATTACAAGGTTCTAAACAGATTCCTTGGCAAAGCAAATCATTAAAAAACTTACAGCGATTAATGCCCAATTTACAATTAGAATGGGAATAGAATTGACTCTAAAAATTAACTTCGTCCCTGAAATCCATTGTTGTTTAACAAAATTTCCTTAGAGTTTCCATTCAGCTTGGACATTTTCCTAAACATCAGATTTTAGGAATGGTCTGGGGTGATGAAAATCAGGTGATTTGTCGAACCCAAAATTGATCCCATTTTTGGTTCCATTCATCAAAAATAATCAGTTATAGAAATATTTTTCATTAACTATTCACTATTTTCACCAGCCCAGGTGTGATCTCAATGCCATTAAGTTAAGGGCAGATACCCGCCCCCTACCCTGCATATTCAGAGGCTGTAGGTCGCCCTAGCTTAACTTAATGGTAGTGAGGTGTGACCTGGTGGTGAAAATCAGGTTATTTGTCGAACTCAAAATTGATCCCATTTTTTGTTCCGTTCATCAAAAATAATCAGTTAGAGAAGTATTTTTCATTAACCATTCACCATTTTCACCAGCCAGGTCATACCCCTTTGATGAGCACTTTATTGATGAATACATTCTAATCAACAAGGACCAGAAAAAAATGACAGATAGCCAAATTCGGTCATTATTAAAAAAGATTGAACCCTTGTCATTACTCAGTGACACAGAATTCAACAAAATTCTGAGTTTGGGTGAAGAAATGCAGCCAACTGAAAATAATGCTATTTTGAAAGCTGGACAATCATGGCCCGGTTTATATGTTATTTTACAGGGCCAAGTCGTTTTCATTTGTGAAATAGCTGGAAAGTCAGTCGCTTATAATACATTCAATACTAATCAGTATTTTGGCAGTTTAACTGCTGATACGGTACTTGATTTCTCTGTGTATGGTACTACACCTACTACCACACTTTGGTATCTGTCAAAGCTACATTTCCAAAAGATTTCTCAACAAAATCCACAATTAGAAAAATCTGTGGGTGAATATCAAACTCAACAAGTTATTCAAGATTTTTTGATTCGTTCACCTTTATTTACCTATGTGCCCACCCAACAATTGCGTCGGTTAGTAAGTTCCCTCAAAGCCAAAAAATTACAGCCTAACGAAATTTTAATTAGACAGGGTGATGATGCTAAAGAAGCTTATATTATTGAGAAAGGTCTTTTTACCGTTCATATTGATGAACGTCCCAATCAAGTAGTGCGTACTATGATACCAGGCGATTTAGTGGGTGAAATCGCACTGGTAAAAAATACCAAACGAACAACTAACGTGATTGCTCAAACTAGAGCTAGTGTTTTTGTTTTACCACAACCAGAATTTATGGCCTTGTTCCAAGAACAAGAGCAATTAAGTCAATGGGTCAATCGTTTAGTGCAGGAACGTCTTGGCACAACGAATACTGAACTAAAAAACCAGTCTTACCTTGGAGACTATAAAACTTGGTTAAAAGATCGGCTTGGCCTTTTTCCAGTCGTACAACAAGATAATCCCCAATCAAGTGGTGCTGCTTGTCTCGCCATGATATGCCGTTACTATGGTAAACCGGTTGACATTGACTGTATGCGCCTTTTAGTGGCAATACATTCTTATTCTGACACACCAAATGAGGCAATGCTATCTGATATAACCCAAGCTGCTGAGAGAATGGGGCTATTACCATTAGCAGTTCTTTCTTCTTATGAGCATTTGATGGAGAGTTGTTTACCGGTGATTGTAAGTTGGGAAGGTAAACATTGGGCTGTGGTTTATCAAATTACCGAGAACAAAGTTTCAATTGTCGATCCGGGCCTCGGCGCACAAAAAATTAGCAAAGACACTTTTCTAGATCGTTGGACTTCAAGCGCGATCTACTTCAAACCAACAGAACGTTTTTTTGGTAAAACCTAGCTCATAAAGTTTTAATATTTTTTGGAGTCCAAAGCTTTAGCTTTGGATTCCAAAATATCCGATAATTTATGATTCAGTATATAGCAATTCTCGGCATGGTTCACACTTGGAGTTCAAAGAGAAGCTTTGCATCAAAGCTTTGAACTCCAATGTGTCCCACTATGTAACTATACTCCAAACGTTCAAGTTTTCGGATGATGAAAATAGACTAAATCACCTACAATACCTGCCAGGTTTTAAAAACCTGGCAGGTATAAAATCCGCAAATCTTGAACGTTTGGAGTATCTGTATTACCCGACTAAATTTATTGATTTTTGAACCATGCCCAATTTTCTATTGAATGACATACATTTAATTATTTAAAACATTGATAATTAAACATAAATACTATAAAACGCTATAATGATAACATTTCAATATTTTCCCAATCTTCATCAGGAATACCGTATTTTTGAAAATATTGACAATGTTTTAGATACGTTTGTGCAACTTTATCTTCTTGATTAACTTTTAATACTTTTTCAAAATAGACTTGAGCATCTATTATTTCTCCAGAATGATATAAAACAAAACCCGTTTCAAACACTTCGCGTGTTTGATTTTTTAAGGCTTTATTTTCAGGTGTATCCGCATCATAGACTTCATAAATTGTGACAACTTCTAATTTTCCTTTGATTTTGACAGCGTCAATTACGCGAATTTGATATTGTTCTGGGTCTACTAATTTTCGATAAGTGTGTTCTGTAATCAGTAAGGGCGTATGATATATTTTGGTTAAACCTTCCACTCGTGAAGCTAAATTAACCGCATCTGAAATAACAGTACCATTCATTCGATTTTTGCTACCAACCGTACCAAGTATCAATTGTCCAGTATTTAAACCGATTCCGATCGAAATAATCGGTAAATTGCTGGTTTGTCGTTCTTTATTATAGTGAGTTAATTGTTTTAGTATAGCGATAGCGCCAGGTAGTGCATCATCTGCCGAAGAAAACAGGACCATAATCGCATCACCGATATATTTATCAATAATACCTTGATGTTCAAAAATAATAGGTTCCATTTGACTCAAATAGGTATTGATAAACTGAAAATTCTCTTGTGGAGTCATTTTTTCAAAAAGCGAGCTAAAGCCTCCTACATTTGAAAATAAGATCGTCATTTCCTTTTCAATTTGATCACCCAGCTGAATATCAACAATACTTTGTTTTTCGAGTAATTCTAAAAATTGATGGGGAATAAACCGTTCATAAGCGCGATTAAGTTCAGCCTGTTGTTGCATAAAACGAATCCGTTTCCCTTCTACACGTTTACGTTCGGTAATATCACGAACAAACGTAAAGTTATATTCAGTTTGGTTAAAGACTCTATAATTCGCTGTCACTTCTATCGGAAAAATATCACCCTGTTTCGTTTTATGCTGAGATTCAACGACCAAACAACCAGATTGCTTTAAATGATTCCAATAGGTCGTCCAAGCATGGGGCGGTAAATTAGGGACGATATCGTGGATAGTCATAGAAAGCAATTCATTCTGCGAATAGCCTAATGCCCGTTGAGCAGCTTCATTAGCATAGATAATCTGTGCCTTTTCGTTGAGCCAATAAACAGCATGTTCCGCTTTATCAACCGAAAATTGAGTGACTTTTAGTTGCTCTTCGGCATATTTATGCTCTACAATTTTAGCTTCTAGCAGCTCATTTTTTTGTGTTAAAACCGCTTTATGCTTTTCCAAAGTGATTAAATCACAATAGCTTCTTAATCCAGCAATGGTCGTTACAAATAATTTATGGTGCGTTAGTTCTGATTTGAATTTATAATCGTTAATATCATAATCAACGATAACTGATTCTTCGGGTACTTCATCGGGTTGCCCGGTGCGAAGTATAATTCTGATAATGTGATTGTGCAGAGTTTCACGGATGTATTTAGCGACTTGCAAACCGGTATCATTTTCTTCCATGACCACCTCTAAAAAAATGAGAGCAATATCTGGATGCTCTTTTAGCAACGCTTTGGCTTCTTTTCCAGAATAGGCTGATAAAAAAGTGATCTTTTGCTTTTGAAAGACAATATCTTCTAAAGCCAAATGCGTCATCTCGTGGACATCGTGTTCATCATCAACAATCATGATTTTCCAAGTGGCTCCATTTTTTAAACAACTTTCCTCTTCAGGTGCTAACGTTAAATCATCGACGAGTGCTTCATCTTTATCAAAAGAAGTTAATTCGTCATTTTTAGGTGCTAATATTGGATGTTGAACAAAACTTAAATTTTTATCTTCTTTATATGTGTTTGTCATAATTATTGATATCTTTTAATTTCCAAAGCTAAAGCTTTGGACTCCGATTTTGGAATCCAAAGCTTTAGCTTTGGAATTTGATTCATTCTTCATTACAAATAGCATTTCTTCAAGAAATACTATTTGTAGCAATTTCTATGGTTGGCGATTGATGAGCCTGTCGAATCATGAGCTTGCGGTCCCTGAGCCTGTCGAAGGGTCGAACCATTTCAAAACACGTATTTTATTGACTACTTTTATTGACTGCCTAGTCTAAATTTAACTAAAAATCAAATATTTACCTAATTTTTTTTCTGAGTTTATTGTCTGATTGATGCGTTGGAACAAGAAAAATCATAATAAGAGGAGTCCAAAGCGAAGCTTTGTCAAAAAATTATTTTTCTTTTTCAGCCGGTTGTGGTGGAGAAAGTAAAAGAAGGAGCCCTGATGATTGATTGGGTTGCGTCGGTTGAATGGGTTGCTCTGTGGGTTGCTCGGGTTGATTTTTTTTGGGTTCTTGATGCTTGAGTAAAGGTAGCATGGAATTACTCACACCACCGATCAAGCCAAAATTATTTAAAACCACCGAGGCTAACAATCCAACATGACGGATAAAAACGCCACCAATGGTGATTAAGCCTGGCACAACAATCATCAGCACACCTCGGTTGAGATTGCGATTCAATTCATCAGATAATTCAAAGAGTTGTAACAGTGGTTCCAAATTATGGCCCTTGATAATAATTTGAGCTGTGTCTGTGGCAATCGCAGAAGCGTCGTGCAACGAGATGGAAACATCGGCTTGTTTTAGGGCCAACGAATCATTGATACCATCACCAATAAAACAGACTTTTTTGCCTTCGGCTTGAAGCTTTTCGATGAGATGAACTTTATCTTCAATCGAAGTTTCAGCCACATAATTCTCAATGCCCAATTGTTCGGCGAATTGTTGCGTCAACCGTTCAGGTTCTTCTGATATGAGATACAACGATAAATCGCGTTTTTGCAAACCCTCAATAATCTGTTTCGCTTCTGGATGAATGCTAGAATGCAATTCAATAATACCAGCTATTTTATAATCAATAGCCACCAAGACAATAAAATAACCATGTTTTTGGCTATGAGAAACCAGAGTTTTTATCTCTTCTGGAATCACAATCCCTTCTCGCTTGATAAAACGAGAGCTGCCTACTCGAATGCAGTGATGGGAAAAAGTCATTTTGGTACCATGCCCGATGATTTCATATTGGCTATCAGAAATAGTCGGCAAATTTAAACCACGCCGGTAAGCTTCCTGAACAATCGTTTTCGCAATCGGATGGGTTTGTTTGAATTTGGCAATGGCTGCATAGTAAAGTAACTGATTGACGTGAATGCAGTTAAAGGTATTAATTTTCACAATCTCCAGCTTTTCTTGCGTCAATGTACTGTTTTTGTCAAAAACGATAACATTGACTTGACTTAACCGTTCTAAATTTCGTCCATCTTTAATCAAGATACCTTTTTGGTCCGCAATTTTAATATAGTTCAGCGTACTGATGGGCGTAATAATTCTGATATCACTACCCATATAACTATAAAGAACGGCTAATGCTCTGCCAGCCCCAAACAGTGGTAGTGCTAATGCACTGATTGCTAAAGTAGGTAACACCGTTTTATCGGCTAAATTTTCGCCACGTAATGGCATCGAATTTTTAGAATCAGCCTGATGATCTAAGATTTTAGTCAGTTTAGCGACAACCGTTTCTATGCCAGTTTGCTGGACTTGAATATAAATTTGACCGGATAATACCATAGTAGATGCTAAAACTTGATCGCCAATACTTTTTTCTCGCACATAATGCTCTCCAGTCAGAATATGTTGATCAATTAATGCAATACCTTCAGTAATGATGCCATCCACCGGAATCGTTTCCCCAGCTTTCATAAGAATCAAATCACCGGCTGTTAAGGCATCAACCGGCATTTCAACTTCCATATCTTCTTTTATAAACCAAACTTTGGTCGGTAATTCAGCTAACACATGACTAAGACTTGCTCTGGTATGCTCGCGGCTTTTGAGTTTAAAAACTAATTTTTGACTTAAATAACATAACCAATTAAGCAAAGCTGCTATAAAATAATGCCCGGTCAACAGTAGTCCCGGAAAAATAATCGAATCCAGCACCGCCATCGTAAATTTATGTTTTTTTACTAATGATTGATAGCCACTTTTCCAAATTGGAATCGTAGTATAAATGACACCAAAAATACTGGCAAAAAATAAGGGCGGATAAAATAAACTCGCAACACTAGCAAAAGCGAGTGATACCGATGAAATGGTTAAATTATGATTAATATCTGTTTCAAGATCGCGCTGGCTATTAGCTTTTTGGATTAGCAGTTCTTGAGATGAGGATGTATCAGAACTGATTTTAAGCGTCGCTTTTTTTCCCTTGGGGGTATTATTTTTATTTTGGAACCATTTAAAACCAGCATAAGCGACAACGCCGCTCAAAATAAGTAAAGGGGCCATTTTATTATGAATTCCTAATTTTATAAGGCGTTGGATTTTTGGAGTTCAAAGCTTTAGCTTTGAATTTTTGGAGTTCAAAGCTTTAGCTTTGAATTTCTATCGCTCAAAGCTAAAGCTTTGGACTCCAAAAATAAGTATTTGTGGGTAAAGATTAGGGTTAGGAAGAAGACTGAGTAGAATCACACATCGGAAAATTCAAACTTTCACGACGATCATAGTAAGCCTGTGCAACGGCTCGTGCAAGGGCCCGCACGCGCAAAATATACCGTTGTCGTTCCGTCACCGAAATCGCATGACGCGCATCTAATAAGTTAAAAGTATGAGAAGTTTTGAGCATCATTTCATAAGCGGGTAACGATAAATTCTTTTCAATCAAGGAATTGCTTTGTTGTTCGTACATGTCAAATAAATGAAATAATTCATCAACAGGCGCGTGTTCAAAATTATAGGCTGACATTTCGACTTCATTTTGATGAAATACGTCGCCATAAGTGATGCGTCCCAAGGGCCCATCGGTCCACACTAAATCATACACGCTTTTGACATCTTGCAAATACATCGCAATGCGTTCTAAGCCGTAAGTGATTTCACCGGTGACCGGTTTGCAATCAAGGCCGCCAATTTGTTGAAAGTAGGTAAATTGCGTGATTTCCATCCCATTGAGCCACACTTCCCAGCCCAAACCCCAGGCGCCGAGGGTTGGCGATTCCCAATTGTCTTCGACAAAACGAATATCATGGATTAACGGATCAAAGCCGAGCATTTTCAATGAGTCAAGATATAAGTCTTGAATATTGAGCGGCGATGGTTTTATAACAACTTGATATTGGTAATAATGTTGTAAACGATTCGGATTCTCGCCATAGCGTCCATCGGTTGGACGGCGAGAGGGTTGTACATAAGCCGCACTCCAAGGTTCGGGGCCAATGGCGCGTAAGAAGGTAGCGGGATGAAATGTCCCTGCCCCGACTTCCATATCATACGGTTGTTGCAGGACACAGCCTTGATGAGCCCAATATTCTTGTAGGGCGAGAATTAATGCTTGAAAAGTGGTTGGTGATGACATAATTAATTGTTAATTGTTAATTGTTAATTGTTAATTGTTAATTGTTAATGATACCCGATTAGGGACTTTTTGAAAAAGGGGAGTTAGGGGGATTTATTTCAGAAAAGTCCCTTATCCAAATAATTGTTCAACGACTTCTGCGCGACTCAATTGAACATGTTGAGCAACATCATCCAAAATTGAGGCTAAAGTTCCGACTCGTAATGTGTCATGTTGAGGAATAGTAATATGATGTTCCCCGCCTTCAAAAGTTGTTAAACGTAAATGACTACCGGTTTGACGAGTGGGTTGATATCCAAATACATTGAGTAATTGTGCCAGACGAGGTCCAGAAATATCACGAGGTAGTTTCATGCGGCAATCACCTCATCACGGACAAAATGCAAATGAATCATCTTAGGTTTTTGGGTTTCTCCAAAATGACACGAAACCGCATCACGAAGTTTAAGATGTAATTCAGTTATTGTATCCGCTTCGGTGTAAATTGAGGTACCAATCGCTTTCGCTGTGTAACCACCTTCTGGCGCATCTTCTACTATAAATGTTATTTCTTTCATTTTGTGACGAGTTTATTGGGGAAAAAGGAGAATTTATGTTTTCTAACCAATTATCAACCATACGGATTTCCAAATCCAATATTTTTATAATTATGAATATCAATCAATCAGTTATAATAATGAGATTATTTATCATTTAGCGTTATCAATAAATAACTCAAAAAAAGTCTTGCATTTTATTTTTGATTATGTTGAAATAAACACACTTTAAATGTCGCTTTGTTAATTCCAAGCGAAGTTTAAGTGAACTATGGCAATGTAGCCGATTGAAACCAAAATCCCGAAGAGGAATAGGTTCTTGAGCAGTTTAAGTGAACTATGGCAATGTAGCCGATTGAAACGCTTTCTCCAGAATGTTTCCGCCAAAATTGGGTTTAAGTGAACTATGGCAATGTAGCCGATTTTGAACAGGATTAAACGGATTAAAAGATTAACAGGATTAAAACCAAAGTAATGTGTTGATTTCATGTAGAGTACAACGAATCAAGTACAACGAATTTGAAAAGCAAACAACGAATAAAAAAAAGGCCCTTACCTCTTCATGAGGCAAGGGCCTTTTTTTGCGTTAAATAGTTTTGAACATGATGACGGATTAAATTTACAGGATGGGTTTAATCCTGTTAATCTGTGCAATCCGCTAAATCATGTTCAAAAGGTGAGAAAATGTCTATGGTTCAAGTTCAAGCACAATTATCTTTTGACGATTTGTTAAAAGCCGTTGAACAATTTAATTCTTATGAATTAGAACAATTGATTTTTCGTGTGCTTGCTATGCAAATCCAACGTCAAGTGTCTCTAGCATCCCATCATGAATACAAATTACTACTCAAAATCGGTCAACAAATACCAAAGGATATTCAAACCCGTTATGATGAATTGATTGCTAAACGTCTGGCAGAAACCTTAACAACTCATGAATATCAAGAACTGTTAACGTTGACAGAACAAATAGAACAGTTTGAAACGAAAAGAGTGAAAACACTGGCAGAACTCGCTCAATTGCGTCAAATCTCATTAGGCCAATTAATGAATGAATTGAATATTCAGCCACCGACTTATGCCTAATATGACAATTTCATTAAAAAAAACGATAGTAGAACGTGCCAAAGGCTAACAGCTTATTTCACGTATGTTATTTACTGCTGTGTTCCTTAATTATAGAATACCCATTTAATCATTTAATCAGCCGACTGAAAGAGTGAAAGCGTTTTCGTTGAATTAATGGGAATCTCCTCTTCACCTCGAGCCTTTGCTTGTGCTAAATCTCGTCTTAATGCAAACGTTTCAGCTTCTTGTGCATCGGTAAAGGCATGGCGTTGTAGAGATTTATCCAACGCATTGTAAAGTCCCGCCCGACGAGCCATGGTACGATGTTGTTGTTCAATATGTAATAATTCACGAATCAGTTGAAAATGAATATCATCCTTATCATTTTCCAATTGGCATAAATCCTTCAAAAGAGCAATATCCTCGGGTTGAAAAATTTGATAATCTTCTATGCGTTTACCTGGATAAGGTATTCCTATTACACCCTCGTAAATGTTAGGTAAGTTATCTTCAATTTCATGTTTTTCCATAACCCACATCCGACGAATTTCTTCTAATTCTTCAAAAGTAATCAATTCCATGTCTTTGACTTCTTCTGGGCCATTTTTTCGGACTTCTTGTTGTGCTTTTAATACAGCCTCTAAGAGTTGTTCACGATAAAATTGCTTGTAAGGACCATGGACTAATCTTCCCGACACAATTTTTAAAGCCCCCGTCATCCGGCGAAAATCTCGTTTATGACGATCATCTTTAATATCCAACCATTTATTGCGAAGCTCCATTAATGGATACATCCATTCTTTTTCCTCATCATTTTGAATCATCGCCTGCATAGATTTATCTTTTTCAACCATCGTGCAAACATAGCAACCAAAGCGGCTATCACCACAGCTTGGACTGCTAGTATCAACAACCAAAGGACATTCACCATCAGCCGTTGCACCTTGGTACATATTAAGAAGTGCTTTATTGTCGTAACCCCAAGGATTTTTGACTTGAGTTGTGTACATCCAAACATCATCGTTAGTCCATTCAGCGATAGGCGTATAAATCCAACTGTTGGGTAAACTAGCATTAGTCGCAAATCTTTCTCTGCCCGTATATTTTTCATATTTTCTCATATTAGCCGCCCGCGCGGCACTTTCTGCTTTGCGAGTACCCAACACTAAAATCACTTCACCAAGTTGTCGAATCATATTATTAATGAAGTGATTCGAGGGATTAATTTTGAGGCGACTAGTACACCAACGAAATTTGGTGCGAGGTGCTGGATAGCCACGTCCGATGAGATTTACCCAAAATCGATCCGGCACTTCTGGTACCAAACGATGTGGCGTTAATGGTAAATTTTGCTCCTTAGCCGCTATTTTCATCGCTTCTAAAGAATGTTTCACCCATAAAGCCACTATTGGATTTTCCACCAAAGTATCGGTACTAATCACATAAAGGTGTTTTAGACGTTTTTCTTCAGGCAATTCTAAAATGGCATACCAAATTAATTGCAACACAGCTGTTGAATCCTTACCACCGCTATAGCCAATTACCCAAGGAATTTCATCACTTAAATAAAGTTCTTGCGTTTCTGTAATCAACGCTCGGATCGTTTTTTTCAAACCTTTAACAAAAGCAGTTTTACGTGGTATATACATAGAAAGTCACCAATTTAGAGGGTTTGGAGTCCAAAATTTATTTTGGAATCATAAAGGCTCAAGGAACCAGAAAAAACTCCAAAGCTTTAGCTTTGGAAATTAATTGGAGTCCAAAGCTTTAGCTTTGGAAATTAAAAGTTGGAATCCATTCTCAATTTCCAATGTTATAAAATTAATCCAACAACGGTTGCTGTAAAGCAGGTTGCTAAAACACCAGCCAAAATGGATTTCATGCCCAAAGAAACAATTTCATCCCTTTTTTCAGGCGACATAGCAGTCATTCCACCAATCATAATACCAAGACTACCGATATTGGCAAAACCACACATTGCATAAATCATAATGAGTCGACTTCTTTCTTGCAAAGCATCTTCGGGTAAATTTAGCAAATCCAGATAGGCAATAAATTCATTTAAAATGACTTTAGTCCCCATCAGAGAACCAGTGGTAAAAATTTCCGAATAGGGAATACCCATTAAAAAGGTCAAAGGTGCCATAATCAAGCCCAAAATACCTTGCAAGGTAATAGCTTGATTATTGATAGTCGGTAAAAATTGTAAAATTTGATTGGTTAAGCTCACCAATGCCACTAATACGATCAGCATAGCAAGAATATTAATCAGCAAATTTACCCCGTCAGCCGTGCCTTTCACAATAGCATCCATCGCACTCAGACTGGTTTGAGGTAATTCAATTCTACCACTTTTCTGATTATTTTGATGAGGAATCATTAACATAGAAATGATTAACGCGGAGAACACATTTAAGACGGAAGCCGTTAAAATATGTCCCATCACATCCGGGATTTTAGGGGCCAAAATGGTAGCGTATAATACCATCACTGTACCAGCAATAGTTGACATACCGGCTACCATGACCGAAAAAATTTCCCCTCGCGTCATATCTTTGAGATAAGGTTTGATTAATAACGGGGATTCAACCATACCAATAAAAGCATTCGCTGCCGCCCCCAATCCAACTGAGCCGCTGATATTTAAACTTTTTTGCAAGAGATAGGAAAAAAATTGGACAATCGCTGGCAAAATCCGATAGTAATACAGCACATAAGATAATGCGCTGATGACTAAAATCAGCGGTAACGCTTTAATACCCAAAATAAACATGGCACCATGATTCGTGATTTCAAAAGGTGCCTCACCACCTCCTAAATAACCAAAGACGAAGCTAGTGCCAGCGGTTGTAGCAGTATCTAACACCAATACCACTTGGTTCAACCATAAAAAAATATCCTTAAAAATTGGGAGCTTTAAAAAAATAACCGCGAGTGTGACGTGAATCGAAATCGCCACGATAATGGGAGTAAAAAAAACCGCTTTTTTCTGTTCACTCAAAGCGTAAGCTATCAAAAGAATCGTGAATAATCCGAAGAAACTTTGTATTATTAACATATTATCAGTTATCAGTTATCAGTTATCAGTTATCAGTTATCAGTTATCAGTTATCAGTTATCAGTTATCAGTTATCAGTTATCAGTTATCAGTTATCAATTATCAATTATCAATTATCAATTATCATGAGCGTCTTAATTTTATCTCAGTCAAGGTATGAAACAAATACTCCAAAAAAAGTGTCTAATCAACACTCCAGTGCAGGAGGGCGGAAATATCCAGACCATTGAGAAACCCGATTTTTCCAAAAAATCGGATTTCTTTGACTTTATTTTTAACTTTGGAGATGTTTTGTAATCATATTTTTCAATTCTTGCAAACTAATCGGCTTACTTAAATAATCATTCATCCCTGCTTCCATGCAACGTTCACGATCCCCTGGCATTATTAAAGCTGTCAATGCAATGATAGGCAAAGTTTCATATTTAGTATGGGCGCGAATGCGGCGCGTTGCTTCTATACCATTCATACCAGGCATTTGGATATCCATGAGAATTAAATCGGGCAGTTCCTCCTCAAGACGCTCTAAGGCTTCAGCACCGGTACCCGCAATGTTGGTCTGATAACCGAAGTGGCGAAGGTAATCCACTAAAATTTCAACATTGTTTGGATTATCTTCCACAACCAATATTCGTGACGATGTGCTATTTTGCAATGACAACATGCTATTTTGGGAAGAAGATAACAGTAACTTGCTATCAATTATCGATTTTGAAAAAATATTTTGTGGTACATTCGGTAAAGAAACGGTAAAGCGACTTCCTTTACCCAGTTGACTTTCTACGCGAATACTACCACCATGTAATTCAACCAAACGTTGTACCAAGGCTAATCCAAGTCCAGTCCCTTCATATTGACGATTAAGTCCACTGTCAAGCT
>Ga0233403_10000954_pt1 | contig 13732 bp, 11 predicted proteins | sample Na_oxic_1_MG_FD_179866 | JGI IMG/M metagenome (GOLD analysis project Ga0233403, IMG submission 179866) | Seawater microbial communities from Saanich Inlet, British Columbia, Canada - Na_oxic_1_MG | ecosystem: Environmental > Aquatic > Marine > Inlet | place: Canada: British Columbia | collected...
TTATTGGAAATTTTATGAACAGCAACAGTATATAAAAAATCATAAAATATTATATCAGACATCGTCAGTTCTGGAAAATTAACTAAATTTGATGCCGTCGTCTCAAAGAGACTGCACCCAGTTGATAAAGCCGTTTTATTCCAAGACACCATGGCTAATGAAACCACATTGGGAAATCCAGCCTTTTTTGGTACCGATTATAAAATGGAATCTTCACGTTTCAATGCGGTTATTGAAATCGACAGAAATATTATTAGTTTTATTACGAAAAACTTACTGCCACTTTTGTTTTTAGTCGGTGTTTCATACTTGATTATGTTTTTACCATTTAAACAAATCTCTGTCACCACAGTGAGTGGTACTCTCGTTGCCGTTGCTTTTTTCCATTTAAGTTTAGCCAATGGTTTACCGAATGGAATTGGTTATGCTGTCGCACTTGATTATGCGTTTTATGCCATTTATGCGTTGATTATTTTCCAACTGTTATTAGTGGTCATTGGCCAACATAACGATATGAAAAATAATGAAAATGCTTTAAAAACTTTAGTTTTAATTGGAAAAATCGTTTTTCCAATGGTTTTCGTGATAGTGAGTATATTAGCCTTTTATATCTACGGTGACATGGATAAATATTTTAACTGGAACCAAATAGCAACTATCACTGAAAATGAAGACACTGAATTGGTAACGGTTGAGCCAGAAGCGTTAGACACTTTTCCTGAACAACCTGAACAAGTCGTTTTAACTTTGGGTTCATGGCATAAAGAAGCCACTGAACAAATTAATCAGATGTTAACGCTTTTTAATCAAGAATATCCTTATATCCAGGTAAAATTTAGTCCGTTTTTAGAATATGTTTCAACCATACGTTTCCAACTCAAACAGGGAGTGGCCCCTGATATTTTCTATGTCCACTCATTTTCACGTTCACGAGATTTGTTTGATGCTGGTTATCTTGTTCCGTTGAACGATTTACCGGGTTTAACCGAAAATTTTACCGATGAAGCACGTCAAGCTTGGATGGCTTATCATGGTGAACAGTATGCATTACCTTTCATGGCCACTTCTCATGCGGTCTATTATAATGTGAATATTTTCAATCAATTGAACTTAAAAATTCCACAAACTTGGGAAGAATTTCTCACTACAGCACAAGTTATCAAAGAGGCCAACTTTATTCCATTAGCGAATGGTATCAAAGATAAGCTGTTCGCATCAGAATTGCTCTTTTATAATTTAGTACCTAACTTTATTGGTGGCAAAAAAGGCCGATTGGCTTATGAATCTGGAAAACGCTGCTTTGATGATAAACATGTAATAGCTGCATTTCAGGCCATTACTGATCTGATGCCTTTTTTACCAGAATTTTCCAATACCATTGGTTATAATAGAAGCAAACAACTGTTTTTACAGGGTAAAGCCGCTATGTTTATGAGTGGTTCCTGGAATATTTTAGATTTTGAAATGGAACCCCCTGCTTTTGAGTGGAGTGTATTTGCTGTACCACCATTAACTGGACAGTCTCCTTATATCACCTATCATCCTGATATTGGAATAGCACTCAATGCCAACTCTAAGCATCAAGAAGCGGCAAAAATCTTCTTAACCTGGCTAATGAAAGCAGAAACGGTTGAATTATTTTCTCAACAGCTTCTTGGTTTCTTTCCCATGCACAAACAAGCACCAAAACTTGATAATAAACATGCAAAGACTTTTCTTGCTTTGAATGAAGGACGTGCAACAGATGTCCGTTGGCCCTATCCCAAATTGTTAGACGGTATACCTGACGGTGAGTCTTTGATGATCCAAAATGTAATGGCTGTGATCACTGGTAAACTGACACCAGAAGAAGCAGCTAAAGCATTACAAGATGGCTTAGCACAATGGTTTGAACCGGCCCAAAAGTGCTTTCAATTTACCGAAGCAAAAGAACAATAGTGGGCCATTAAAAATCCTATTTTTGAAAGAAATAGGATTTTTGAAGGCTGGTTCTAAACTGACCAGATTTTAAATAAAATCTGTCCGGTTTCGCACTCACTATTTTTTTGAATATAGCCATCCTAAATGATTTGTACATTTTCTGGTTCCAACGCTCCGGCGTTGGAATCCTTATGTGACGCTCCGCGTTACTCCTTTTTTCAAAATGACAAAGTCTATATAACGAATGAAGGATTGCTATATATATGATAAAGGAGAGATTATGAAAAAATATTTAATCATGCTGTTTTTTTTGGGTTATGTTGGTTTTGTCGGTGCCAAAGAAATTGAATTGAGCCAAGACATGACACAAGGAGAATTTAAGGATTTTGTCAAAGAATTTGGAGCCAGCTTGCTATTTAATCCAATGGCACCAGCCGAGCCTCTTGGTATTGTGGGATTTGATGTCTCTCTTGAAATGGTCATGACTGACATCAGCGACGATAAGGACTACTGGATCAAAGCCATGAGCGATCAGGAACCCTATTCCTATCTTCCCATACCTCGATTGCATATTCAAAAAGGTTTACTATTTAACTTAGATGTGGGAGCTATGTATGTTGCCGTTCCTGATAGCAATATCAAATTATGGGGGCTTGAAGCAAAATATGCCTTTCTTGAAGGTGGTGTAGTTACCCCAGCAGTTAGCATGAGAGCAAGTTACAGTCTACTCCAAGGCGTTGATGATGTTGATATGAGTACCCAATCGCTTGATATTTTGGTGAGCAAAGGTTTTTTAATGTTTACTCCGTATGCTGGTGCGTCCCTTTACAGAGTCAATGGCAGTGAAAACTCAAATTCAGTCAACTTGGATGATGTGAATGAAACCAATTATAGAGGATTAGTGGGTGTGCAATTTTCACCTTTTCCATTGCTCATTATCAATGGCGAAATGTCATTGGGTGAAGTACCGCAATATGGATTAAAATTTGGATTGAGATTTTAAAGGAGAAAGGAGACAGGGGGCAGGAGACAGATTTCAGGAAACAGGAGAACTGAATTGACCAGGGTAATTTATTTTTTAGATATTCCTAAACCAAAGCTTACGCTTTGAACTCCAAAATGGCATTGAGTCCAAAACATAAGTTTTGGGCTTTTTTTGAGTAGAGTCCAAAATTTATGTGGATTCTTTAACGTTTACGACGATTTCCAGTAATCAAAGTACCGATACCTTCATCAGTAAAAATTTCTAACAGCGCAGCATGTTCAATACGTCCATCAATAATATGGGCACTATGCACACCGCCTTGTGTCGCATCTAATGCACAATGCACTTTGGGCAACATGCCACCTTCAATAGTGCCATCTTCAATTAACGCTTGTATCCATGCGGCATCTAAACCGGTCAATAATTCACCTTGTTGAGTAAGAACACCAGGAGTATTAGTCAGTAATATCAACTTTTCGGCTTGAAGCTTTTGTGCCAATTTTCCAGCCACTAAATCAGCATTGATATTGTAGGATTGCCCATCATCACCAACGCCAATCGGTGCAATAACAGGAATAAAATTACCATGAATTAACAAATCAATGACAGAAGTATCAAAACTAGCCACTTCACCAACATGACCTATGTCAATGATTTCTGGCACATTCATTTCCGGGTTATCGCGGGTAAAGGTTAAGCGACGAGCATGAATTAACTCTGCATCTTTACCCGTCAAGCCAACCGCTTTACCCCCTTGCCGATTAATCAAAGTAACAATTTCCTTATTGACTAAACCACCGAGTACCATTTGTACGACATCCATCGTATCGCTGTCGGTAACTCGCATCCCTCGAAAAAATTCGGTCTCTTTACCTAATCGTTTGAGTAAATGACCAATTTGAGGGCCACCTCCATGTACGACAATGGGATTCATACCCACGCGCTTCATTAAAACCACGTCACGAGCAAAGCTATTTTTAAGGGTTTCATCTACCATGGCATTGCCACCATATTTGATGACAAAGGTTTTATCAACAAAACGGTTGATATAGGGCAAGGCTTCCGTTAAAACGTGGGCGATATTTTTAACAGATTCAGAATTTGTAAGTGGCATTTATCAGTTATCAGTTATCAGTTATCAGTTATCAGTTATCAGTTATCAAGTATCAGGTATCAGGTATCAGGTGTTAGCTGCTGTTATTTCGAGCTTCGCTACAAAATCTTTTCTTGTCCTAGATTTCGTAGCGAAGCTCGAAATGACACAAAAGTTCAAATTGTGGCGATGTTCAGTATAAAAAACTTAAGAACCAATTACCAATTACCAATTTTCATTAATTCTATTTCTACATATCCTCATCAAGCAATTCAGAGAGTTTGTCACGCAAACAATCTAATTGTTTAGACGAATAGAGCGCGTGATTATCATAGTCTGTGACAAAAAACACATCTTCTACACGAGTACCAAAAGTGGCAATTTTAGCTTTTTTCACCCGTATTTGACAGGTCAAAAAAGCTTGTGCAATACGCGATAACACCCCTGGGCGATCAGTCGTTATTACTTGTACTGTCGTATGATTATTAATATGATCTTGCGTAAAAGTCACACGAGTAAGCTCTGGAAAGTGCTTGAGATGTCCAGGTATACGACGGTTAATCGGATAAAATGGCGCATTAGTCTCATCACGACTCAAGGCTTGTGTCAAAGACTGTAAAATCTTCTCAACTTGTTCTTTTGGGGTAATTTCAGTACCATCATCTTCGATAACAGTATAACCGCTAATCGTATATTTGCTGTCACTGGGAATAATATAGGCATCGACAACGGTTAAATTGTGCTGTTCAAAAAAATAAGTGGTGTCAGCAAACAAGTAATCACATCCCTTGGTATCAATAACGATAATGCCAGTACCTCCCCTTGTAGTCTGGCGTTCTAATACCACGGGTTTGTCTGAATGGCTGTGATTTAAAATGAGTTGTGTTTCACGCGCCACGTCTTGGGTTGATGAATATAAAAAGTACTCATCACCTAACTCTTTCCATAACGTGGTAACACGTTCATAACTTTGTTGAGTCAATAAAAGATGGGTTTTCTTCTGAATATCCAGAATATGACGTTGTTTATCTAACACTTGTTCTTGATTATGTAACAAGAAATCCCGCGTTTTATGATAAAAATCCGTCAACAGCGCATTTTTCCAACTCGTCCATAAATTAGAATTGGTGGCTCTTATGTCTGCCACTGTCAACAGATATAAATAGTTCAGACGCACATTATCTTCAATGATCTGTGCAAAAGCATTAATCACATCAGGATCGGAAATATCTTGACGTTGGGTCGTAATCGACATCAGTAAATGGTTACGGACGAGCCATGCGACAAGACGTGCATCACTGTCATAAAGTCCATGGGCATGACAAAAATCTAATACGTCGGTTTCACCCAGTTTGGAATGATCTCCACCCCGTCCTTTTGCAATGTCATGAAATAAACCGGCTAAATAAAGTAATTCGGGTTTAGGAATGTATTCTTGTATGAGTTTAGAACAGAAAGGAAATTCATGGGAAAATTCCGGCATACTCAAACGTCTGAGATTACGCACCACAAAAAGGCTATGTTGATCAACGGTGTAGACATGAAAGAGATCATATTGCATTTGTCCGACAATTCGACCAAAAGCGGGTAGGTAAGCTGCTAAAATACCATAACGATTCATACGTCGTAAGACATGGGTTAAGCCCTGTGGTTGTCGAAATATTTCCCAGAATAGACTTCGCGCTCGTAAATCTTTACGGAATGTCTCATCAATCAAATATTTGTAATGAATCATCAAACGGATAGTGGTAGCACGTATACCTTTAATTTGTGGATGATGGCACATCCACAGAAAAATTTCTAATAGCCCAAAAGGATAGTTGATGAACACTTTATCATGAGTGACTTCAATAAAGTCATTGCGAATTTGAAAGCGTTTATTTAAGGGGCGCACAGTAGCCGGTGTTTTAGCATATAAAATGGCTTCTTGAAAGAGTTGCAATAGCATTTCATTGAGCGTTCTGATTTCCTTGACGGTGCGATAGTATCGCTTCATCAATTTTTCTACCGCCAAACCGACTTCATCATCCTCATATCCAAAGGCTTTAGCGAGAGTATGTTGATGTTCAAAGAGCAAACGTTCTTTTTTCCGATTAGCAGTAAAATGTAACAAACAACGAAGTTCCCAAAGAAACTCTTGTCCTTTACTGAGGCTTTGATATTCTTTTTCGGTTAAAAAACCATGTTGGACTAAATCATATAATGTTTTAGCCCCAAAATAACGTTTTGCCACCCAACCTATTGTCTGAATATCACGTAATCCGCCAGGGCATTCTTTGATATTCGGTTCTAAATTATTGGCTGTATCATCATATTTCGTTTCCCGCTTATTTTGTTCCTCAAGTTTTGCCGCAAAAAAGGCTTGATGCGTCCAAACACGATCAGGAGCCACTGCCATTCGCATCGCATCAAACAACAGTTCTGAACCGACTAACAAACGGGATTCCATTAAGTTAGTCACTACAGTAATATCGGCATCAGCTTCTTGTTCGCATTCAGCTAAAGTTCGGACACTATGTCCAACTTCTAAGCGGATATCCCATAATAATCTGACAAAATGTTCAATACACTCTTTGGTGTCAGAATCCATTTCATTCTTTAATAAAATCAACAAGTCTACATCGGAACACGGATGTAGTTCAGCGCGTCCATAACCACCCACAGCAATCAGTGCAATTTCATTTTTTTTAGAACGATAATTAATCCCTGGGAAAATACACTGTTGCCAAATTTGTTGTAGTATTTGATCAACTAACCAAGCCCGTTGAGTGACATAGTTAATCGCATTTTTTTGGGTTTCAAAACGTTCCTTGAGTACTTCATGTCCCTGTATTAGGGCATTACGAAATACAGCCAGTTCTGAACGACTGTGTTTTAAGTCGTTATTAAACTGTTGTGGATCAAAAAGTTCAGGATCAGTATACATGTCAGTTATCAGTTACCAGTTAGGCAGTTGCGGGAAAATAAAATTTCCACTAACCTGGTTGTTGAGCTTGTCGAAACATGGGGTTAGAAGGATTTTGGGTATATTATTTTCCCGCAACTGCCTTATCAGAAATGTAGGGTGGGTAGAGCGCAGCGAAACCCACCAGAAATAAAATATAATATTTTCAAAAAATTATAAAAAGTTGAGCCTCGCGTCAATTATCAATTATCAGTGATTTTATTTCGTTAAAATATTTCTAGAAAGTTGATTGTTTTTGGAGAAAATGCCAAAAAATACTAAAAATCACAAGTTCAATAAATACTATTGTAATACTTGCTATCACTGTGTATTGAATAAAAATGTGCAATGAACGAAAGCTAGAAAATGGCGAAAAGTGAAGATATCCGTAAATACTTCCCAAAACACCAGCACTTAATCCGATAAAAAGGATAATTTGCCATCTCATTTTATTTGATAGTGGTGTTAATTTGTTGTCAGGCAAGCCTTGTGCCAAACGATACCATTTCATATACCAATACAAAAGTAAAGCAGCACCAAGAAGTGTACTACCATGCTGCAAAATATGATGAAATCGAATGGTTTTTTGTCCTATTTCAATTACCGGTGATATCAAAATCGGTAATTGTTGCACGACCCAACCACTATAATGTGTAAAAGAGTCCCATATAATATGTGTCAATGTACCAATAAGTAAAGAAACAATGATTAACAAAAAACGGCGCAAAGGAAAAAATTGGAATTCATTGACAAAAGGGATTAAACGTTGTTGATGGCTAATCGGAAATAACGAAAAAAGAGGCTGTTTTAAAATTCGATGAAAAATCCAAAGTATGACTAAGCCGGCTGGAATATCAAACAGAAAAATACCGAGCAATGTATGTCCAAATTGACATCTGGTTGATAAACAATAGAAATAAAGAAAATCTGGGGATATACTGCCAACAACCAATGCTGATAAGATTAATCCCCAACGTGCTAAAGGCACAGCAGCAGCAGGATGGGATAAAGTTAATGGCATAAGATTTTTTTCCCTCTAAAATAAATTTTGGATAAGAAGTCCAAAATGGATTTTAGGCAGTTGCGGGAAAATAAAATCCCCACTAACCCGGTTGTTGAGCTTGTCGAAACATGGGGTTAGAAGGATTTTGGGTATATTATTTTCCCGCAACTGCCTTAGTGGTTTGGAGTCTATCTGATTTTGGCGGTTTGGAGTTTTTACCAAGGATCACTGATTTCAACCAATTTTTCACCAGAAGCTAATAATATTAATGCTTGAGGTAAAGTCTTCAACAAAATTTGTTTAAGAGATTGATTACTGGTATTACCACAAGTTATCCAAATGACTTGAGGTGGTACATCGTAACGTTCAAGTAAGTCAATAAAATCAGAATCCTTAGTCATCATAATGGCTTTGGCTTGTTTAGCCGCAAAAAAGATATCTTTATCTTCGGCATCACGTAGTCCTAAATCGCGGACTGCTTTTGCTTCCACAGCAAATTGGACGTTTAACCAATGACTGAGTTTAGGTGAAAGTTGTGCATCTAGCCAAATCTTCATGCCGCAAGTACCGTTGGGTGGTTGAATCTTCTTGAAGCCAATTGTAGACAGGCTTGAATATCAGCCGGTTCAAGGTCTGGCATTTCATCAAGTATTTCGGTAGCTGTTAAATTATTGGCTAATAAATCAAGTACATCAGAAACTCTTATCCGCATACCCCGAATACAGGGCCGGCCCCCACATTGTCGTGGATTAACCGTAATCCGACTCATTAAGTTTGACATGACAAATCTTCTCCGTAAATTAAAAGCTAAAACCTTTATTATGCACCGACTTTCTCCTGAGATATCATTTTGAGCGAAGCCAAAACAAAATAATGGAACGCTGAAATGATCTATAAATTATCTTTTTTTAAGATAAATTTAGGAAAGAGATAATAAAACTTGCTGTTTTCAAGATAGCTTTGAACGAAACTTCGGGATGAAACTATTTATACTGTTCGCCTTTGAATTTTGTGAAAATCTAAAATGTCGAAGAAATCCAATTTCTCTTGATTCAAAATTTTCACTGATTTGAAATATATTCAATAAATTCACCAAACTCAAAATCTCCATGTCAAATTAAAAAATAAGCACAAAAAAAGCCCCAAGATTTTAAAACCTTGAGGCTTTTTTTACGTGAAAGGTACATCAAATGTCCCTAACAAAATAAATTTCATTAATCATTTACACTATCTTAATATAGCAATTTCCAATTAATCATCATTAAAGTATCAAATACTAAACTCGAAAATGCTATAAATTTCTATTCTATCAACCGTCTTCACGAACACCTAACACAATATTCCGCTTGCGCCATTCTTCCATAATCTGCAAACCACTAGCAATAATTACTTCAGGGTTAGGATGTTGTAACGTTGTCGCCATCTCTTCAAGAATTTGTTGACCGTTTTTTTGGGTATTCTCTTGCAATTGTTTAAAGAGATGGGCACTTATCGGGTTGAGATGCACAAAATGCACATCATCATCAAAATTACGATAGACAATAATATAGGTAGCTTCTGTGGGCGGTTCTTGAGGCTGATAATCTGGGCTAATTTGATGTACCGGAAATTGATAAGCTAAAGCCCATGCCAAAGGATTGACGACTGGATAATTGTTGAGCAGATCACCATTTCTCTGAATATCCTTTAACTCAATCTCACGAGTGTCAATAGAAACAGCTAATTCTACCCATTCATAATGAGCCAGTTCATATAAAAAAGGGGGATCGTTAGGCTGTTCACCACGCTCACTTTCCAAATAACGCAAAAATTCTTGGGGCATTTTAGGAAATAGCGGCGTGGTTGCTTTATGATTAGCAAAGTAATCACGAACTAAATCATGCCACTGTTCCTTTGGTAGCACTTGAGATAAAACCGGGTAAGTGCCAGTCAACAAGGATTTGACATTATTATAAAAGAGATCAGTGTAAACAAGCATACGCCGCGCTTCAATATCTATTGGCGCGGGATTGTGCTTTGGATTACGGATGTGGGCAGTGAAGGTATATTGTAGTTTTTGAAAATGAGGAAGGTTAGCCATATTGGACATGTTTTTGCTCCACGACTGGCTCAAAGCGAGACTGTTGTTCTGTAATACTATTAACTTCCATTAATAAATCAGGCAACGGAGGGATATTAAAATCTCGTTCTAATAAGGTAGGAAAAACACCAAAATGCTGATAAGCCGTTTCAAGTAATTTCCATACCGGATCAATGACATCCGCACCATGGGTATCAATAATTAAATCTTCAGCTTCATTATAGTGTCCAGCAATATGCGCGTAAACAATTCGCTCACCTGGCAACGCTTTTAGATAACTTTCGGCCTCATAACCATGATTAATGCTATTAACATAAATATTATTGACATCTAATAACAAATCACAATCTGCTTCTTCAAGTACCGCCTTAATGAAATCAATTTCTTCCATTTCTTTACCAGGGGTAGCATAGTAGGAAACATTTTCAATGGCCATACGCTGTTCTAAAATATCTTGAGTACGTCGAATTCGGTCTGCGACATAATGGACGGCTTCTTCAACGAAAGGAATTGGCATCAAATCATAAAGATGCCCATCATCACCACAATAACTCAGATGTTCACTGTAGCAACGAATTTTATGGGTGTCTAAAAATTTTTTGAGATGGTGTAAAAAGGCTTCATCTAATGGTGCAGGGCCACCTAAATTGAGAGAGAGACCATGAGCAACAAACGGATAACGTTCAGTAAAATAACGTAATTTTTTACCTAAGCGTCCGCCATTTGCTATCCAATTTTCAGGGGCAAGCTCCATAAAATGGATTTGCTCAGGCAACTGCTGTTCCAACGAACCTAATAAGGATCGCCGGAATCCTAGCCCCGCACCATGCACGGAATAGGTCATTACATTGCACCTTGCGAGTTAGCTAGAAATAGAGTGTTCTTAAATTTATGTCTGGTGGGATTTACTTAATCTTTATCTTTGTCACCATCATCATCTTTATCATCTTTATCATCTTTATCTTTATCGCCGCCGCATTTGCCTTCAGCGCCTTTGTCAGCGTCACCATCCTTGCCTTTATCGCCGCCGCATTTGCCTTCTTCGCCTTTATCAGCGTCACCATCCTTGCTTTTATCGCCGCCGCATTTGCCTTCACCGCATTTGCCTTCTTCGCCTTTGTCACCGGCTGAAGCTACTTGCATATAACCACTGGATAAATCAGTCATACCAAAAGGATTTTCAGCAGCATTGACGGGTGTAGCAGCCAAGCCGATAGTGAAAGTAGCGCCAATAGCCAAAGCAGTGGCACGGGCTCGGTGGAGCAAAATGGACATCCATGTCCATTTTGCCCTCGCCAACGTGCCACAGATTTTTGCCCAGATTCGTCCTGCGTCCGCTCTGTTTCGCTACGCTCGACAGGCGCTCTCCTCAATGACTTGACGCTGTAATGCGTTTCGCCAGCGAAACGCCTAGCTATCTGGGACTACTCACATCCATGTTCGCAGCGGAGGAGTTTTTGTGAATTCTTTCATGATAGAGTTCCTAAATTATGCGTCAGTAAATTTTTGGGTTAGTAATTTTTAAGATGGAGACTTTTGTAACTTTTTCCCAATTAATCTTTTTTAAGATTATGATAATAGAATTGATGTGAAACAAAATTTATCATTAAAAAGAATGCTTTATTCAAAAAAAATTGGTCAATATTTCGCTCAAATCTCTTTTTGTAAACTCAAAAAAACAAGAATGAAAAGCGTTTTTTATAAGGAATATAAGAAATTATTATCAATTTTTCATTTTTTCTTTATATTTATAACAACTAAAACTTTATACTTCTAAACGTTCAAGTTTGTTCTCGTTCCAACGCTCTGCGTCAATGCCATTAACTTAAGGGCAGACACACAGGTATGCCCCTACAAAATCCCGCGTATTCAATGGCTGTAGGGGCGAACCTGCGTGTTCGCCCTCCTTAAGTTAATGGCATTGACGCTCTGCGTTGGAATGAATACGTGACGCTCCTGCGTCACTCCTTCGTTGTACTCAACCGATATTCCAATTCTGCTATCGTGAATTTGACGCGATCTCGCACGGCATGGTCATTAATATCGGGCAGCCAGTTTTTAAGGGCCACTAAATCGGTGTCTTTGCCAAAGACTTCGATGGTAATGAGGCTTTTGTCGATGGCACGGAATGCGGCATGACGAAAATACGCTTCTTGACTTTTCTCTCTTTCTGCATGGATTTTTCTGATAATTTCAACGGTGGGTACGCCAATTTTAGCGATACCAAACCATGCGCCTTTCCTGACATTGGCGAGCGGATGCGCTAATAGCTTAAGCCCGGCGATTTCTGGATCGTGTTGGGCGATGGCATAACCGAGTTCGGTTTCCCAATGTCCATAACGCCACCGTTTTTCATTTTCAACGACTGTGGCGGTGTTGCAATCGGCGGTGTTGCTGAGACCTTCTAGGTTTTCAAAACCTAGAAGGTCTTTACCGTCGTGGTCACGCTGCTTACGCCATTGTTGTTTTTGTTGGGCGAGTTGTTTTAATTCTTGTTTTAAAAAATCCAAAGCGACTGGAGAATCCGTATCTTGTAAGGCTTGATACGCAGCAAACCGATACGATTCTTTATATTCTCCCGATTCTTCGGTAGCAATTTGAATAACACGCTTGGCGGCGGCTTCCGTACCAAGTTTTCCCAAGTTTTTTAGGGCTTTGATGCGAGTGCCAAATAATTCTTGTGGGTTGCTGGCGATAGCGGTTAGTTTATCCAAAATTTTCGCTTGTAATTCTTTTGAAACAGTAGCTGCAATTTTACCCAATGACTCAATCGCTTGTTTTTGAGTGTGAACATTGTCGTCTTCTAAAGAGTCAAACAATTGTTGTATATCTTGTTTAGGTTCTTCAGAATGAGATTTATCCAAGGTGTTAAATAAAATTTCACTGTTATTTAACGATTCTAAACTGTCTTGACTGTCTTTAGTTAAAAACACTGAATTTTTTAAAAATTCTAATTCCAACGATTTTTGCACACCTTGTTTAAGAAAGGCAATTAAGGCAATTAAAGGTTCTATTGCTTCTTTTGCACCGAATTGAGCTAACGATTCGGCTATTTGTACTTGAACATCTAAATTTTCTTTATTAAGCAAAACCATTAAAGGTTCTATCGCTTTTTCTATACCTAATTGACCTAACGATTGTGCAGTTACCCTTTGCACAAATGAATCTTGGTGGTCTTTAAGCAAAACCATTAAAGGTTCTATTGCTTGTTTTGCACCTAATTGACCTAATGAGAATAATGCTATTATTCGCAAAAGTGGCTCTTCTTGGTTTTTAACCAAGGCAATTAAAGGAGCAATTGCTTTCTTGACACCTAATAAACCTAATGATTCGGCAGCTAACATTCGCACATCTGAATCTTGTTCTTTAAGCAAAATCATTAAAGTTTCTATTGCTTGTTTTTTGGCACCTAATTGACCCAACGATTTGGCCGCTTCCTTTCGTGCATTTGGATTGTGACGATCTTTAAGCAAAGCTATTAAAGGTTTTATTGCTTGCTTGACATCTAGTTGACCTAACGATTTGGCAACTTGCGCTCGCACATCTGAATCTCGGTCTTTAAGCAAAGCTATTAAAGGTTCTAAGTAGTGAAGCATAAATTTTCAGGTATTTTCAGGAAGCAAAATTAATGTAAAATTTTGAACCAATTTGTTTCAAAATATTTTCAACTGAAAGAACTAAATTATCAAAAGAAAGGTAAGCTGAAA
>Ga0233403_10000955_pt1 | contig 13724 bp, 7 predicted proteins | sample Na_oxic_1_MG_FD_179866 | JGI IMG/M metagenome (GOLD analysis project Ga0233403, IMG submission 179866) | Seawater microbial communities from Saanich Inlet, British Columbia, Canada - Na_oxic_1_MG | ecosystem: Environmental > Aquatic > Marine > Inlet | place: Canada: British Columbia | collected...
GGGGGGATAATAGATGTTGGTGATGTCAGTGGTGTCAATTTCCATGCCTTATTATGATTATTGCTTGCCAAAATCACATAACCATCAGGATGCCATCTTGCTGACATCGGCTTATCAATCTTTATTGTTTGATTATCAAAGAGATTTAAGTTATTTGCATGTAAAAATTCCACCGTCACTGAACCACACTCAGGGCTATAGACATGTGCTAATTGTTGCCCATCAGGAGAGGGAATTATAGTGTGATAGACTTGTGCTGCTCCTGCCTCTTTTTTATTTTTACAAGGCTGATGTTCATCATCAGGGGTTTCGATAATTAAAATTTCATTACCATTGAAAGCAATTTTATCAAAACGTCGTGCGCCATTTGGGAGCAGCGATTCTACAACAAAATAGCCAGCTTGTTTCATATAAAATACTTGACCATTTTTATAATCACGCCAATCGGTAATAGTGCGCGGTTCCTCTGAAGCATTAACATTTTGAACGACAATTCGATGTTTAAAATGACGTTTATTTGTTGTACTACTAAAAATACCCTTTTGTTTTTCCTCAAAACCGAGTAGCACGACGGCTACCTCTGAGCCATCATCTGCCCATATCGCTTTGTCATTTTTTTGTATCTGTGTCCAATTTCGTGGAACATTACCAGAACAGCTAGGCATGATCAGTAGAATAACTGTGACGAGTAAACAATTTCCTATTATTAAGAAATAATTATTCATTTCCAATTCCCATTCACAATTAACTATTACTCGATACCGCAGTTTTTTAGCTTATAAGGGTTTTCAATGCGAAGTTATTTTTAAAATAACCATAAAAATCAATAGGTTACTGAAATGAGACCTAACATGACCTCAACTTGTAACTTATTGATTTTCCTAGTTATTTCAAAAAACTGCGGTATCGAGTATTAACGATTAGAAATTTCAACCCATTCTCAATTCCCAATTCCCAATTTCCAATTTCAGCCGATTTTTTTTTCAATACCTGCTAATAAATTGTGGATATTGGAACGATGTCGCCAAATTAGTAAAGCAGTGACTATAAAACTCATGATAATATACTCCCCTACGCCCGTAAACCAGAACATATAGGCAGGAATGAGAATAGCCGTTGAAATAGCCGCTAATGATGAATAACGAAACAATGTAGCCATGATTAACCAAGTGGCTAATGCCGCTAAACCTACCTGCCATGCTAACATCACGAATGCTCCAAAAGCCGTTGCGACTCCCTTGCCACCACGAAATTGAAAGAAAATGGGGTATAAATGTCCTACAAATACAGCCAAAGTGACACCAGCTAAAACCATTGTGTCAATGGTGAAAATTTTCGCCACCAACACCGCTATAATCCCTTTAAATATATCCACAAATAGGGTAATCAGTGCCGCTTTTTTGTTGCCGCTTTGACGCAAAATATTCGTCGCCCCCGGGTTACCTGAACCTTGAGTACGCGGATCGGGCAATCCCCCCAGCTTGCAAACAATTATTGCCCCAGAAATGGAACCAAGCAAATAGGCACAAATTATCAATAGACTATCAATCAGCATATTAATTTCCGTTTGTTAATTCTATTCTGTCACTCGATCTTCAAGTTTTTGATGCTATTTGGCTTTGCGACGATCTATTTTTGAGCGTTCACATCAGCAACTAATTGATTTTTAAGGTTATTTAACGTTATTTATTGAAAAGGTCTATAGTTTGTCAGATAAATATTTTGGGAGGATAGGCCAGCTTTAGCTTGGTTCTGCCAAACTAAAGTTTGGACTCCTTTTTCTGAAAAGCTATAAGTTTATATTTCGTAACGACTCAGCCTTCAATATTTAGTACTTTGGCTCGGGGGAATGAAAGGAATGACGATTATTTAACTTGACTATTTTTATATAGTAAGCTATTGAAATAAAAAGATTTATTTGAAAAATGTGTTCTCTTTATTTAATCGTCATTCCCAAAGTGTTGTTGCGAAATAACTTAAGTATTTGAAATGAAAGAAATTTTAATCCATGCGATTTGAACATTAAGTGATTGATTTAACAATAAAATTATCTCATTTCACGTCTTATTTTGCAACAACTCTTTTAAATCAGTTCCATTTCGGTTCGGTTTTTTATAAAAATATTTTATTATCAATCAGTTACGAAAAGTTTCCGGGTGATAATCTTTATATTATTTTAAGGAGTTATCCGATGATTTTATTTTTCGATAAACACAACCTAAAACAATTGTTCTTCTGGAACTACAACAGTTCTCTTTTTTTGGATAGGTTTTTCGCGATTCTTCTTTACAGGTTTCTTGACACGAGGTTTTTCAACATCGCGTTCCTTTCGACTTTTTTGCTCAAGCTCATAAAAATCCGCTAATGATTTCACTGATTTACCTGCTAATGCCGCCCTCATAAAATTAATCCATATCGGCAAAGCGGTGTTTCCACCCGTTGCCTTATAACCTATAGAACGCGGTTTGTCAAAACCTACCCAAACGGTAGTAACTATATCAGGTGAATAGCCTACAAACCAAACATCGTGTTGATTGCTCGTTGTACCTGTTTTACCTGCAATATCGCGACGTCTGAGTTTTTGAGCCCTATAACCCGTACCCCGACGAATGACATCCCGAAGCATAGAATTCATGGTATAGGCATTGCCCGCTGTGATAGCTCTTGGTGCATAACGAGGTGTCCGCGTACAATCTGTCTGTTTCACAAGAATGTCAGACTCTAACTCTTTTTTAGAAGCAAAAACCTCAGAAGAACATTTTCGACAAATTTTCCATGGATTAGCCGAATAAACGATTTTACCGTTGACATCTTCAATGTGATCAATAAAGTAAGGCTTAATTTGAAATCCCCCATTAGCAAAAATTGCAAAGGCCATTGTCAATTCCAAGGGAGTCACCTCATATGTTCCCAAAGAAATGGTTAAATTTTTTGGAATACCCTCTTTTTTAAAACCAAACTTAGTCAAATGATTAATCGTATATCTTATTCCTACCTTACTTAACAACTTCACAGCAGAAACATTATAAGAGTGCCTCAACGCTTTTCTAAGTGTTGTCCAACCATAATACTTATGACTATAGTTTTTAGGTCGCCACTTTCCGCCACTTATTCTAAAAGCAATTGGCGCATCATTGATGGCACTTGAGGGAGAATAGCCTCTTGCCAACGCTGCTGAATAAATAAACGGTTTAAAGGATGAACCCGGTTGCCTTTTTGCTTGCGTCACTCGATTAAACTTACTCTTATAAAAATCAAAGCCTCCCACGAGCGAAATAATCGCACCATTTTTTGGCTTAATGGCTACCAACGCGGCTTCAATATCAGGAGGTTGAGACAAACGCCAACGCACTTTTTTAAAATCTTTTTGGGAAATCGCCTTATATAAATTTTCTGTTAAATCTTTTTGTTCCGCCTCCCGTTTCTTTTTTTTATTCTTCTTAGAGCGGTATTGGATATTGGGATGTGCCATAATAATATCTCCACGCTTAAGCACACTTCTGGCACTTTTTGGATATCTCCCCCGCGGTTTCCGCGCCCAAGAAATACCATACCAAGAAATTTTAAACTTCCCCGCCTTTTTATTATAGGCTTCAATACTTTTATGTCTGACTCTAAGCACAATACTGGGAACCAAACTATCCATATTAGGGTACTTTTGCAAAATGTCATTTGCCCATTTTTTATCATCATCTGTCCATTTTTTCACTGATGAGGGTACATTTTTAGGTATTGAGACATGATCAAGCACTCCCCTAAAACCCCGTACCCGATCATAACTAAATAGGTGTTTGCGTACCTTTGCATTTGCCCATATTTGCAAACGGCTATCAATCGTTGTAAATACTCTATATCCCTTAGTCATTACTTCTTCACCAAATTTCTTGATTAAAAAGGAACGCACCATTTCAGCTAGATATAAAGCATCTAATCCCTGAGTCAGTTGGTAAGGCTTTGCCGTATTAGGTGCTTTGATTGCGGTTTCATATTCTTCTTGACTAATAAAATTAAGTATGTGCATACGTTTAAGTACATAATTTCTACGTTCCAAAGCAGGCTCTGGATTAGTCAATGGATTATTGACTGAAGGGGCTTTAGGTAAACCCGCTAACATCGCCCATTCTGCCAAAGATAATTTATCAACATTTTTGCCATAATAAGTTTGAGCGGCTGCGCCGACTCCGTATGCACGATGGCCAAAATAAATCTTATTCAAGTATAATTCAAGGATATCATCCTTTGATAACTCTTCCTCAATTTTAAGAGCGAGCAAAATTTCATTGAATTTGCGTGTAAAGGTTCTTTTATGGGAAAGAAAGAAGTTACGAGCAACCTGCATAGTGATGGTGCTACCCCCTTGCCGCTTCTCGCCTGTTTTTAATAGGCTTATTGATGCTCGGAATAAACTTTTCAAGTCAACACCTTGATGCTCGTAAAATCTATCATCCTCCGCCGCCAATATAGCGTCAATCAAACCCTGTGGAATCTGATGTCTAGAAACTGGAATACGACGCTGTTCACCATATTCTGTAATAAACACTTTATCCTTAGTATAAACACGGAGTGGTACTTGCAATTGAACATGCCTAAGGCTTTCAGTGGATGGCAATTGGGGGATAAAATACCATTGAATAATGGCTGCAACACTTGCCCCTAACAGGATCAACAGCAAACCCATAAGCAAGGTAACATGTACCGTTTTGTAAAAAATAAATCTAATACCCATAGGAGCAGTACGTAGCAGTATAAAAATTGAGTAATGGTTTCATTAAAGTTTGCGGCTATAATTTTCGTTCACAAAAACGGAATACTAATACCGCTGAGAAATTGACAAGTTGGAAATTAATAACCTATAATTAAGAAAATGACTTAACAAATTATTTGGCACTGGTTCAGTTGGATGTAAATATCTAAAATATCAATGAGTTATAGAACGATTTTTTGACGATTGCTCTGATATGATTGCTTAGCTCGGTATATCAAGACTTTATACTGTATTGAACTGAAACCAGTGCCAAATTATTTAGGAATGACGATTTTAAATATAAAAAGTCTTTTAATAACAATTTAAGTTATAAAAACTGTCCGAACCATTGAAATTAGACATCTTTCCTAAATAATTTTTTACTTTCTATTTCAATATCTTACAGTGTAAAATTATAACACATTGATATAAAAGGAATTTAATTTATTTAGGAAAGATGTCTATTATATGATTTCTAACAATACCTTCGCCAAATAACGATCATTAATGATGGTTATAAGTCTAACAGACTGAAAATTAATGAAATTGATAATTTTATCAATCAGAACGCTCAAAAATATTAAAAAATATAAACGGTTGCAATTGACAAGCGTGATTGATTATTTGAACAACCCATTTTTAAGAACAATCTATTTCTAACCGACCGAAATTTTTTCGGAGAATCGCTTATAATACTGAAAACTCCGGAAAAGTCTGTAAGTGATTGATTTTAGGAGAAGCATCTCCACGTAAGTCATTGAATTTATTAGATGCCAAAAAGTTCGCGTGAGTTTTCAGTATAATAATTCTTATTAAAGTAAAAATCAAGTTTTAATATATTAACAATAGATAAAGTGGCTTATTTTAAATAATTAGAATTGTTCGGAAATAAGGTTTTTAAGGTTTTTAAGGTTTTAAGTTTTTGTTAGAGCGAGATAAAAAATTGGTAGTGGTGCAATGTGGGTGATGGAGTCCAAACTTTAGTTTGGGCGGATGGCCTTAACTCCCAAACTAAAGTTTGGACTCCTTTCGAGGTGCCCGTTTTTCTCCGAGAAACGGGCACCTCGAAAACATATCACCCACATTTCAGGACGACCAAAAAATTAAATCCAAACCAGTCTAATCTGTGCTGTAGCGATTTTTTTAGCGCGTCATGAATTAAATGGGCTGAAATTCCATCAGTCAGGCCAATAGAAAAATTTTATTGTCAAATCAATAATTTAAAAAAAATATAATACATTCAATCACTTGTATATTTTACGACCTCTGTATTTTATAATCAATGACAAAATTTTTCTGTGTTTAATATTAAAATTGAATTTAAAATCAATAACTTAATAAATTCATTGATGCAGAAAAAAAATTGCGACAGTTTGCTGTACAGTCTAATGTCTAATACTCGATGATCAAGTTTTTTGTAAACAGTTGATTTAAAAAGGAATCTTGGTTAAGTGCCTAAAAACTAATTTCCTTAATAATCAATGAGTTGCATATTTAAACCGTCAAAAATTGATTCCCGCGAAGCCAAATAACGTCAAAAACTTGATCATCGAGTAATAGATATAATTAGCATTTGAGAAATACAATATCAATTAATAAATTATGAGTGTATGGAGTTTAAAACCAGAGCCGATTCTAGGCATAGATATCAGTTCAACTGCTGTCAAGTTACTTGAACTCAGCATATCGGGAAAAGAATATAAAGTTGAAAGTTATGCTATAGAATACCTACCCGCAGGTTCTCTAAAAGACAAAAACATTGATTCTGATAAAATAGAAGAAGTGGGAGCTGTTATAAACCGTGTTGTCCAACGAGCCAAACCACGTACCCTATTTGCGGCAGTGGCAGTGGCAGGGCCTGCAGTCTTCACTAAAGAGATTGTCATGGATGGGGGTATGTCTGATGAAGAAATTAACAATGAACTTAAAGAAGACCCTGCCCAACATCTCGGTATAGATACTGAAGATGAGATCAATTTCGATTTTCAAGTGATAGGTCCCAATGACAAAGAACCAGATCGTATTAATATTTTGGTGGCAGGCTGTTTTAGTGAAATTCTTGAAACACGTAAAATAGTTCTTGATATCGGAGGATTGAAACCATTAATTGTAGACATAGAGAAATATGCACTGGAAAATGCTTTTCTCATGGTTGCACAAAACGACCCGGAAATTGATGAAAATGAAGTCATTGCTTTGTTAGAAGTCGGTGCAACCACTACGACAATGAATGTATTGAGCGATCAGAAAATTGTTTACACCAATGAAGAAATTTTTGGGGGTAAACAATTAACAGAACAAATTAAAAATCATTATGATCTGGATTATGAACAAGCTGATCTTGCCCAACGCACCGACAGCCTTGCCGACGATTATAAAACCGAGATTCTTGAATCTTTCAAAATAGAAATGGCCCAACAAATTAGCCAAATGGTACAGTTTTACGAAGCCCAAGGCACTTATGGTAAACTGTCTCATATTTTAATTGCTGGTGGTTGTGCTTCTATAGCTGATATTACTGAACATATCAAAAATAAGGTTGGCGGACAGGTTAGCATTGTTAATCCTTTTGCACAAATGTCGGTTGCATCACGGATCAAGAAAAAATCCTTGATGAATGATGCCCCGGCATTAATGATTGCCTGTGGGTTAGCCCTACGAACTTTTGATTAAATAATGATTTATAGCTGATTTTCGGCACTGGGATCATTGAATGGGAATATTAATAACATCAATAGTTTAAAAAAATGTACCCATCAATTTATAAATCCTTGATTGTTGGCTCATTTACCGATTACATATCTGAATTATCCTATTCAAGAACCCCAGTACCAAATAACTGAATAACTGAATATGCCACGTATTAACTTATTACCTTGGCGCGATACGCTAAAAAAAGAACGTGAAACTCGTTTTGGGACGATAACAGGGGCATCCCTGTTTGTCTGCGGGCTAGTGGTTCTAGCTGTGCATCTTTATATGAGTAGTGAAATTGACTATCAAGAAAGTCGCAATAAATATTTAACTAGCGAGATTAATGAAGCCAATGCCAAGATAAATAAAATAAAAGAGTTAGATGAAAAAAAACAAGGCTTGATAGATCGTATGGGGGTTATTCAAGAACTCGAAGAGAGTCGCCCTCAAATAGTGCATGTATTTGAAGAATTTGTAAAACAAGTACCAGGCGGTGTGTATTTTAAAAGCTTAAAACAAAAGGATAATAAATTTACCATTGAAGGTATTGCCCAGTCAGACGCTCGTGTTTCTTCGTTGATGAAAAATTTTGAAGAATCTGAATGGTTGACTAATCCTAAGATTATTTATATCAAGTTGCTAGACAAAAAGGACAAAAAAGGTAAGAGTGCTTTCAAATTAGAAATTAAACAAACGACACCATCAAAGAAGGAATCCTCCTCATGAATATGGAAGATTTCAACAATTTAGACCCACAAAATTTTGGCAATTGGCCAATTCCTGTCAAAACGTTGATAATTATTGTATTGTGTATAGGAGCATTGTTTGCTGGTTATTGGTTTGATACTCAAAATCAAATTGCACAGTTAACAAAGGTGCAAAAAAAAGAAAAAGAATTAAAAAAGGAATTTAAAAAAGTGCAGAGGGAAGCTGCGACTTTACCTCTACTTAAAAAGCAATTGGTAGAGATTGAAGCGATTCTCAAACGACTGCTAGAAAAATTACCCGGTAAGGATCAAGTAGATGAATTAATTCGCGAGATTTCTCAAGCAGTGCAGAAGCATGCTTTAAAGCAAGAGTTATTTGAACCACTGTACAAAGATAAGAAAACCGAAAAAGATGTTTATGTCACGTTGCCAATTAAATTACATGCGAGAGGGAACTATCATGCATTTGGTCAGTTTATCAGTAACGTTGCGGCTATGAATCGCATAGTCACCCAACATGATATTTCTATAAAGTCTTCAAAGTCTTCTAAAGAATCTACTCAAGGCTTATTAACATTGGAAATGACCGCACGAATTTACCGTTATATTGATAAACAAGAGGATGAAGTCAATAACAAAAAAAAGGGAAAGAAAGCTGGGAGAAAAAAATAAAGGAAAAGCTCGTTTCAATGATTCGCATTTTAGAAACTTTTTTCTTTGAAACGAATGTACTTCTGTCCCCAATTTATCTATAAAAAATGATTGCTTTTCAATAGGTTGGGGTAGAAAATTGTCAAATTATCTCTCTTTACAAACGATAAGAGTTATTTAACTGGACTACATTTCATCACGATATTTTTTATTTTTTCACTCATTGATTTTTAATACCTCCATTGGTTTGTAGGAACTAGCACAATGTCCAACTTTTTAGGAGCAGGAAGCAACTATGATAAACAATACAATACAAAGGATGGGATACGTGTTTTTAGTGTTAACAACTCTTTTAGTCTCTGCATGTGATGGACAGAGTATAACTGACTTGGAAAAGTATGTTGCAAAAATTAAAGCGAAAGAAAAACGGTCTATTGATCCTATTCCACAGTATAAGCTCGTTCCCAAGTACACTTATGAAGTGCAAAACTTGCGTGATCCATTTTTCGTCTTGGTGAAACGAACAGGAACACGACTCAAATTTAATAGTAATCAATCACAGAAAAAAAAAGGACCTGCTTGTCCAAGAAATCCTATTCTCAATCGGGTACGAAGCGGTTTGGAACTGATGCCTCTTGACACGCTGCAAATGGTGGGAACTTTGAAATCCAATGGCAATCAATGGGCATTGATGGAATCAAAAAGTGATGCTGCCATTTATCGCGTCAAGCAACATGATTACATGGGAGAAAACTATGGCCAAATTATTAATGTCTCAAACGATAAAGTTGAAATATTAGAACAATTACCTGATGGCAAAAGATGCTGGAAGCAAGAAATCATGACAATTCGCTTGACGACGGCTCAATAGATTCAGTTATTCGATGCGGTAATAAACTTAACTTTTCTAATTCAGTTATTCAGTCAGCTATTTTTTCAACAGTAATAGACATCTTTCCTAAATAATTTTTTACTTTCTATTTCAATATCTTACAAAAGGGTGTGAAATTATAACACATTGATATAAAAGGAATTTAAGTTATTTAGGAAAGATGTCTAATATTCAAGAAATCACTTTTTTTGAAAGGAAGGTAGTAAAAAATATGACTCTATTTTTCTTAAATAAGTCCTCTTTTTTTAAAATTATTACTCAATTATTCATTGTCGTCCTTGTTCATAGCCTACTACTTGGCAATAATGCCGTTGCTGCAAATAGTGGTAATCGCTTAGTCAATATTGGTTTTTCCACCATGCCGGGCAATCGTATTCAACTCAAATTGGATTTTGCCAACACTGTGATAAGGCATAATAGTTTTTCGACAGATAAGCCTGCCCGCATTGTTTTAGACTTTCCCGATACGAAAATTGGGATGCGGAAAAAATATCAAGCGATAGGTATTGGCGTGGTACAAGGGATACAGGCTGTTGAAACTTATGACCGTACTCGTGTTGTTCTCAAATTGGTGCGCATGGTACCCTTCAAGATCAATGTAGTCGGAAAGCGGGTGTTAATATCAATAGACAATATGGCACCCCAAATATCAACGCCACCTCCAACAGGAGGTCCGCTTTTTGCACCACCAAAAAAGCAATCAACACCTATCATGCCGGTTCGGCAACAACCCACCACAATACCGTTCACAAGTTCACAGGGTCCCCATATACAGGCTATAGATTTTGGTCGTACCCAAGACGGGGCTGGACGCATTGCGATCACTTTGTCAGACACTTCTATTGTGGTAGATATGGGTTCTAAAGGCAATGATATTGTGTTGAACTTTCACAATGCGGGGTTGCCAAAAAGATTGGATCGGCGATTGGATGTGTTAGATTTTGGGACGCCCATTAGTTTTATAGACACTTTCCCTATTGGTTCTAATGTTCGTATGGGAGTCACGGCCAAAGGCGATTATGAACACCATGCTTATCAGACAGAAAACGTCTATGTGCTTGAGGTCAAAGAAAAAGTCTATGTGAAACCTGAAACGCTTAAGATAGAGGAGCGTAAATATGAGGGTCAATTAGTTTCTTTTGATTTTCAAAATATTGATGTACGTTCCGTCTTATCATTATTATTTGGATTGCCGGGAGTCAATCTTAATATGGTTGCAGGCGAAGAAGTAAAGGGTGCCGTCACCTTGCGACTTAACAAAGTCCCTTGGGATCAAGCACTTGATATTATCCTTGAGGCAAGAGAATTGGGTATGCAAAAGATCGGCAATGTGAGGATGATTGACTTGAAAAAAAATATTGATGAACGCAAACAACGGGCATTAAAAGCCAATCAAGAAATCAAAAAGCTCGAACCGCTTCATACGGAGTTTATCATTATTAATTATGCAAAAGCTGAAGATATTGTGAAATTGCTCAGTACTAAAGGTACGCATTCTTTCTTATCTGACCGGGGCAGTGTTTCTATGGATAAGAGAACAAATACCTTAATCCTTCAAGATACCGCCGATAAAATTACAGAAATACGCAATTTAATTACTTCGTTAGATGTACCTGTGCGCCAAGTTTTGATAGAATCTAAAATAGTGATTGCGACCAGTAACTTCAGTAAAGATTTAGGCGTAAAATTTGGTCATAGTGCTAACGAGGATCTTGGACAAGGCAATGGCGTTGTTTTTGGCGGAAAAGTCGGCGGGGATACAAATTTTTCAGACGGTACAGGATTCACGAGTGATAATACTGCCACTTCAGGTGAGGGAGAAAATTATATTGTGAGTTTACCTGCGGCTGTTGCAAGCCCAGCGGCTGTCGGATTAGCTATCGGTAAAATTGGGAGTTACCTGTTACAACTTGAATTATCGTTAATGCAGTCACAGGGGAATGGTGAAGTGCTTTCTAGTCCACGGGTTATTACAGGAAACCAACAAGAAGCTTTTATTCTCCAAGGTTCAGAAATACCTTATATTGAACCGGGAGGTGTGGGAGCCGTTTCCACTGTCAATTTTAAACCGGTCGTATTGGAATTGAAAGTGACTCCACAAATTACTCCAGATGGTCGTGTGAATTTGACTCTAGAAGTAACAAAGGATACAGAAGGAGGACGTTTTAACGGTATTCCGAGTATTGAGACACGCAAGGTGAAGACTACTGTACTGATTGATAATGGTGAAACGGTGGTTTTAGGCGGTGTTTATGAGAGAACGACAGGCAATACGCTAGATAGAGTGCCATTTTTTGCTGACTTGCCTTTCGTGGGTCACCTATTCAAACGCCGGTCAAGCAGAGATCAAAAGTCTGAGCTCCTTATTTTTGTTACTCCAAAAATTTTAAAGGATAAAAGCTAAAAGGATAAAAGCTAATCAGTTCTCGAATACTGACAAATCAGATAATATACTCAGAACTGACGCATTAAAAATATAACCATTTGATTTTATTTAAATATATTTTTCACTTTTTTCTTCGCATTTCAAAGGATAAATCTAATGTCAATACGTTTTTTCAGCCAATGGTTGATAGTTTTGTTTTTCCTCGGTTTGCTCAATGCCTGTGGAGGTGGCGGTGATGAACCAAGTAATTTACTGTCAGATACAGGTGGCAATGTGGGTGGCGATCCACCCCCATCACCCCCAACAAATGATTTTACAAATATAGGACTTTCAGGAAATATCTATCCCCAACTTGTTCCCAGTGGTGGGACTATTACTATCAGTTTGACTACTTTTATTGCGGATGAGGGTAGGGAAGGGGAAATCGCGCCCAATGTTTCTCTTAAAATCACGGTTCACCCGGCAGGTATAGCAACATTGAAGGATGTTCCCCAAAAGACGGATCACAATGGAGATGCCCGTTTTACAGTGAGCTATCCAGGCAGTGGGAATATCTCAATTAATATCAGTGGCGCAGGCACTGTTCAAGGGGGGATGGATATTCCTTTATATTTCGGTGGAACTGCGACTGCTGATGTGATTACTAAGGGTGTGGTACCTGCTGATGGGCAAACGTCTGCTGACATTAAAGTCCTTGCGCGTGACTGGAATGGTAGTGCTATTTCTGGCATCCCAGTCAGCTTATCTTTCCCACTCTATTCTTTTGCGGTACCCACTGTCACAGGTGGAACGACCGACGAAAAAGGTGAATTTACAACTGGCATTACCAACACCGTTGCACAAATCACTAAAGTCACCCCCTTTGCTGGGGGAATGGCAGCTGGTTCCTTGACGCTCACCTTTGGTGCAAGCACTGTAGTAACGGTGCCGGATGTTCTTGATTTAATTATTAAAAGTAATAATGTACTCGCTAATGGTAGAGCGAAAGCCACATTAGTTGTTATTGCTCGTGGTGCTTCTGGTACGCCTATTCCCCATATTCCTGTTAACATTTCAAGTGATTCAGCGACAAGTCGATTGAGTATTGGTGATAACTCAGGTGAATTGTTCATCAGCGGTGATACCGGTGAACAAGGTTTTTTTGAATTGGATATCAGCAATACGGTTGCAGAAGAGGTTAATATTATTGCCACAACCACTGGTGGCGATGATGAAACGGCAGAAGCTTCACAAACGATTATTTTTTCCAATTCTGAAAATACAATAGGGGCAAAGGTAAATAATATAGAACTTGACGAATTGCTAAATAATGAACAATTTGCTAATGGGATAGACCCTGTTACGATGGTGGGTAGGGTACTTGATTCTGATGCTAATCCTGTTGCCGATCTCCCTGTGAGTATTTTAGCAAGTGGTGGTTCCGCACGCATAGATTTAGCGAATGGTGGTAAAACCAATGGAGCTGGTTTTTTTATTGCTGCTTTTAGGGATGAATTTGTTGAAACTTTTTCAGCAAGAGCCGTAATTGGAAACAAAAGTAGTGAACGCCAGATTATTAGTTTTGTAGCTGTTCCACCACCAGATGCACAAGAACAAGAACCAAAGACTTATCCGCAGTCTATTACTTTATTAGCTTCGCCGGAACAAAAA
>Ga0233403_10000956_pt1 | contig 13721 bp, 12 predicted proteins | sample Na_oxic_1_MG_FD_179866 | JGI IMG/M metagenome (GOLD analysis project Ga0233403, IMG submission 179866) | Seawater microbial communities from Saanich Inlet, British Columbia, Canada - Na_oxic_1_MG | ecosystem: Environmental > Aquatic > Marine > Inlet | place: Canada: British Columbia | collected...
GAAATGGTACCCCAGCGACTAGCCGGTTGTGGAATAGCCGCAACCAATTCATACTCACAACGTAAACAACGTTTTAATGAGGCTGCAAGGAGCATAGATTTTATTTCTAGCTCGCCTTGTTGGCAGACGAAAACGAAACTATAATGAGTCATTATTACACAAGCTCCTAAACTATGAATACTAAGTTAAAAAGTATTTTCAATTATGGTATTTCACTGATCTTAACAATTGTTTTATTGGAAATGGTTTGTTTAGCCCTGTTTAGCTCATTATCTGGAAAATCTTTTGAGTATAAAAAGCTGGAACATCAACGTTTCGATAGAATAGCCGCTATTTTAGAAAAAATAAACAATCGTGATGAATCACAAGAAACTCAAATGTTTCACCCATATGTGGGCTATGTAGCTCGCCCAAGCATTTATACAGGGGGAAAAACTAAAGCTAATGAATATGGGGTACGCTCTATTGCTGGGCATCCGTACCCATATAAAAAGCAACCCAATGATTTTGTATTTGCGATTGTAGGTGGCAGTGTTGCAGCTGGATTTACCAAGTTTGGTGACAAAATTATCGAAAAATATTTGCATGAGCGTGGCTTTAAAAAAAATGTCATTTTAATCAACTTGGCAAAAGGTGGTTATAAGCAACCACAACAGCTTTTTCATTTGCAATACGCATTGTTATCCGGATTTGAATTTGATGCGGTGTTAAATATTGATGGTTTTAATGACTTAGTCTTTGCGGTTTTAAATCTTGACAATAACATTAATCCAGTTTTTCCCTCTGGATTTCATATGGGGATGTTATCAAAAATGCGGACAAGCCAGAAATTCAGTTTGCACACCGTTACTCAGTTGTATGATTATTATTCATTATATTCAAATGAATTGCGTCTGTTAGCGTTGGCGCAAAAAAATCCTTTTAAATATAGTGTATTTTTAAACCTATTAGCCGAATTATGGACCCAAAGTAATTTGGTAAAGATAAAACAGCTTGAATATGATTTGGCTAATGAGAGCCAACGAACAATGACAGAAGAATTTCGTGGGCCAGTGTTCAAACCCAAGGGTAATAGATATGAGGTTGCTACGAAAATATGGCAGCAAGCTTCTGAAATGTTATATGCTGCTTGCAAGGCAAACAACTTGACTTACATACATGTTCTACAACCCAATCAGTATGTTAAAGGAAGTAAGCCCTTATCTGAGAAGGAACAGAAAATTGCAATTGATCCAACTAATGAATGGGGAATAGTGGCAAGGGAAGGATATGGTCATTTAATTACTGGTGGTAAGAAGTTAAAAAATAGAGGCATTCCATTTTATGACTTTACTACAATTTTTAAGGATTCAACCGATGATATTTATATAGATGTTTGCTGTCATTTTGGGCAAAATGGTTATGCCATAATGGCAAAACGTTTAGCTAAGATAGTTATTGAAATTGTGGTGGAATGAAGCTTGTGCCCTCGTAACGCTTATGAACAAATTAAAAACTATGAAACTTAATGTTTATTATAAAATAGCCAAATATTTTATCATTTTGAGTATCCAATTTATTATCATAATTTGTTTATTAGAAATTGGGTTAAGGATATTAGAACCATACAATCACAATTTGCGTGTTTTACTATTTAATCCTAGTTTTTTAGGTGAATATGAACAAATAAATACCCTTGAAGCATTGTTGAACACTAGGCCACGCGGCTTTAAACCTTTTGCAAAACGGGCTGGTTTTGTATTGAATTCAAGGTCTTTCAGAACCAAAGAATATTCTGGTGGAAAGCCACAAGGATATTATAGAATTCTTGCGATTGAAGATTCTTTTACAGCGGGGTGGGGTCCCTCATTCTCAACATTGGGCTGTGTTATTAGAAAAGTATCTAAAATCAACGGTATCAGATAAGATTGATGTTATAAAGTTAGGAGTCGGTGCGGTTGGCCCTCGCTTTGAATTGCGTTTGTGGCAATTGGAGGGAAAAAAACTGGAAGCAGACCTCGTAGTGTTGGCCTTTTGTATTGGTAATGATTTTACAGATGAGCAGGGAAATAACACACCGAATTCAATATTTCATTCTGTTACTGAAAGTAGTTATGTGGTCAGATTAGCCTATAATGTATATCGTTTAAGAGGTGTCTCTCGTCCGGCGGAAATCATGATTAGTGATCAAACTGATTCAAATCAACAGGGTGGTTATGAAACTAAGGATTACATATATGATTCCAACCAACCAACGTTTGTACGTCCAGTCTTCTTAAATGTTGTAGGTAGCAGAATGGCAATAACCCACAAAGCAAATCACGCCCAGTTTGTCACAAAATTCGCCAACCTAAAACCAGTGCTGTCGTTGTTTCGAGATAGCGTTATCAATTCAAATACCAAATTTGTGGTAATGATGATTCCGGATGAATATCAAGTTTATCCATCACTTCTTGAAGAAGCCGCTCACCACTTAAAATATAAAGCGAATGATTATAATATTGGTCTACCTCAAATTCAATTAGGCCAATTTTTTCAGGAAAATAATATAGAATATCTTGACCTTTTGCCAAGTTTTATACAGCAAGGTAAAAGTAAGACACTGTATCGACTTCAAAATACCCATTGGAATATCGAGGGTAATCAGTTAGCCGCTACTATACTTACTGAATATCTTACATCCCAATATTTCTGATTCTAACGTTTTCTGTGGATAGCCAATTTATGTCACAATATATTATATCAAGTCCGATTGTCATTGGTGGCGTTGGTGGTAGTGGAACTCGGCTTGTTGTTGATTTACTTAAAAAAATGAATATTTTCATGGGAAATGAGCTGAACGAATCCAACGATAACATGCAATTAACACCTTCATTTCCCACCTTTCGCCGTCTAATTCAAGGTGAAGAAAATCTTCCTCCTGAAACACTGAAAAGTCAATTTTGGAATTCCATCAAACCAAATTTTTTGAAACGCTACCAAGACAAAAAAATCAACGACGAAAAAAAGCGGATTATATTTGAGAAGCTCAGCCAGTTTGAAAAGATAATGCGTTATGATTTTGTCCTACAACCTTATAGTGGTTGGGGCTGGAAAGTACCCGGCAATTTCTTAATTCTTGAATATTTAGCAGAGTATTTCGACAATTTAAAATATGTCCACACCATCCGTCATGGCTTGGATATGGCTTACAGTGCCAATCAAAATCAACTACATAATTGGGGGCCTTTTTTTGGCGTTGATGTTAAAGGTTTACCATTACCAAAAGCCTCCCTGAAATACTGGATTCGAGCCAATCAAAAAGCAATTGCTGTAGAAAATAATTTATTAAAAGAAAGGTTTTTATTGCTAAACTTCGACACCCTATGCCTGCATCCCACCCAAGAAATCCAATCACTCGCCAACTTCTTAGGATTACCCAATCTTGATGTAACAGAATTAAGCAAAATAGTTAGAATTCCCGACTCTTTAGGAAGATATAAAAAACACGATCTTAGTATTTTCGATAATGAAGAACTGGATGAAGTGAGAAAATTTGGATTTAAAATAATATAAGTTCTGTCTATCACTTTCCGCTACATCGGCACTGGGGTTATTGAATGTGATTTTTCAGCAAATAAACGATCAATAACTTAGAACATTGTTCGCATACTAGGAATAACATATTGATTTTATTAGCATTATCACTTAACGACCCCCAGTGTTTTAATTATCAATTTAGCTATTATTGCTCAGGTATTTTACCAATACTTGGCAATCATTCTCCAGATAGAAAGTTTATTGTTTTCTGACTGTTGTAACACCGACTGCATCTGGCAAATTTATGCCGTCCGCCGGGTTTTGCTAACGTTTTGGTTATTTTAATGTGTTTATAAGACCACCAAAGTTCTTGTAAACTTTGCTCAAAAGCATTGCCAAGATCAAAATGACATCCATCATCTTCACAACAGAGTGAGATATTCCCGTCATATCTAATCAGCATCATTCGGCTTGGTTGGATACAAGGTAAATCTAGTGCCTTTGGATTTTTTATAACTTCAGCATAGACTTTGGAACCTTGTCTTATTATACAATTTTCAGGGGGTAAACTAAATTTTACTTCAGTTTTCTTAAACCGATTACGCCAATACGCCATTTCAGCTTGCTTTTCAGCCTCGTTTTTATAATCATACAAACCTATAGTAAGAAGTTCGATTAAGCCATCTAGCTCCGCGCACAGCGTTTCATTTTTTCTCAGAACATCACCATTAGTATTTTCAAGTAATCGCAGTCCTTTTAATTTAATATACTTTGCAAATTCAACATATCTTTTATCCAATAGACCTTCTGATAGGCGGTGTAATTTAACTTTACCTTGAAAACCTAACTTGTGGGCTTGATCAATAAGATTATAGACTTTTTCGCTGGGCATTTTGGCTATAATTTGGTTGCCTTTAGCATCCTTTCTTACTCCAGATCTATCCCAAAATCGTGGACAAAATTCACAATCTCGATTGCAAGAGGACTGTATATCTATTTCAAGGTTGGCCCAAATTGGAAAATCGGTTGTACGCTTAAGGACAAACGCAATAAGTTTGTACACACCCAGCCGAATTAGTACTTTGCGAAAATAGCTTTGATAAGTTTTTTTCCGACCACTATTAACCTTTTTTGGTTTGTACCTTAGCACCTCAAATACCTTTTTTGGTTTGTACTTTGGCACCTCAAGTTTTGTTGGGCTGAGTGTGAAAATTTTTATACCCTTTTCCGCAGCTAACCATTTTATTAGAGAATTAACGTTTGCTGAAACCGGCCAAGTATTACCATGACTAGCTTGTATATTGATAGTACCATCCCAATACCGGTCACCAGACATGTCAACACCACACAAAAGAATTTCAGATACCCCAAAGTTATATGCCAATTGAATAGCACAACCAGTGATCGACCCCTCAGCCCTAATGACCCCATCAATAGATTCTGGCATACTAGAATTAAGTTGTTCTGAAGGCATTGTTGCAGTTTGGAAAAAATAGCCTTCTTTAACTCTTGAGGGAGGCATTGTTACAGAAGCAGAATAACGAAACACTCGTATACCGTTGAATTTAGCATCCGCTTCACCATACCAACGTTGAACGTTTTCAGTCATATGGTTCAGCATCCATACATCAGCTTGCACTTCTGGAATAAGCACCGCTTTATTGACGGCAATTATGTAAAAATCATTTGGAATTTTCTGATAATATTCTCTACCATTTGGACCCGGTGCGACAATACACACCTTCGGTGGTAAACGAAAATCTGATGTAAAAACATCTACAAACTGGGTTGGAGGTAATGGTTCTAAGACGATAGTATAAGAAAATTCACCCGAATCCAAACGACAATGAAAGGTAAGCTTATCTTGCTGTAAATTATGTTGGTAACCCATGCCAACAAATCCTTTGATATAAGGATAACTAGAATGGACTTGCTCAACGTCCGGACGTGCGGTAAAACTTAATTCAATATCAGGCTCAATCCAGATTTTTTGAATGTCAAAATGGCTGACTATCCACCCTTGAATTGGAAAATTTGTTTCCAAGGGCATTTTTTTAGGGTGATCTATATGGATAAGCGTTTGATTCATAATTAAAAATATTTTTATTACAAATTAGTGACTGAACAAAAATTATTTGAGTACGCCTCTTTTGAATTCATGCTTCCTTGTGAGTAGTAACATGAAAGTAGACAAAACCAGCTTTGATAGTCATTGTAACAAATAGATTTTTGGGTGTAAGTTTGTTTGGTATAAGTTAATTTTTGGAATTCCCTAAAGTTCATAGTTTTTACTATAGACTTTCAGATAAATAATTTCACAAAAAAGAAACCCAGTTTCTTTAAGAAACTGGGTTTCTAACAATTTTATTTTTTCACATAAATGGTCCAATCACCAACCATACGTTTATTATAGCGTTTTTTTAACCAAGCAAATAATTTAGGGACAAACTTGCCCTTGATTTGTCTACCGGCAACAATGACATCTATACTATAGGTTTCTATTTGCCTTAACCATCCATCAAAACCACCCGGTGTATCCGCATTTATTTTGTTATCAACCCCATTCATGATGAATAAATAAGGATTTGGGTTAGTTCTATGGAGCAAAACCATAGTTTCCGGCAAATCTATCGACATTAACTTAACATCATTACCATATTCTTCTATCAACTGCTTTGCCCATGCTCTCTGAGAGTTAAGGAAATCCGAAGATTTTCTATCATAATGCCATGCAGGCACAATTATCAGACTGGCACAGATGCTTATAAGTAGTGTCTTTCTTACTGTGGGCGTGACTTTTTCTATGTTCGTTAACCCCTCAAGTGATAAATAAAGCAGCCAGCCAAATCCAAGTGCTGCATAGGGTAAAAAAACGTAGAAATCCGGATAACTCTGAAAATCAAGCATTGACCAAAAAAACGGAATGGGAAATGACACAAGCACAATAGCAAAATGGTCATAACGAAACCAATTATTGATACTATTCTCGAACAACTTTATCCGCCACATAAAAATAACAACTATGGTTGCCAACCCAATAAAAATGGGAACTGCCATTTCAGAATATCCCTTGAAAACGGAGTTCACTAGACTGATACAGTTATCAAGAATAGTGATATCTCCTCTATCCAAGTGCTGAATATTGAACCAGATTGCACCATCTATAAACTCACCAAACGATTGTTTATAAAAAAAATATAGACTCACCAATACCAATGGTATCGCGGCACCTACCATAGCATAAAACCCATTTTTCAGGCGTTCTGCATTTGAAGACTGCACCACTGCAAAAATTATCGTAATCACCGGGTAAATCGTGCAAGGTTGCCATGTCAGTGCCGCTAGTGAACCACAAAAACTGGCAAAAAACCATTTCTTTTTAACGGTTAAAAGTAAGGCAAGAATTTCAAATAATACCATTGGCGTTTTTGCCCGAGGACCCGATATCGCGTGCCTTGCAAAACCATCAAAATTGATGAATGTGAGTGCCGTCAAAAATCCAATGGTGTGTGATTTAAAGAGAGTAAGTGCTAGTAGATAGAGTGCCGCAACACAAAGCACACTTATCAATAAAAAAACAATTCTTACCCCCATAATGTGATCGATGTCCAAGAAATCGGCAACAAGAATACCGATTGCAGAGATCATGGGTGCTAACGGCCCTTTGTGGTCAAAAACGCTCAGGTATGGAGAAATTCCCTGAACCATCTGTTGTCCACTATAAATATATATAGCATCGTCTCTTTTTAATCTATTTTCAAAACCATATTGATTAAAGACAAACAGGGCAACCACAATAACAAATAAAGTACCAATCAATGGCTTGGTAGGAAAATTTATAAACATTTTTATCCAGTAAATCAATCAGTTAGTTTTTATTATACTTTGGAATACCCAGTTTCGTTGGATTGAAGAAGGTATTGATCATACTAATTTCTTATCATTTAAGCGTTGCCATAACTCTTGGGATTCTTCATTACGAAAAATAAGTTGTTTGGAACTTTTCAATCGGTTCTTGTCTAAGATATCAGATAATGGCTTGTATTTAATATCAAGTGCTTTGGTTAAAAGCGCGGTTTTTTTTATAAAGCCTCTAGAAAAAACATATAAAAACTTGTACTTCTTTTGGTTTTGGTTTTCAAAATCCATGACAGACTTGGCATAGTTGTACCAGATATTTTCAATTTTTGATTCTGGGTTGCCATCTTTTCCAACAAATTCTACATCCTCAGGCCTTTTCCTGCGCATAAAAGAATCAACAACTTCGGCTGGGTGCCTAATAACATGTATAATGACAATTTCATCATTGTTAACATATTGAGCCAGCATTGGAATCCATTTCCAAATACAAAGCGAATTGATAGGTGCTTTCCATCCCCAATCCTTATTGCCTACAGAAGTAATTGTTTTTTTGATTTGAGTTTCCATCTTCCTGATAGTTTCAGGAGAAGGATTCAATTGTGTGTGATCAAATTCTTTAGCATATCTATGAATATGGCTATCATTTAAGATACTATGAGAAACTTGCCTTATATCCAAACATTCTGCTAACTTAGAACCTTCAATCCTCATATCAACACCACAATGATGAAGGTAGAAAGCCGTTAAAGAAGTTCCTGATGAGTGCATGCCAGTTAAATATACAACCATAATATTAATTTTTCCAGTACAATAAATTTAAGAAATTAACTAACGAATTTTTTGTGGCGTTGCGGTATATTTTCTTGGTGATACACTACAACAAAGCATCGCTTTATAACAGACTAATATGCCTTCATACTTTGGCACGCCCATGCTACACACATAAAATAATCTTGTCAAGCATCAAGGCTCAAACGTTTTTCTAATTTCAACAAATCTTGTTTCCGCTCTCTTATTTTTTTCGCCGGAGCCCCGCAATATATCCCCCATTCAGCAAGATTTTTGGTAACTAAACTATGCGCTCCAACAGCACTGCCTATTCCTATAGTAACATTGGGGAATATTGTTGAATTAGTACCCACAATAACATGCTTTTTAATAATTACAGTTCCTTTGATTAGGTAAGGGCGATATTCAATTGGTACTGTTGGATTAGTTAAGCTACTTCCAGAAAAATCATCTGAACATGTGTAGATAATAACCCTTGATGATAAGGTAGTAAAGTCTTCCATGACTATGGTTTTTTGAGCATATAACGCACAAAAACAGGCTATGTGAATATGATTGCCCAAAGTAATCTTTCCTCCTCCAGCCGATAATACACAAAAATCATCAATTCTTACATTATCACCTAATGTTATGTTTTCGGGGTTATAGATACTGGCTTTTTTGCTTAGTTTGACATTGTTGCCAACTTTGCCAAGCCCTAGTTGTAATAATTCTTTGTCAGTGTAAAATGAAGTCATAAATTATTCATTAAAAATAACTAGATGGATTGTATATAAGCAAGGATAAAGAACTACAAGGATTGTATATAATAAGGGATTGGATCCAATAGTGAACGGAACAGTTTTTGCCTAACTTGATAACATATTGTTATTTAATTACTTTTTAAAACGTCAAAGAAGTCCGATTTTTTCAAAAAATCGGATTTCTAGCTGAGTTAAATTTTTTTACCAACAGAAACTGATGCTAAACCCATTATGCTGTAAATTTTAACCATACGAAAACCAATGTTTTAAGCAAAAACTGTTCCGTTCGCTATTGGATTGGATCATAATTATATTTGGGTTTAAATCCTTAATCATAACCACATGGACGATAGGGTTAGGTCGAAATTCGAGTTTAAATCCTTTATTATATACAATCCTTGTAGTTCTGCTTGAAATCCGTTTGCAATCTGGCGATTAGCGTCGTCTTCAGGCAGCACTAAAATGTGTTTCATTTGTTGACACTCATAGTTCTATATCAGCTCTATTTTTCCTAGTCATCCATGATCATTTATCCTTGTAATTCGCTCTCCGTTGATAACTCAAAAACCGAGTTGCAACTGGAGTCCTAGATGGGCTGTCTCATCCGGTCGGCGACAACGTTTAAGCAAAATCTGCAGAACCGCAGTAAAGGGAAGCCACCGATATAGCTCATCATCGTGTAACCTTGCTAAAATATTAATCGCTGCGTTCACATCCGCTTGCATAACTGCCCCGCACCCTTGGGTACAGTGAAACTTATCCCCAGTACGTTTACCAAAGCAACCGCACTGGGAACAAATTTGAGAAGTATATGCCGCATTGACTTGAACTACCCTAGAACCTCTTCGGGAAGCTACCATATCAATGGCTTCTGCCATCAATCCTTTCACCCAACCGCTTAACCGACGATTGGTACTTTTTCCTAAACTCTTAGACTTAAATGTTTTGGTTAAATCTTCGCAAACAACAGTTTCGGCTTTACCAATAATATTATTAGCAGCCGTAAATATTATTGTTTTAACTTTGCCTTGATGCCGCTTTTTACGCCTATCAAGTTTCTTTCGTCCTAAATTATGCTTTATTATCCTTTTGGCTTTTTTAAGATTCTTTTCTTGAAGTTTCTCCAAAACAGCACTAATTTTATTACGTTTTTGATATTTCTTGTTTAGAGAATCAGATTCATTCGATAAAATTTTACCCAAGCCTTCGCCATGAAAAATACCATCGGAATCGGCAAAGGCTTCTGTATAACCTTTGTCTATGCCAATTGAAGTGCCGGGCAAACCACAAGCACGAGCATCGGTGTTATCTATCGCATAATGGATTTCAACTTGGCCTGAGCGCAGAATCAATCTTATCTGCCCAGTAATTGGATAACAAGTCCCTATTGGAATAGCGATACGTTTGCCTTTTTTTAAGCTAATTACTTCAATGTAGTCTTTACCGTTATTTTGAAAACACTTATAACTACCAGGTTCCAAAACAATCTGATTATACGTGTGATTTTTACCATGCTTCCAATATTTCCGCATTAATCTTCGTTCGTAAGAATTGTTAATCCAAACAGAATCTTTTTTTAAGTTCTTAAATAATTCCTTACGTTTATCATTATCGTTAACATTTCTAAAAACATGACAATTAACATTTACCTTAGCTGCTTCTCGATTGGCTTTTATGTCACCTAACACATCAGATAGCGTTGCTCGCCAAATCCTTTGCGGTAGATTTTCAATATGCCCTGAAGCAATCCAGAAATCACGAACTGGACGAAATGAAGCCTCAAGACCACTAACTGAACCATAATTACGCCATACTTCAGTACGAACTGAACCACATCGCCCCGCGATCTCAACTAATGCTTCATATTTAGCTTGATTTAGGTCATCGCTATACGCAATTCTAGTGACCTTTTTAGCTTTTTTCATTTTTTACCTCACTTTTAATTATTTTTTTGTATTTACGCAAACCATATATTCGACCAGAAAAAGTATGTATAATGGTCATTAAGTCTTCTATCATTTCTTTTTCGGGTGAAAGTTGCTCTTGATTTGCAATGATAATTTCACAATTATTTTGTTTTGCTAAATAATCTATAAGATCGAAACCAAAACGTGCTAATCGATCTTTATATGCAATGTAAAGATACGAGATTTTGCTACGTACAATTTCGGTAATTAATGCTAAAAATTTAGGTAGTTTAAAATTCATTCCACCGGCAATTTCAGTTATCCACTGATCAACACTAATACCTTTACTTAAACAAAAAGTACGCATAGCATCTAATTGAGATTCTAAGTCTTTTTGTTGTTTTCTGGAAGATAGTCGGCAATAAACAACAATTTTACCCGGAGTTTGCTCTTTTAATTTTATAACTTTACGAACATCAGAATCATCATAATATCTTTGATTAGATATTGTGCGTTTTGCTATAAAAAGTCCTTCATTATCCCACCGCCGTAAAGTGCTAGTGGAACGTCCGATTAGTTCAGCAAATTCATGCAACCTATATTTCTTACTCATGTGACCCTATATGGGCATTAATGAGTAAGAAATCAAGTGCTAGACGCTGCACCATAAATCAATGTATCTATGAGATCTTCTTTCAATGCGATATCATCAAGCAATCTGACCAAAGTAGGTTCTAAGTGATTTTTTCTGTCAAGTAGTAAGGTATTTTCATTTGAAAATGTTAGAATAGCCTCAGAGTTGTGAGAGGTAGCTAAAATTTGGCCATTCGTTTCAAATGCGCGTCGGAGTGAGGTGATAAAATGCCCAACTTCTGATAGAGAAAGAAAGCTATCCGGTTCGTCCCAGAAGCAAAAAAGTGGGCCATAAAATTTATTGGCAGCTAAGACGGCTGCACAAAGAAAAAAGCATTTTTCACCGTCAGATAAGTCTTTAAAATCAACCTGCAAATTGGCTTGATTAGCTTGAAATTGGACTGTCATATTTTTGAAATCTTTGCCGATAAGCTCGTTTTGAAAATCCCGTATATCCGGCATCACTTCGCGGAGATATTTATCAATCCGCATGTAGGCTGCTGGATAGCGACCGAGTAGCCCAGAAAACCATTCCCCAAAGTTTGTGCCATCTTGCTTTGGTTTTAAAGTCTCGGTGTTGGATTCTCCAGTCATCAAGCTTGGAATCGGAGCCAAAATGATCATACGGGCAAGCCACGTCTTAAAAATATGAAGCGGATCGGTCTCGGATCGTTCCTGAATGACCGGAAGGGCAACAAGATGCCAATCGATCATAAAGTTGGCTGTTCCCAACGTTACCGAAGCTCTTTGTCTGGAATAAATTGGCTCACCCAAAAATATCAGTTGCTCTTCAAGAATTCTAAGCTCTTTAAAATTTTCTGGCAATTCCAAAGCAAAGGTATATTGGTATAATTTCGCGTTAATCAATACTTCGATTTCAAACCGAATGGGAACATCAGATCTTCCACGAGCAAAATCCTTAGTCCGGACTAAGTGGCCAACTCTGTTTATTCCACGACCAATGCTTTGAAGTATTTCTAATGCAATGCCTACAGTTGATTTACCCACACCATTTTTTCCAATCAACAGAGCAGAAGGCATATCTTTCATAAGTAATTCAAAGTTTTCCAAGCATCTGAAATTGTGTATATATAATCTTTTGAGCATAACTATTTCTCTTTACTTGATGTTCAAGTTTTTAAAGTTAAAGGGCCTCAAGAAATACTATTTTTGGCAAAAATAGTATTTCTAATGGTAGCCTATATCCCTTAACTCACCAATAAATTTTACTTGATGTTCAAGTTTTTAAAGTTAAAGGGCCTCAAGAAATACTATTTTTGGCAAAAATAGTATTTCTAATGGTAGCCTATATCCCTTAACTCACCCAAAAATTTTACTTGATGTTCAAGTTTTTAAAGTTAAAGGGCCTCAAGAAATATAGGACTTACGCATTGACAAAGGAAATTATATGTGCTAAACAGATCTTGCTTTGCAAATAATTTCCAATAATATCAATGAGTTGAATAATTAATGCCTATTGTTCTAGGTAGGCCAGAAAACCGTGATAATCAGTCAGGACAACCTTTTTCCAAAGGCTTGACAACATGAGATTAATTGTGTTAGCATAAAGGGAAACTTTGGCTATTTATTGATTCTTGAATGAAGGCACGAATTACATCATTGAACAAATTTCTTTGTACTCCATACCAGTTGACAATTAGGTTTTGAGTCCTCATAAATTCAAGATGAACAAATGCACGAATTGCACAAAAAGTGTGATTTTTAATAGATTGGGTATTCCTAACTTGAAAAGTCTCAATATTACAAACTTGTTTAACAGCACGATGAAATTGTTCAATATTCCAGTGACTATCATGGATGATTTTAAAATCGTCATAAGTCAAATTATCCAGATCGAAAGGTGTCGGCGTGTGCATAACATAATAGCGGTATTCTCGAAGAATACTGTCCTAAATATTTTGACAAAACCAAAACCCTTAAGGTAAGCTTTTAATCCAGAAATCGGGATTTCTAAACTTTGTATTTGTACATAAGTTCCTTTTTTAACAGAAACATGACGATTACGCTCCACTGCAAACATAAAACTTAATGTATGGTGTCTCACACATTTCAGATTATCGAAGCGAGCTATCCAACTGTCTCCCGTTATCCAAGCTGGTTGTAATCCCCAAATTAAGACTTCATTTACCATTTCACGAAAATATTCATTTTTGGTTTTACTAATTGATTTATCAACTAAACGAAAATTAACGGCCACGCAGACTTGATTAACATCTGTATAAAACAAAGTAATTAAATTAAGTCCTTTTACGCTTTTTTTATGTTTACC
>Ga0233403_10000957_pt1 | contig 13699 bp, 10 predicted proteins | sample Na_oxic_1_MG_FD_179866 | JGI IMG/M metagenome (GOLD analysis project Ga0233403, IMG submission 179866) | Seawater microbial communities from Saanich Inlet, British Columbia, Canada - Na_oxic_1_MG | ecosystem: Environmental > Aquatic > Marine > Inlet | place: Canada: British Columbia | collected...
CATTCTGTGATGTTTTCGGTGCGATGGGTGCCGTCTTCTTTGTAGCTATAGAGGGGGAAGCATTGGGTTTGTCGTCCTCCATAATGCAAACAGGGTATATGAGCCGCGATTTGTGCAGAAAATGGAATTTGTGCCTCATTGACAACACAAATCACCCTATTTTCATTTTCAGGTGTGGGAAAAATTTTAGGGAAGACATAAACTTCCTCATTCATTATCCGATCAAAAAAGAGATTGGTTTTAATAAAAGGACGATATAAGGATGTTCTCACTTTTTCATCCTTAAATTCAGCAAATTTACCCCGTTGCAAGTCTAACTTTAAATCTCGACTCCAACTCATTTTGCTATCATCATACCGCACAAAATGATCAATTTTAGCACTTTGCTCATTTTTCTCTAATTTAGAAAAAATCGCACTATTGTTTCCACTGTTTAGCCAATCTTGCCATTGTTGAACCTGTTTATTATAAGTTTCAATCATACCCTGCATGTTATCAGCTATATCGGATTGATTGAAATTATATGCCCAAGCATCACGATGGGTTGCTACACCAAGCCCATAAAGCTTAAAAACAACCCCCTCTACCTCCGTTTTTGCCCCTTTAGCCTCTTTGGTGCCTAAGGGCAAAAACTCCTCAAATTCTGAATGCAAACCCTCAGTTAGCCAAGTGTGTTTTTTGTCAACTACCACTCGTTCCATTTGAACATTGGCATAATTCTCAGAATTATCAAGAAATGCTTTCTTTTCTGGAGATTTTAAATAATCATCAACAGAATAAACAAAAATTTCAGCAGATTGTGGCTTAGGTTGTTTGTGTTTGATAAAAAATGTAATCCCAATACTAACGCGAATTTGATCATCAAAGACATTACCGCCTTCTTGACGGCGATGCTCTCCAGAAGTGCGCGCATTACCCTTCAAATTGATATGATAGATTTTAGAGAAATCCTGCCCTAAATGCTGACGCATCCCATCAAAAGCGATATTATTCAAAAATCCATTATTAGTCACAAAAGCAACAATCCCCTCATCCTCAATCCTATCCGATGCCCAGCGAATCGCTTTTACATAAGGATCATTTAACTTAGTAACACTGCTTGCTTTTGAATCCCTAGCATAAGTTTCTTTCACTCGCTGATCAATCACCTTATATTTGCGATTCTTATTATTGTCATTTTCATTAACCTGCCCCACGTTATAAGGCGGATTCCCAATAATCACGAAAAATTCAGTTCCTTGCTGTTTTTTGACGCGTTCCGTATTTTCTGGTGCAAACAGCTCAACCTGCGATCCTTCTGCCAATTCAAAGGTATCCGCTAAACAAATCCCTTCAAATGGCTGATATTGGCCCATCAAATCTAAATATTCATGCTCAATATTCATTGAAGCGATATAATACGGCAAGAGCATGACTTCATTACAATGCAATTCTTGAGCGTATTTTTCTTTTAAGGCTAAACGACTCTTGGCCGCTATTTCGCGCATAATCCGCACTATAAAATTACCCGTTCCGACAAACGGATCAAGAAAATGCACATGCTTACTGGCTAAAGACTTTCCAAACTCTTTGTCTAAAATCTCATTAATTGATTTCACCATAAAATCAACAATCGGTTGTGGCGTGTAAACAATCCCATGCGTATCTGCCACTTTAACCGAAAAGCCTTGAAAGAATCGCTCATAAACCGTGTTGAGAAAGTGCTGTTTATAATCATATTCTTCGATTGTGGCGGCGACATCCTCTAAAGCTTTATAAAAATACTTGAGTTCATCAAAAAAAGCGTCGCGTTTGAAAGAGTGGGCCGTTAGTTTCTCAATGACATTCTCAATTTCACGGGCAATGATATTGCGCCTTGCGAAATCAGGATGATTGAAAATACGGCGAAAAATGCGCTCTGTGAGAAGATGCTGAATCAACATTTCTTCAATAGCGGCGTCGGTTAGATTAGGATTAATGGCTTGATGGCATTGTTCCGCAAAACGGTTAAAAGCCGTTTCAAAATCCTTATCGTCAAGACGCGCTTGTTGAATTAAGCCTAGTAGTTTGTCTGATAATTCAGGCACCCGGCTTTTAAATTCTTGGGCTGCTAAATCCCACCGTTCATATTCTGGACGTTTGAAATTAAAAAAGGCGGCTAAGACTTTGATTAAATTAGCGGAATCCGCTAAAGACAAGTCTAAAACTTCGCGCCCATTCTGATATAAAATGGCCCGATCTGGGGCCTGAAAGATAATATTATCGTTAGGGTAATTATCCTGAACAAGCTTTTTTTGAACCTCTTGACTTAAATCATCTTTAGAATCTTTAGCCTCCCAATAGCCGCGAGGAATGTTGGCATTGTCAAATAGCACGCCATCTAAACGAATACGCTTTTTGCCCCGATTGAGGGTATTTTCTTGAGTTAATACCCATTGTGATTGTTTGGCTATCGTTCCTAAAAGATGTTGAAAAGCGATTTTGACGGTGCCTTCATGGGCTTGCCCTAAACGCTCAAATTCTTTGAGTTCTTTATAATAGACTTGGATGTGTTTTGAAGTAATTTTAAACATGTTTTAAAAAACGGTGTTATCAATAAATTATTGCGTATGCCTGATCTATAGCGTTTCCCGATTGGGTTAAATACATTTTTTGGCAATCCCAGGCAACCCCAGGTTGCCACCTGGGGCTATTCACATTCAACCCCTTCGGGGTTGTGCATTTTAATTTTTTTATGATCAATTTTGTACTCCATACAATCGGGAAACGCTATAAGTAGGTACATTCGGATATTTTAACATTTTTTGTAGGTAGCGTGTTGCCCACCACTGCCCACTTTCAACACTTCGATCCCAGAGGGCCACAGAGGGGCACAGAGAATAAGTCATTATGATGATTATACGCAAGCACGAAAACATCGGCCTTTGAGGCGGTTGACCGATAAAAGCCAGATACGGCTGGCAACACGACAGCGATCTGGGAAGCTGAGGAAGGAGCCGCCACGAAGCAAACGTCGTTTTTTATTGCCTATTTGAGAATACAGGTGTTCTAATCCCCAGTTGTCATATTTTTCTTCTAGCCAAGCACTACCGTCTTTCGGTGCGCCGTTATAATTTTCATGCCATAAATCCGCACACCATTCCCAAACATTGCCGTGCATGTCGTACAAACCAAAGGCATTGGGTGGGAAAATACCGTTCTCTGTTGTCTGCTTACGAGTAATACCTTTTGGCCCGGTACCATAAGAACCACTCCATCCAAAATTCTGATTATCTGTACCCGTATAATTCGCTAAATCAGTCGTTATCGTTTCCCCAAAGTAAAACGGTGTTGTTGTGCCGGCTCGACAGGCATATTCCCATTCGGCTTCACTGGGTAAACGATAGGCTTTCCCCGTGAGAGCCGATAACTTATGACAAAATTTGACCGATTCATCCCATGAGACATTGTCTACTGGGCGATTATCGCCTTTATTATCATAAGACGGATTATCCCCCATCACCGTTCGCCATTGGGCTTGGGTGATTGGATATTTGCTCATATAAAAGGGTTTGATCGTGACTTGATGTTGTGGGCTTTCATCATCATGTCGTTCCTCCTCATCTTCAGGCGAACCCATTATAAACGTTCCGCCCTTCATAAAAACCATTTCTAATGTCACTTCATCGTTGAGGTGTTCTATTCGTTGTTTGGCTTGTAAGCGGCGGCGCTGGATAATCTCTCCATGTTGGTTGACTGTTACCGTTTCAAATTCAAAGGGGATATTGGGTTCAACGGAGGGCGTTGTCGGAACACCGGTTGCATCGCCTAAAGTGGATAAGGCCCAGGCTTCCCAACGGATTTCTGATTCGGGTGTGCCGGTGGTGTAGGCTATGGCATAAGTTGTGGCGACTAAATCAAAACGGCCTAGGTGTTGTGCTACTGAAACGGCCCATTCTTCAATTCGTTGTCGATGAATAAAGGGCAATTGCGGAAACTGCTTAATCACTTTTGAAATCGTCAAGCCGGCTTGTGATTTTGATCCGATTTCAGCTTCACAACGTGCTAGGATTAAATCACGGCTTAATTCATCGGCTAAATCCAAAACGGGCGTTTTTTGAACCCGATATCGTGCCTGATAAAATAGATGGGCTTCTTGGGCATACATCCATGCCGCTTGCCACGGTTCGTTGTTTTGTTCATACAAAACGGCGGCTTGATCATATTCGCCAAGGGCTTGTAAACAACGGCACATATCGTTAATCATGCCCGCTTGTTCATAACAGGCTATGGCTTTGTGTAGTAATTCGTCGCGTGTGTTCATGATGATAATTGCTTAGAGGTTGCTGATAATGATAAAAAACCTTACTGATTAGAATGGTTTATAACACGATTTAAAAAAAATTGAGGTATAATACTAAAAAAATAAATCCTCTTTCAAATCTGAAAACCAATAGAACGCTGATTGCGCTGATTGTCATGATTGACGCTGATTTAAAACCAATAGAACGCTGATTGCGCTGATTGTCATGATTCACGCTGATTAAAAACCAATAGTCCAATTCATTAAGTTTTATGAAAAAGTAAAATCAGCGACTTATAAAAGGCTATTGTTTATCAAGGCAATTGAGGAATGTTACTCCATTTTCTAACTTAGCGACAATTATCTCATGATTGAAATCAGAAAAACGGATGTATTTGTTAAGTGGATTGATGGTTTGAGAGATATTAAAGCCCGTGCTCGTATTTTGGTTAGAATAGAACGATTAGCGATGGGACTTTTTGGTGATGTCAAACCTGTGGGTGAAGGTGTTTCCGAAATGAGAATTGATTATGGCCCTGGTTATCGAATCTATTTCAAGCAACGAGGAGAAGAACTGATTATCCTTCTTGCAGGAGGCGATAAAAAAACTCAATCTAAAGACATTCATCTTGCACATGAATTGTCGCGTCACTTTGAGATATGACATGACTAAAAAAATGACAACGACACCTTATGATGTAGCAGAGCATCTCAGAACACCTGAAGAGGCAGCGGCCTATCTTGAAGCCTGTCTTGAAGAAGCCAATGGGGATGCCGCATTTATTGCAAAAGCTTTAAGTGATATTGCAAGGGCAAAAGGTATGTCTCAAGTTGCAAATGAGGCTGGTCTTTCACGAGAAAGTCTTGACAAAGCTTTGTCAGGCGAAAAGAACTCAAACTTTGAAACAATCTTAAAAATTATGGGTGCGCTTGGTCTTAGATTTTATGCTGAGGTAGCAAAGAGGGCAAACCCAGCTATTCGCCCTACAAGCACGGTATTGAGGTAGGCGCAAATAGAAGTGTCTGTCCTTAAGATGCGTCAGCGTCACGGCTTTGTGTAGTCATTCGTCGCGGGTGTTCATGATTTTTATTTATAACGCAAGAGACGCAAGAGACGCAAGAGACGCTTTGATATAGTATGGTGATTTCAAATCATATTGCGTCTGTTTGGTTTATAATAATTAATGAGAGGTTGCTGGGCAATAACGGCCTTCATTGGCTTCCCAAACTTGCCAACAATGTAAACCGTGGTTTGGATCACGGTGGATGGCTATTTGACATTGTGGATTGTGTGGTTGGCAGGGGCATAATATGATTAAATCAGATAGGCGTAAGGTATGGCCGCAAATGGTGCAACTATGACGTTGAAAACCGCCGTAAGCTGGGGTGAGTAAGGGATCACCTTCTTCTAAGCGTTTAATGGGTGCTTGATCAGGTGTTGGGCAAGTTGTATCGTAACCTTGAAAAAAGGCGCTTGTTTCTGCCGATGGCGATGAGCTTGTCGTGGCGGGGTGGGCACAAGATAATAATGTGCTGTGATGTCGTATCGGATTGTCTGGAGATATCAGCACTTTATCGCCGGCCCGAAAAGTATGTCCACATTGATCACATCGTTGATGGAGCCAATAAGAATTTAAAGTTGTCACGGTTTCGCCTTCTTGAACCGATAAGGTATTCATTGGATCCTGAGCAATGGCTTCGCCGTGTTGAAATTCAGCGCGTAATTTTTCTATGTCGTTGTTTTTCATGGTTTTTTTATAGGGAATTGGCCTTATCCACAAAGCATTTGTTCAATGTTTTGCGTTTCAAGGGCTTCTAAAAGTTTTTCTAAGGTGATCGGGCGCATGGCATCGCCTAAGATTTCAACCCCTTCTGGGGTGGTTTTGATTTGAAAGCGGATGCGATGCCCTTGTGGATCGTTAGCATAGTCTTCTGGTTGGATTAAATCGGGTAAATGTTGGACAAAGTGATATTGAGTCATTAGGTTTTGTTATGTCAGTAATAAAGAGATGAGATAAGTGATTGTTTTATCTAAGATCAAAATGGTGGGCAACAAAAACCCGTTACCCACCCTACAAGACAATGGTGGGCAACAAAAACCTGTAGGGAGCCCTACAATTCCCGCTGGCTCCTTAAAAAAAAGTTAAGTTTATTAACCTCGTTGAGTATAATATACCGTAGGGTGGGTAGCGTGTTTTTGTGCCGGCCCCATTAATTTTTTGGAGTTATTAAAGCTTAAGGTGGGCAACCAAAAGACGTTACCCACCCTACATTTATTATTCGTTTATAATATTAAAAAACTTATGTTTCAGTATTTAGAGTGTTACAGAATACCACAGGGCGATAAATCGCCTACTACAAACGAAAAACTTTATTCACTATGACACGATTTATTTTTATTACGGGCGGTGTCGTTTCTTCATTGGGCAAAGGTATTGCATCCGCCTCTTTAGCGGCTCTCCTTGAAACACGTCAACTCAAAGTCACATTATTGAAATTAGATCCCTATATCAATGTTGATCCGGGTACGATGAGTCCTTTTCAACATGGGGAGGTGTTTGTTACTGATGATGGTGCCGAAACTGATCTGGATTTGGGGCATTATGAACGTTTTGTGCGGACGACTATGGGGCAACGTAATAATTTTACCACTGGGCGCATTTATGAAAATGTGATTTACAAGGAGCGGCGCGGTGATTATTTAGGGGCTACTGTACAAGTCATTCCTCATATTACTGATGAAATCAAACGGTGTCTTCTTGAAGGGGCTGGTGATGCTGATGTTGCGATGGTGGAAATTGGCGGTACAGTGGGAGATATTGAATCGCTACCCTTTTTAGAAGCCATTCGTCAACTGGGTGGGGAATTAGGGCATGAACGCGCCCTTTTTATTCATTTAACTTTGGTGCCTCATGTTGTTGGTGAACTCAAAACGAAGCCTACTCAACATTCGGTTAAAGAATTGCGTTCTATTGGTATACAACCTGATATTTTACTGTGTCGTTCTAGCCGTTCATTGTATGAAGGGGAAAGGCAAAAAATTGCCTTATTTACTAATGTCGATGAATCTGCTGTGATTTCAGTGGTAGATGTTGATTCAATTTATCGCGTGCCTTTGTTCCTGCATGAAGAAGGGCTGGATAACATTTTATGTGATAAATTAAAATTGGATACGCCGCCAGCAAATTTATTGGAATGGGAATCGGTTTTAACGGCGATGGATAATCCCGAAACCAGTGTGACTGTGGCAATGGTGGGCAAATACATAGATTTAACTGATGCTTACAAATCACTGAATGAAGCTTTGATTCATGCTGGTATCCATACTTGCACTGAAGTTAAGATTATCTATATTGATTCTGAAGAATTTGAATCGCAAAGCACTGATTTGGAAGATGTAGACGCGATTTTAGTACCCGGTGGTTTTGGTGAACGGGGTATTGAAGGCAAAATATTGGCTGCACAGTATGCACGGGAAAATAATATCCCTTATTTAGGTATTTGTTTAGGGATGCAGGTGGCTGTTATTGATTTTGCCAGAGAAATAGGCTTGGAAGGGGCACACAGTACTGAATTTGATCCCAATACCCCTTATCCTGTGATTGCTTTGATTACTGAATGGATGACAGACGAGGGGCAATTTGAGCAACGCGACGAAAACGTGAATAAAGGCGGTACGATGCGCTTAGGGGGGCAATCTTGCCATCTGATGAAGGGTACTAAAACATATCAATTATATGGAAAAGAACTGATTCGTGAACGCCATCGCCATCGTTATGAATTTAATAACCATTACCTTGCTATGCTACGTCAAGCTGGATTAGTATTTGCGGGCCTGTCGGCCGATGGTAATCTGGTGGAAATCGTAGAAAACAGCCATCATCCTTGGTTTATCGGCTGTCAATTCCATCCAGAATTTACTTCAACCCCTCGCGATGGACACCCGTTATTTTCAGGGTTTATTCTCGCAGCGCGTGATTATGCTAAGACGAAATCCGAACTTCCCCAACTCCCCTTTGGAAACATAAATAAAACTCCTCTGTAGGGTGGGTTCGCGCCAAAAGTTTTGCGCGCAAAACTTTTGGCGAGAAACGTGTTTTTAAAGCCCACCAAATCTATATCAAAAAGTTTAAGCACTCCAAAAAAGCCAAAAATCTACCAGCTAAAGCGTTGAGGGCGTTTTTTTTTGGGTCGTCTGGTGTGAGTTGGTATGCTGGCTAATACGTCGATTCCTCGATACGGCAGTCTGGATAAGTTGTCGCTTTTGCGGGTGGGTAACTGGGCTAGGATATCTTCGCGGGGGGGTAACTGGGCTAAAATATCGCGGTTCCTTTCGGGTAAGCCCGATAAGGCGTATCTTTTTCGTTTGGGTAACTTGGATAAGCCGTCGTTTTCCCGATTCGGTAATTTTGCTAAGATGTCGTTTCGTTTTGGCAGTCTCGCTAATCTGTCCTCCCTTGAGGGTAGTTTCGATAAATTATCGCTTTTCCGCTCTGGTAGCCCCGATAGTGCGTAATTTTTCCTTGTGGGGAGTTCCGCTAATGTATCGGGGCCGCGTTTCATGAGTATTGCGAGTGTATCTGGGCCGCGTTCTGGTAACCCCGCTAGGATGTCGGTTGATTCCCGATTGCCTAGCGTGGGTTCTTCTAACTTATTGTTTTTCATCTGGATTGAAAAAATTATCCCATTGCTTATCTAAGCAGGTACTGGCGTGGTGTAAATCAAGGACTTTTAATTTCCCATCTTGCTCATTTAAAATGCCTTCGTTACGCAGTTTACGCAATCCATCATCGACTTCAAAATCAACGTCTACCTCATATCGATCTTTGAGGTACTTTTCAATTGCGCGATCCAGTTCAGCTTGAGTGTACTGCTTATCGGACTGCGTTAACAGAAAGTAGTAGGCTAAAATCGCTTCTTTGCCTTCTTCTTCTTCCGCCATGTCAATCAGGTAGCTTGTCACGCCAAAGTTGTTGTCCAGATTGTGAAAGTAGAGGTTGCGTGATAAGACCATCATGTATTTGTTACGGTGTGTGAAAATCGCCAAAATTTGACGCACGATAATCCCGATTAATCCAACAAAAGCGCCGATCAGGGCAAATGGATTGATGACGGCCGCACCAATTTTACCAATAATACTGAATAGGCCAAAAATCGTGCCGCCGCCGCCCGATAGTGCTAGTTTGATCTTATCAAACAGTTTAAGTTGCACATTCTGGTTGGGAAAGAGCATTTCCAAATCAGTACGGGGTATATTTTTAAACAACTTTAAAAAAACCTGCTCTTCAATGATATCCTCTGGCAGATTTTGACGGGAGTTGCGTACTTGCTTTCGGGCCTTTTTTTCAAAGTCTGCCCCGTTAATACTGACCAATTCGTCAACGCGCTGTTGTTCTGTTTTTAACTTGAGCAGTAAAAACAGGCGTTTGTAAATCGGTATTTCAATGGGGTTTTTCACCCAAAATAGGCTTCTCCAACTGCGTTTATACTCAACCTTGGTGCCAGAGCCGCGATAGTAGACAATCAGCTTTTCAAAATCTTCCAAGTCTACGGAGACACGCACACCATAGAATGATTCTGCATTCATGGCCTGATTGATCGCATCAATCGTCAGTTCTTCGTAGTTGGCATTGTTGAGCAATTGAGAGATTTCATCAACCAAAGTTTGACGGCGTTTTTGTTTATCCTCTTCAGTATAATCCTGTTGAGTCACCATATCAGTGTCAGGATTAAAGGGGGCATAACAACGTTTTAACTCTTCCAAGTGAGCATAAAATTTGTAGTGATAAAGGGCCGTAAAGATTTGGCAAAATTCTTCAAATTGTTTTTGCTCATCTGGTGTCCAATGAGGATCGGCGATCAAATCTGCCACAATTTCTTGTCTGCCAATGGGGATAAAACGTTCTCGGGGTTCTTCAACGCTTTTTTCAGCGGTTTGTAAATTATCGGACATAGTGTTTTGAAAATGCAGTAGAAATAGAGTACAACGAATTAGGATTCCGAAGGTGTGCTACGCTAAATAAACGAATAGACATAAGTAACTATTTTATTTATTCATCGACTCCACCAACATTCTTTCAATAGCAAATCACAGAGAACAAAACGATAAGGTAGTATACTCAGCACCAAAATAGATTGAACAAATAGATTGAACTTTTAGAATGATGAATGATGAATGATGAAGATCGAATAGAACGCTGATTGTCATGATTGTCATGATTCGCGCTGATTTTTTTTTAATCATTTTAATCAGTATTAATCATGATAATCATGATAATCCGCGTTCTATCTCATCTGTCTTTATCACTTTTATCATGATGTCGCACTACAAAAAATGTTAAAAGATTTATGTGTACTACTTAAAATCCCAATCTAAATGGTATTATAATACAAAAATAGAAACTCAATGGTGGGCTTTAAAAACACGTTGCCCATCCTAGATTAAAGATAATTGATAATTGATAATTTAATAAGAATGAATACTTTGAGTTGGTTTGAAAAATTATTACCTTCCCGTATCCGTACTGATGGTAACAAAAGCAAACATACTGTTCCTGAAGGCGTTTGGAGTAAATGCCCCGTTTGCCAAGCGGTATTATACAGTCCTGAATTAGAACGTCATCTTAATGTTTGTCCAAAATGTAGTCATCATTTACGCATTAGCGCACGTCAGCGTTTAGAGACTTTTTTGGACTCTGAACCTCGTGAGGAACTGGGCACGGGATTATCGCCCGCTGATCCCCTTAAATTTCGTGACAGTAAAAAATATAAAGATCGTATCGCGCAAGCGCAAAAGGCGACTTCCGAAAAAGATGCGTTATTGGTTATTAAAGGCCAAGTTAAAGGCTTGCCCTTGGTAGCCTGTGCCTTTGAATTTCAATTTATGGGCGGTTCAATGGGTAGCGTGGTAGGTGAACGCTTTGTACTAGGGGCTAAAGCGGCCATTGAAGAGGGTATACCCTTAGTTTGTTTTTCGGCCAGTGGGGGCGCTCGTATGCAAGAAGCGCTGTTTTCGCTGATGCAAATGGGCAAAACCAGTGCGATATTGAATCGCCTCAATCAATGTGGCCTCCCCTTTATATCGGTTTTAACCGATCCGACAATGGGCGGGGTTTCTGCCAGTCTTGCTATGTTGGGGGATATCAATATTGCTGAACCGAATGCCTTAATTGGTTTTGCGGGGCCGCGTGTGATTGAACAAACGGTGCGCGAAACGTTACCTGAAGGCTTTCAACGCAGCGAGTTTTTGCTTGAACATGGTGCCATTGACATGATAGTGGATCGCCGTGATATGCCGAAACGCATTGCTTCTTTATTGAGTATGTTAACGCGCCAAGTTTCATATCAAGACGATCCGCCTACAATAGCAATGCTTACTCATCAGTCAAGCCAAGAAGAAAATCCCCCTAATCCCTAAATTGTAGGGGCAATCCTTTGTCCTAGCCCTTGAAATGATAGGAATCAACATTTGCGAGGTGGTTTTGTTTCAGAGAGACGCATGTCAATGCGTCTCTACAGATTTTCACTACCTTTCCCTAGCCTATTCCCAAAATGCCTTTGAAAAAGGGTGGCTAATCTTCACCATTTACTCTTCACCATTTACCAATTCACTATTTGAAAAATAGAGGCGAAGTTGATCGGCTGTGAGTAAAAAAACACCTTCGCCACCGTGCTGAAATTCTAACCAAGTAAAGGGTACGTTTGGATAGTCTTCTACAAGATTGTCTTGACTTAGCCCTACTTCAACAATGAGTACACCATCGTGTGTCAAATATTGTGCCGCTTGTTGGAGAATTTGTTTGATAAAAAATAGGCCGTCTTTTCCCGCTTCCAGCCCGATTCTTGGCTCATAATTGTATTCATCGGGCATTGCGGCAATTTCTTTGGCATCGGCATAAGGCGGATTGCACACAATTAAGTCGTAATGTAGCCCCGCTAAGCTTTCAAATAAGTCAGAATAGACGGTATGTACGCGCTGTTCTAGTCCATAATTCTTAATATTTTGTTGAGCCACTTCAAGGGCTTTATTAGAAACATCCGCTGCGTCAATTTTTGCGTAGGGAAAGGCTAACATTGCACTTGCGATGGCAATACAACCGCTGCCGGTACATAAATCCAACATACGCTTAACGCGGCGAGGCTCAATCCAAGGCTCAAACCGTCGTTCTATCCACTCAGCCATAGGGGATCGGGGGATTAAAACGCGCTGATCCACATAAAAACGTAGATTAGCAAACCAAGCTTCATAAGTTAGGTAGGGGGCAGGAATGCGTTGTTGCACTCGTTGATTAAATAATTCAAGCACTTTTTGCTTTTCAGCATAAGTCAATCGCGTCTGCCACAAAATATCGGGCACTTGTGGTGGTAAATGCAAGGCATGAGAAACCAATATAATGGCTTCATCTAGGGCATTATCAGTACCATGTCCAAAAAACAATTGTGCTTTATTAAATTGGCTCATGCCCCAACGTATAAAATCACCAAGTGTGTGTAATTCGTCAATAGGGTTTTCCATAGACTATCTAAAAATGAAAAATAAAAAGGGTTTACTATACTCACAACAGTGCCCCGTCAAAGTTGATATTAAGTTTTTGATTATTTTAGTTTTTTTGTCCATTTGATACGATACCGGAAAGCATAAATTATAAGTGACTGTTTTTTTAAATATTTTTTGTAAATAATTTCCGTATATCATTCATAAATCAATAACTTATATCGGACTTTGACGAGGCCCTGATACTCACAATACCGAAGCTAATGCTCATCGTTATATACTCGGCACGGGAATAAACTGAACTTTTTTAAGAGCGCATTCCCCCAAAAAAAAGGGTCATTAGCAAAATAAATTTGGAACGAAAAAGGCCGAAGCAAAATAAATTTGGAACGAAAAAGGCCGAAGCAAAATAAATTTGGAACGAAAATTGGGCAGAAAGCAAAATAACATAGGCACTTTTTGCTTTACATAAAAGTTTTTCACGCAAAAGTTTTGCGCGCAAAACTGTATTTCACGCTAAAGTTGCGCGCAACTTTAGCGTGAAATGTGAAAAGTTGTGCCCATGTGCAGTATACACAAGCTTATGGCTTCCGCCATAAGCGTAAAGAAGCAAAACCCCTTACCACCTATTCGTTCTAAGTTTTATAACTGAAATCATACCTCTATATTACAATCTCAGATAAAACTTTGACAAACTTGATAGGTGGTAAGCCCAAAACCCTTAGGGGTTTAAACCATTTCGCTGTGATGGGTTTATCTCAAAGAGGCTTCACGCATTAACCATTCCACGCAAAAGGCTCAAAAAAACTATACTTAGCACCGTCATAGGTCGCTATTTTTGATTCTAATAGCCAACAGCTAAAGCAGTTGTCTAAAAGCTCAAGTCACCTAAAGGTGACTAACAGCAAAAGCGCAAATTATAACGGTGGGCAGTATAATGCGTG
>Ga0233403_10000958_pt1 | contig 13693 bp, 9 predicted proteins | sample Na_oxic_1_MG_FD_179866 | JGI IMG/M metagenome (GOLD analysis project Ga0233403, IMG submission 179866) | Seawater microbial communities from Saanich Inlet, British Columbia, Canada - Na_oxic_1_MG | ecosystem: Environmental > Aquatic > Marine > Inlet | place: Canada: British Columbia | collected...
ATTTTGGTGTTCAAAATTCATTTTGCGGCTATTTTGGAGTGCAAAATTCATTTTGCGGCTATTTTGGAGTGCAAAATTCATTTTGCGGCTATTTTGGAGTGCAAAATTCATTTTGCGGCTATTTTGGAGTACAAAATTCATTTTGCGGCTTTTTTGGAGTGCAAAATTCATTTTGCGGCCCGCTTTTAGTGAATGTTATTTTGCTAATCGCCAAGATTGATAATGACCCTTTTTTTGGGAATGCGCCCGTAAGCGGGCGACAATATACTCAGCATCGTCATAAATTGCGTTTTATCAAGCCCTCACATAGATAACATAGATAACGCAAAATAACATGCATTCCTAGATCACGCAAAATAAATTTTGCACTCCATAGATCATAGATCACGCAAAATAAATTTTGCACTCCAATTTCCCGCAAAATAAATTTTGCACTCCAATTTCCCGCAAAATAAATTTTGCACTCCAATTTCCCGCAAAATAAATTTTGCACTCCATAGATCACGCAAAATAAATTTTGCACTCCAATTTCCCGCAAAATAAATTTTGCACTCCAATTTCCCGCAATTTCCCGCAAAATAAATTTTGCACTCCAAAAGCCTACGCAAAATAACATGCACTCCAATTTTTCGCAAAATAACATGCACTCCAATTTGGAACGAAAATACGCCAATCGGGCCTTTGCCCCATTATTTCTGTTTTATCGTTTTATCAATTTTTTGAGAAAGCTGAGTACCTTATCAATTTTGCGCGTCTTTTCTCTTTTAAAATATGGCTCATAAGACCAGCTATGATGATAGGCGATAACTTCAATAACTCGAAGGGTTTCTTCAAAATGCCCTTTCGTTTTTTGCATAATAAGCGTTGCTAATTCCTTTCTATCAGGATTAGTTAAAGGGGCGATTTCTTGCAAAAAATGAAAGAGTTCCTGTTCGGTGATATTCGCCATTTCATCTAATAAATGATACCGAGTCTGTTCTAATTCCCAATCTAAGGTTTTCAGTGCTTTTGAGAGTTTCTTGCTAAATTTGGCGGGTTGCTTCACGATAAAAGAAATGCCGAGAAAACCCGATATCTGGTGATTTTTTAATTGGGGAACCACTTGGTTATCCCACCATTTTAAATAATCTTTTATCACTTCTTCATTAATGCGAGATGAGTGAATCGTCTGGTGACCAATATATAATAAAGCCCTTTTTGAAGCACTTTTTTTAAGATACAAAGGAATATCGGCTATTGAGTCCGCTTTCTCAAAACACTGAAGGTACATATCTTCAAAAGAACGATTAGGAATGTCAAAATCATCCGGCCATGCGGGACTTTTTATGGACGTGATGATCCCTTTATTAGAAATTTTGTTCAGTAAGTCTGAGCTTAAACGCTCATGGAAAGTTTCCACACCTTGGCCTTCTTGACCATACCAAATATAAGCGATTGATTTAGGTTTATCGCTTTCAAGCATTTGCTCAACTTGGTTCAGCATGGGATCAAACTGTCTCGAACGATCTAATTTCAGTCTTAAATCGTTGTCACGTTTAATCGGATTCGGTTTCGGTTTCGGATTCCAGTGGCGATAATGGCAGTACAACACGGGTGTCATCCAACGTGGATCATTCAAAGTCGTTATTAAGCTACGACGCATTTGGGTGATCGCTTCATGGGGGCTCAGTCCGTTTAATAAGAGTTTACGCCAAAAAGCTAAAGCTTGCTGACGAGCGGCCTTAATCTCTGCTGTCATGCGATTCGTCAAAACGGCGGGGATAAAATGCCCCAACTGTTGTCCAACGCCTAACAAACCAGCGGCATCACCTTGGCAACAATTGATATAAGCTAACGCTGGTTTTTTTTCAAGGTTGTTTAATACATGAGCAAAATCAAGCACGGGTTTTGGACACTTTCGCTGATTTTGATCAGCAAAAACCAAAAAAGCATTATTGATATCACCTTTACCATGGCCATAATAATAAATCATCTCTGCTTGAAAAGATTCAGCTTGGCTTCTAAAGTCGTCCCAGGTGTACGCAAATCGGATATATTTTTCGACAATTTCTGGGTCAAATAAATCACGTAATTCTTTTAGATGATCTTGTGCTTCGGTATCTCCTAAGTGTTCTGGTTGAGGGGCTATTATCAATATTTTCGGATGATCTGGCAATTTGACATCACGGTTTTTTTTTCTTCCGGCAAGTGCCAGTGTCACCGAACACTGCGTGGTGGCTAAGAATTTCCCCTGGTTCCCGAGTAACACCCAAGGCAAGCCAGCAATGTGTTCATCGGGACATGAGATGCGAAGTTCTAATTTTTCGTCCAGTGGGAGTTGAGGATATTCAAGTCTACCGACGGTTTCTTTAAAGAGATATTGGCCTATTTCTACCTGAAATCGTGCATCAAGGTAAGGTTTTAGGGGCGCGTTTGGACGATAAGTACTGAGATCATCCACTAAGTCTTTTAGTGACAAGCTCTCATTTTTAATCGTGATGCAATCATCTGGTTTCAGTGCTAAGTTGTCCACCCAAACACTTTTCTCCTGTTTGTCTTGATGAAGGCAAGCTCGATAAGTGTCATCTGGCGTTTTCTCAATTTGCAAGAAATATCGTGTTGTGTGTTCCATTTTTTTTCATCATTACTTTACTACAACGGATGTTCTCGCTAGGCTCGTTACTTTGTTTAGTGGAATCAACGGATTTTTTTGCTCTAGTACAACGAATTAGCGAAATAAGCGAATTTGTTTCTTCTACCCAAGCGGAAGTTGGAAATGCCTTCCTCAATGTGGAGTATTATACTATCTGCACTTACTCTGCAAAAAATGTCTTTGAGCAAGTGTGAGTGGTGTATGTCCCATTGATAACTGCTTCAATATGTTTGAACAAGTACATCCTTCGCAAGTTTTTGAACTGCACTCAATTTGCAAAAATTCTCTTTGCTCAACTGTGAGTGGTGTATGTCCCATTGATAACTGCTTCAATATGTTTAAACAAGTACATCCTTCGCAAGTTTTTGTATTGTCTTCAGAGCGTTTTATCAATGTGAGATAACGCGCTTCTATTTCAAGCAACAACGGTGATTGTGGATTTACCGTGCGTAGGCGTGCTAAATATTTTTTGGCTTGAGCTAATTTTCCCTGCTTCAAAGCGCCTGTTATCAATCCTACATAACGCACTTCTATTTTTTCCAAACCTGCCAAGGCTTCAGCGTTATTTGAATCTTTTTTCAACACCTCTTTATAACACGCAAAAGCGTTTCTGCCCACGCCAGTGGTTAAACGATTCGCTTGAAGGTGTTGTTGGCATTTGCCAAGTTGTAACTGTGTTTCTAATTTAGTGTCAGCCAAAAACGGTGATTGGGAATTGACTTTGCGTAAGCGTTCTAAATATGTTTTGGCCTTGTCCCATTTTTTTTGAGTCAAAGTACGTTTTATCAATGCGACATAACGTGCTTCTATTTTTTCTAAACCAGCTAATGCTTCAGCGTTAGTTGGCTCTTTGTCTAACACCTCTTGATAACATGCCAAAGCGTTTCCACCTACGCCAGTGCTTAAACGATTAGCTTGAAGATGCTGTTCGCATTTGTCGATTTGTAATGGTGTTTCTAATTTAGCGTCATCCAAAAACGGTGACTGGGGATTGACTGTGCGTAAACGTTCTAAATAGGTTTTTGCCTTCTCTCGTTTTCCCTGACTTAAATCGCGTTTAAATAATGTGATATAACGCTCTTCTATTTTTCTTAGGCCTGTTAAGGCTACCGCATTTTTTGGATATTTTTCTAGTATTTGATTATAACACGTAAAAGCTGTTCCATTTATGCCAATGGTTAAACGATCTGTATGAAGGTATTTTTCGCAGTTTTTTAGTTGTAATAGTATTTCTAATAATGCTACCAACTTTGGTGAGTTGACATTTACTCTGCGTAAATCCGCTAAATACGCTTCTAGCTTGTTTTCTTCCCCCTGCGTCAAGGCGTTTTCTATCAATGTGACATAACGCGCCTCTATTTTTTCTAAACCTGCCAAGGCTTCAGCATGAGTTGGGACTTTTTTCAATATTTCTTGATAACAGGCTAAAGCGTTTCCACCTCTGCCAGTAGTCAACCGATTCGCATTCAAATGTGCTTTGCAGGTTGTAAGCAAGGCTGCTAAATTTTGTTGACGAATTAATGCGATTTGTTCAACTGGCCGAGCTAATGCAGCCCTCATTTCAGCTTCATTAATAATAGGGGATTCATTCGCAGTAAAGAGTTGTTGTACTGAGCCAACCCAAGACAAATCACGACTTTGAGCCAGTGTCAACACCGAACCAAAATCAGCCATAAACTCATTCAGTTGAATATCGTTGGCTTTATCCCCTACTGCCCAGCAAATCAATTGGCTATTCTGGTGCCAAGGCGCTAATTGCGTTTTAATTTTTGCTAAGGCATCTGGTAAATGCAGTTTGCCATCGGAGGCGGGTATGATGCGATAAAATACATCAACGGAATGCGTCTCCAAGAAAGTCTGACGTAAGACTTGTAAGGCTAAATCATCTGATGAATTGGTTTGAATTTCTAAGCCTATGCTCAGCAACCTATTTTGCACAGTGGCTTCTTTTAAGCTGTTGTACCAAGTCGGTATAACCAAAGCGGAAGCGTTTTGATCTTCAATACAACGGTGTACTGTCAATCCGATTTTTGGAAAATGCTCAGTACAAGGGAAGAGTTGTTCATCATAATCTAATTCAATTGTTGAATTGTCGATGAGATTGGCTATTTTCAGTGTCTTGATAAAACCGTTCTGACTCAGAAAAGTTAACTGTTCAGAGTCGGGAGATAATGTCAATTTTTCAGAGGCACTCACGTATGTCAAAACGCTCGGTGTACGCCAAGCCAACACAGCCTCAGCATTAGCCAGTTTGATGTCGTAGGGCGAATGGGGTTGTGCGCTTAAATAGCTTTCCCTTGATAAATAGGCTATTCCCAACAAGGTGCAGATTAATAAAGTCACTATCATCCCATGCCCGAATTCCAAGGGCGAGATCACTGTACCACTGTCTTTGGCAAGACGTTGTAGTTGCTGCAAGGCGACTAGGCTTTTGGGGCGCTGCCGTAATGGAATCAAAACTTTTGCCCTTTTTTGCCAAAGGGGAAGCCCTATGAATAAAAATCCCAGTTTCTTGAAAAAGCTTGGTTTGTCATCATTTTGACGGGGAGCCGTGTTTTCTAATTCGGAACGAACGCTTTGCCCTAAGGGGGTACCCGCTAATTCAGAGAGTCGTTGTAATGCCTCTTTTGGATTGAGTTCTAAATTGACGCGCTGATAACGCCATTCCCAAGCAAGATGGGCGGGGCTTTGTTTGTCTTTGGGTTCAGCGGCTTTAAGCTTGTCTAAGATAAATTGGAGTATTTCTTCTTGTTTTGCGTCAGTGAAATCGCGCAAAAAACCCTGCCGTAAAATGGCGATAATGGAATGGGCAAAATGCAATCCATTGACAGTGTTGATAGTGTTGGGTAAGGCAAAAAGTCGTTCAATCCGTTCAGGGGGCAAGCGATTGAAAAAGTGATAGCGCAACGCATCCGCTAAGCCTAAGCTTATCGGTTGCAACATCGCACAACATTGCGCCCAAGGTAACGCATCGCCCAACAAGGTTTTGAGATAAACCGCGAAATCAGGCTCTATTTGTATTGGTAAACCGGAAGCATGTTGGGCAGCATCGCTAAAATAGTTTTGCCAACGGGATTCCGTGAGAAAACCGCCTATTGCTTGAATTAAGCCATCGGCAGTCGCCGGATACACCGGCAATCCAAAACGGGTGGGCAAAGTGGCACTCTCATCCCAAGCGCGTATTTCGCGCAATTCCATCCAAGCGACTTGCTCCCATTCTGACAAAAGCGCAAAGCTTGCCCTGTCTCGCCAGTAACGGAGGCTTTTACCATCACTGAAAATCAATAGTAGGTTATTATTTGATTCATAAGATAAGGTTTTTAAATCATAGTCTATTCCCTCTGTCGTACAAACTTGCTGCGGTGAGCCATAAAATTTGCCAGACAATACGGTGATACGACGTTCCCTCAAACCCTTTGCCAATTCCTGAGCAATCGGATTCCAAGTTAAGGGCTTTGCCAAAGCGTCTTCCAAAATAACGACGGTGCGTATTTGTTTGCGCGGTTGAAAAATCAACGTCGGGACAAAATTTTGCATTGATTCCCTAATAGACTGTTTAATATTAAGCCGTTTGCTGGTTTGCTCATTATAAAAATAATCAATGGAATCCGCTAATTGATCAAGTACAGTATGCGATAAACGGGGTTGTGGCTTGCCACCCACTTTGCCCATTGAAAATAAGCGGGGTTTATTTCGATCCCAATCAGGGGGAGTCTCTTTAGGAAATTGTCGTGAGCGCCATAACCAAACCCCATAAGCCAATAAGATTAAAAAGAGCAAACCCAAAATGCCAGCGTATTTTTTCCATTCCTCTTGGGCAGGATTGGGAATAGGGGTGATGTCTTTGATAACGGGCACATCGGGATAGCGTCGTTGAGATTGCGCGGCTTCAATGCCGCTACCACTCAGGGAAATCTTGCTTTTTTCAGTACCCTGAAAAAGGGTTAAGGTGGTTGTGTAATCAAGGGTTTGCTGAGGCGTAAATTGAATGTCTATCGTACAGGCATTATCCGTCAATGTGATCTGAGAACAGTTCTCAGTCAGCATTTGAAAGGCCTCGGTATCAGCCAATGTCACCTGCTCAATCGTGAAGGGTGCTACACCTAAATTCTTCAATTCAAGGGTTTTTTGAGTGTTCACAGCAAGGGTTTGTTCACCAAACCTCAATTGACGGGGTTGAATCGATAGCGGATGAATGCCACGGCCGCTCAGTGAAAGGTGATTGATGCCCGCGCTATTGTGAATAGTGAGCGTTGCTGTGTAATCACTGGGTTGCTGAGGCGTAAATTGCACATTGAGATGACAGCGACTACCACTGGCCAGTGTATCGGGGCACTTGTCAGTGAATTTGAAGGCCGCCGTATTAGACAATGTGATTTCATGAATCGTAAGCGGTGCTAATCCATTATTGGTAATCTCAATCGTTTGTTCAGTATTCGAGTGAAAAACTCGCTCACCAAACACTAACGCATTCGGTTGCATCGACATTTGGGGGCGATATAGCCAATGATAGCCAACACTGCAAACAATCAGTGGGATGAGAATCGTGGCTAATAAGGAAAATTTAAATCCACGTTTTTTTGGTTCACTCTTTCCGACTGGAGGATTTTTAGATGTGATATCGGGTTGAGTAGATGGTTTTGAGACTACGGATAAACTTTTATCACATTGAGCTTGTTCAAGCACTTTGAAAAATGTCTCAAAACGCCGCTGAAAAATCATATCTTGTTCCGGCGTTTTGACTAACAACGCTGCTAACATATCCCGCAATTGAGTCAACTGCCATGCACCGCGCGTTCGTAATATTAAATTAATACGCTGATAATCGTGCAGCGTCACTTGAAAGCCGGCTGTACGTAACGATTCTATAAAAACGCTGAAGGGATGCATTGTCAGTTGTCAGTGTTCAGTTATCAGTTATCAGTTATCAGTTATCCTGTTTGTATACTTATAGCGTTTCCCAGTCTCATGACGTACAAAAAATCAATCAAAATTAAACTGCACAACCCCGAAGGGGTTGAATATGAAACGCAGTAACGAGCGTAGCGAGATCATAGCCCTTTGTTCCAACCTGGGGTTGCCAAAAAATGTATCTAACCCAATCGGGAAACGCTATAGCATCGTCATCGCAAAATAATAAGGAACGAAAATCGCAAAATAAATTTTGCACTCCAAAGTCGCAAAATAAATTTTGCACTCCAATCGCAAAATAAATTTTGCACTCCAATCGCAAAATAAATTTTGCACTCCAATCGCAAAATAAATTTTGCACTCCAATCGCAAAATAAATTTTGCACTCCAATCGCAAAATAAATTTTGCACTCCAATCAATCGCAAAATAAATTTTGCACTCCAATCGCAAAATAACAAGGAACGAAAATCTTAAAAGCGCAATTTATGGCGATGTTGCGTCTCGACTTCCTATTTTGAATGGTTGGTAAAGGTAAGGGTAATGGCGCGACTGGTGCCGGCTTTAGCGGTGCCGATTAGTGCAAAACCGCCTTCTGCATTCACTTCGACTTGTAAATGTACTTCACTGAGTTTAAATTCACCAAATTCAGTTTGCATATCTTGTAAGACTTCAGCAATTTGCGTAGACAAGGTGTTCAATGAATGACGCAATGCTTCAGTTTTGAGGTGTTTAAGATGTACCCCTTTATTAGGTGAAGTGTCACCGCCTAATATGCCAGATTGAGGTTTGGTTTCTTCGTCGTCTGCAACGATGATGGGAATCGTACTCATTAAATTTGCTCCAAGGTATTTGAATAGATTTTGATGGTGGGCAACACGTTACCCACCCTACATTTAATTAAATTGCTGGGCTATCTAAATGAACAAGCTTGTTTAGACGATTTCGCAATGAATGAGGTGATATCAAAGTCACTTTGAATGGTTAATCTTGTTTCAAAATCACCAATGTCATTGGGTTTGAATTTGCCTCGCCAATCGGTAAAGTTGATCGTGGAATAACAAAAGCGTTTTTTGGGAATACACCACCAATCGGTATCTGAAATACCTGTTTTATGAGCATCATACCACATTGCATAACGTTTATTGATGCGAATTTGTACTTTATCTTTCAGGATGTCTTGTAATTCGCCTTGATAATAGAGTACAAAGGCTTCATGATCACCTTGACATTCAATTTTATCAATGGCATAAACCGAGTCGCCGGTTTTTAAAGTCAAAGTGTGTTTTGCTGAATCAGTGTCTTTGATGCTTGGAATTGTCGAAACCGGTGGCGATGGAGGCCGCATCACAACCGTTTCCCGTTTATCTGTCATCACAAGTTCAGGGCCATTCGCCTGTGAGGTAGGGGAAGGTTCCGATGGCTTCGCTTGGGCTACGGCTGTAGCCGCTTCTAATTCCGCTTTTCTGGCGCGACTGAGTTGAATACCTTGCAGTGTTGTCCAAGTTGTCTCATCCAAAATGCCGGTTTGGGCTACCCCAATATCCTGTTGGAATCTTTTTAAAGCCGTTTCTACGGTTTCAAGCGTGGCTTGTTTCAGAGGCCTATAAAAATAACCGATCTCAGCTAAAGGAGCGGCTACGCGGTAAATCCCCATTGTTTTGATATCAGTAAATGTTTTTGCTTGAGGAGGAGATACTGGATTTTGAATGACAGTTGTTGTTGGTCTCGTTTCTCGTTCCAAAGCAACGGGTGGACGTAGATGCACAGTTTCTCGTTTGGGTTGTTGTGTCGATAAATTTTTTACCGCTTGTTCCAAGGCTTGCAAGGTTGCAGGTGTCAATGTACCTGTTTCTGGCAATCCTGATTGTTTCTGGAAATCAGCTAAAGCTGATTGGGTTTCAGGAGTCAATCCCTGATTGAACTCACCCACTTCATATCCTAACAGATCAAGATTGCTTTGTGCCCATTCTATTTGATCTGAGCTGATTGGCTGTTCAACGGTTTGGGTTTCTTGATGTGTCATCTGTAAAGGTATGACGGGTTGACTCACTGGGGTAACAACTGATGCGGTTTCCGCATCAGGTGTTGTTGTACAAGCCATAGTGCTGAAACACAGTAAAATGATGAGCGTCTCGCGCCTGAAATTGATTTTAAACCAATCAAGGAACTCGTCGGTATTGTGCAATATATTGATTTTATAGAAGATCATTAAATACCTCATCAATTGTCTTACCAGATGGGATAATACCTTGATCTCGTTGCCGATGCCCTTCTAGCAAAGCGGCGAGTGATTTTTTGTCACGGAGTAAACGTAAAGTTTCTTGGATTTCTTCCCAATAATCTTTGTCTATCATAATAATCACACCTTCATCGGTTAACCAAACCTGACAGGTTTTGAAAACCTGTCAGGTTTAAAAATGATTTCTTCTCTGTGGAACTCTGTGGAACTCTGTGGACTCTGTGTTGAAAAAAATCTTGGGTAAAATAAAAGATCAATGCCCTGATTGACTCATTATAAAAGTCGTATCTAAGATATGATTTGGAGCAATTTGAATATCTGGCATCACGCCAACATTTTGGCAAGAACGGTTATTGGGGCCCAATATATCATAAACGGATAATTTGACTGCGGAACCGTCTTCAAAATCAAACAGTTGTTGAGATAAACACTTACCTTGGGTAGGGGTGCCAATAATCCTTGCTCTTGCATAATGTTTGAGAATCAATGCAAACACTTCTGCTGAACTGGCGGTATGTGGACTGACTAAGATATCAATCGTTCTCTTCTGAGCGATTTTTCCTTTAAGCGCCGTAAATTGTTCTTGATAGTCTGCCTGATCGACTAAAGTGATTAAAGGCGTTTCTGCGGGTAAAAATAATGAGACGGCATCCAATGTCTCAAAGAGACTGCCGCCTGGTGAATAGCGCAAATCAATCATCATCTTTTTATTCGCAGGTAACTTTTTAACCAATCTTTTCAATTGTTTAGTGGTTTCTCTTGAAGTCCATTCATGTATCCGAATCAGATTGACTTTGGCTTCCGATATCAATTCAATCGTATCCCGCCTAAAGGCTCTGACTTTAACCCGGTAATCTTTGATTGTGCCTAAAGGCGATTTGGATACTGCCAGTTTTACCGTGCTACCTCGCTTATATTGCGGTGGCGCTTCTGAAAGAAGCGTTTTGAAAGTCACCGGTTTTCCAGAAAGCTTTCTTAAAAAGTGTGGGCGCTTGATGCCTGCCTGATAAGCAGGGCCGTTCGTCAAAGGCACGACGATCACATGTTGATCATTACCCAATAAGTTGATGCCTAAACCGATTTTGATACGGCTACGAGCGGTTTTACGGTAAAGCTGATATTCATCTGGCGATAAATACTGAGAATAAGGATCAAGACTTTCAAGATAAATATTGAGTTGAGCAGTCTTGATGGTTAAAAGTGCCTCTAAAGGCGGATGTTGATAATGATGATCGCTAATGGTTGTGGCTAATTCATCACTGATATTCTCATCAGAAAAAGACTCAACAGTTTGCTTGTTTTTAAAGGCTTCAACCAAGGAATCAAACGTTTTCGCTTCCAATCGCCCCGTTTCTTGAAGCCCATGATGGTTTTGAAAACGAATGACTGCCATTTTAGTCCAGATTGTCACACCCTTGCCAATCGGGCCAGCTTGATAACCCAAATTGAGCAACATATATTGCGCCCATAATGTTTTGTTCTGCACAGTGCTACTGATAAACTGAAGTTCAGCTTTTCTGGTTGCACTGATTTTCACAGTACTCAACTTTTGCCAGGTTTTGTCATCAAGCTGTCCAGTGGGTTCAACCTCAATGTCTTTCTGAAAAGCCCTTAAAGCGGCCTTAACGGCCTTGATATCCGTCTCATTAATCTCTGCCTGAGTGACATAGCCCATTTCAGCTAACAAAATAGCCACTAAACTAGGGCTTGTCACAATCATCTCATGCAGAGGCTTCGTTGTTGAAATGGATGACAAGGCATCTTTGACAACCCATTCTGGGCTATCAATCGGGTTAATGCTTCGCCTCTCATCCAAAGTATCACCCCGACAGGTGTACGCGACGAGGCTCATGAGCAGTAAAACTTTTAAATTAGGTGTCATTCTCATATTTAATAGACTACATTGAGGGCTCCAATAGATCGACATCTTTTTCCAAATCTACGATTTCTTTCTCCAGCCGTTCTTTTTCAGCCTTGTAAAGGGCTAAATCCTTTGAAAACTTGCTCGGTATCGATTTCAGTTTCGATGTCTTTTTCCGATAGGCATCTGCCTCGTTTCTAACCGATTTTATTTTTTTGCTAACCGATTTAAGCCGTTTTTGAACCGAATTAGCCTGTGAACTTAAGCGTTTTTTTTCAGCGACTATTTTTGCGGTTTTGCCCTGAATCCCAGAAATCTTATCAGAGAGTTTAGCGTTTTTCAGGTACAAAACATCAACATCCGTTTTCAACGTCGCTAATCCGTTTTTGACATTTGTCAATTCAGCCTCTAATTGCTTCTGTTCATCTTGCATTTCCGCATGACGCTTTTCTTCATCAGCCAGCTTCGCTTCCTTTTCTTCCTGACGTTGATCATAAGTGCCACTAAAAATCCCAGCGACACCATCAACAAAACCGCCTTCACTGGGATCATCAGTAGTCGCACAGGCTACCAAGCTGAGTGATATCCCAAATACAAAGGTTCTTAAAAATATCAGACGCATTGTTGTTTCTTACCTCATCAGTTGTTTTTTGATTCTCAGTGTTATAGCGTTTCCAAAACAAAAGCGAATCAATAAGCTTCGGCCGAATTGGAGTGCAAAATTCATTTTGCTTCTACCGAATTGGAGTGCAAAATTCATTTTGCTTCTACCGAATTGGAGTGCAAAATTCATTTTGCTTCGACCGAATTGGAGTGCAAAATTCATTTTGCTTCGACCGAATTGGAGTGCAAAATTCATTTTGCTTAGGCCGAATTGGAGTGCAAAATTCATTTTGCTTCGGCCGAATTGTCTTTGCAAACTAAAGTTAGAACGAAAACCTACCGACTTAAAGCCGTACCCAGTGCCGACAGTTCATCGGCATAATTTTCAAGTTCATTTTTTTCCCGTTCTAAAGCAGCAACTTGGTTTTCCAAGGCATTCAATTTCTTTTCGTCACTGCCACCCCGTCTTGCCAGCTTCTTTTTGTCATCATAACGAGATTTGTCTCTCGAAGCTTGTTTTCGTTGTTTAGCATAACTGCCCTGTGCAACCTGCAAGTTCTTCTTAGCACCTCGCAAATTCTTAGTGACTTTTGTCAGGGCATAATTGGCTTGTTGTTTCTGGCTTTCAACCTTGCTATGCAGCGTTTTTAACTCCCTGTGCTTGTTCTGGCCTGCGCTGATTTGCGCTTCCAAATGGGCCTTTTCTTCCTGATAGCCCGCTATATTGCTTCGTAAGCCATCGTTCACTTGCTTGACTTGAGCCACCAACGTGGCCGTTTTTTCCGTTTCGACATCTAATTTAGCCTCTTGTGTTGCGTACTGCTCTTTTTGTTCTGAAACCGCCCCGCCCACAGCGCCGCCTACAATTCCACCAATTGCCGCGCCAATCGCCGCACTTTCCTTGTTATCACCAATGATTGCACCGAGGCCAGCACCAATAATGGCACCTATACCCATTCCTTCTGCCGTGGTACGGGCCTGATTGTTTTCCTCTTTCGTCATGGTACTACAGGCCGATAACAAAAAGGTGCTTAGGGTGACTACGATACACAGCCTAAAGGTATTATTACAAATACGCATATTAACCTCCTTAATGAGTTATTCAAGTTAAATCAAGTATTTAAAAATCACAATAGAAGACTGATTGGCCCCTACAAGGGGGCAAAATTGAAAATGAGAACACATTAAATCTGTGATCGATCCACATCAAATCTAATTCTTAGCCATTAATAATGAGAAAAGAGCCAAGGCTTGATCAAACTGATTGACATTGATTAATATACTGCACATGGGCATAACTTAAACTTTTTAAGATCAATTTGGTGGGCAACAAAAACACGTTACCCACCCTACAACTCCCTAAAGTCATTTTAAAAAAAAGTTAAGTTTATCGCCTCGTTGAGTATATCAATCAGTGCTCATCATGATAATCAGTCTAATCTGCGT
>Ga0233403_10000959_pt1 | contig 13688 bp, 6 predicted proteins | sample Na_oxic_1_MG_FD_179866 | JGI IMG/M metagenome (GOLD analysis project Ga0233403, IMG submission 179866) | Seawater microbial communities from Saanich Inlet, British Columbia, Canada - Na_oxic_1_MG | ecosystem: Environmental > Aquatic > Marine > Inlet | place: Canada: British Columbia | collected...
CAGATATGACAATTGCCATTCGGGCTGACAGAGGATTTTCTGATTGAGTCTGGGAACCGTTGAATCACCCGTCAGAATCAGCCACAGCACATTCTTATTTACTCAGTGCCCTGTTCCATAAATAATGTCCGGGTTGTTTGCAGCGGCACAATTTTTCAGATTGTGCCTGAACAGACTGCAAATTTGTTTCAAATTGAATTATTTATGAAATCAGGCACTTAGCCGGGAAGAAAAATGAAATCCACAGACCTGACCGGAACATTACGGGATGCCGACGCTCTTCTTGTGGTTCCGCCTTTTGCCGCAACTGACCGTCCGTGTCTGGGAGTGCATGTGTTGCAGGCATGTGCCCGTGAGGCCGGATTTGATGTTCCGGTTTTGTACGCAAACATTCTGTTCGCCCGGGAGATCGGTGAGGAAACTTACAGACGATTATGTTACGCTCCGCTATGGGAACTGATCGGAGAGAAAATCTTTGCAGATTCAGCCTTTGGCTCCGAGTCTCCTGCCACTGCGTTGCAACGTCACAAACCTTACTCATACTTTCCGGCATGTGGCAATGTTGATGAGCTGATTGAAATGATCGGACCGTTGCAGTCTGCTGCTTCGGAATGGGCGGACAAGGTTGTCCAGGCCATTCTTCCTTTTAACATACCGGTGACAGGCTGCAATAATTCCTTTGCCCAGATTTCGTCATCAGTGGCACTGCTTAACCGGATCAAGGCTCACAAACCGGATACGGTTACCATTGCCGGAGGCGCAAATTGCGAGGGGGAAATGGCAGAAGGGATACTGTCACTTGCTCAGAGCATTGATTATGTTTTCTCCGGGGAATGCGAACAGGCATTCCCGGAATTTCTGGATAATATGCGGTCAGGAAATCTGCCTGCCGACCCTGTTGTCAGGGGAACCCCCTGTTCCGATCTTGATGGTCTGCCTGCAACGGACTTTGGTGAATATTTTGATCAGACGGATAAATTTCTGCCCCGCAGCCGACTGAGGGCGGAGGGTGAGATATGGCTCTCGTATGAAAGCAGCAGAGGCTGCTGGTGGGCTGAGAAACATCAGTGCAGATTCTGCGGTCTCAGCGGGAAAGAGATGAAATTCCGTGAGAAGTCTCCGGACCGTGTGGCAGAGGAACTGTCGCTCTTAATTGACAGGCACCCAGCAGACAAGGTGTTTATGACCGACAATATAATATCCCGTGATCACTTTGAAACCCTTATTCCCAAATTGGGCACGGTTTTGCCGAAGGCTGTTATTTCCTACAAAACCAGATCTGACCTCAGTTTTGAACAGGTGGCCGCCTTGAAAAAAACAGGCAGGGCAGCGGCCATAGAACCCGGCATCGAAGCATTGTCAACCGACTTGCTCAGGCTTATGAACAAAGGTGTCACGGCAGGTCGGAATATAGCCTTGTTACGTTTTGCCAGGTCTGTCGGTCTTCCGGTTATCTGGGGTCTGCTCCACTGCTTCCCCGGGGACAGTGATTATCAGTATGAGTCAGTTACGGATTTACTGCCTCTGCTCTGCCATCTGACTCCGCCAATTTCAGTGTGGCCTATGATTATTACCCGCTTCAGCCCTTATTTTAACCGGCCAGGTGTGTATGGCATAGACAAAATCAGGCCGATGAGGCCCTATGCCTCTGTTTTCCCCGGGCACGCTGACCTTGAAAAACTTGCCTGTCACTTCGAGGGTGATTTTGAAAGTGCGGCACGAAGTAACCCCGGGCTGATAAGAGCCTTGGAACAGGAAGTGCGTCAGTGGCGGGCAAGGTGGGAATATACACCGCCGGAACTGAGCCTCGCTCCTGTGTCAGAAGCAGTCCTTCATCCGGTGGTAAAAGAGGCACTGGGGCCCATGTCCGGGGATGCCTTCATACTTTCCGACACACGGTGTCTGCCCGGCACAAAGGGAATTCAGGTCATTTCGCATAAAAAGGCGCTGGCCGTTATTTTCGGGGGCAGAAACAAGACAGGGGAGATCGGGTGGGCTTTGGAAAACTTTCTCTGCGCGGAACTTGACTCGCAATTCGTGCCTTTGGCAACATGCTCCTACGAAGTTTATGCGGAGCTTCGGGAAAGCCGCAGGGATTGCTTATAAAAAGAAAATCCTTTTCATATAAGAAATCCTTGTAGTTATTTTGAAGCTTCTTTTTGATTAATGTTCGAAATTGGAAAAGGAGGATTCATATGACAAAAGAACAGGAACTCATAGAAAAACTCAAGACGAATAAGGATTTGAGAGAAAAGCTGCTTAAAGCTACAACTATGGATGAGGCGCTACAGGCTGTAAAAGATGCGGGGGTTGATTTTGATAAGGATGAATTTGAGAAAATGATAAGTGATCATGGCGAGCTGCTGAAGTTTTACCACGGCATGGAGGAAAAAAGGGTGACAAAAAATATGCAGACCAGTGCATTTGATGTTGCTCTTGCTGCCGGCCCTTTTGAATAGGCATACTATCAAGAACTCTTGCCAAGTAAAAATTACTTTCCGTAGGCATAGATGACTTGATTTAGCCGAGTGAAAAGAAGAACAACTATAAGCGTGGGACATTAGCTATTTTTTTTTAATGCGGAGAGTGCGTATCCTTATCCTTCGCTCATACAAACAATGCCACACCCTTGTACTCCTCCGAGGATGTCTGAGGAGTGCGGGACTGTGCATATCAGAAACCGGAATGATTTGCCTCAACCTTCAATTCCCTTAAAACATCCCCATCTGCTGATGAGAAACTGCGAAATGTACAGGCAATGAAAAAAAAGGAAAAACCAATGAAAAAAATAATCAGTTCTGTTATCAGTCTTTTTTGTGCGGTGCTTATTGCCCTTCCGGTTCATGCCGACGGCCCCCATCCCCGGGGTGTCAGACTCGACGGAACTGTCGGAAGCATCGGAAAAATTGATTTGCCCGGGCCGGGTTATGAGATTAAGGCAGAATACGGGCGGCAGGCCGGGGCAAATTTGTTCCACAGTTTTCAGCAGTTCAATATCCATTCGGATGAAAGTGCGACTTTCAGCGGCCCGGACTCTGTTCAGAATATCATAAGCCGTGTCACCGGGGGGGATTCATCATGGATTGACGGGAAACTGCGTTCCACGATTCCGGATGCCGACTTGTATTTGCTGAATCCCGCGGGCCTGATGTTCGGGCCGAACGCCTCCCTGTATCTGGGCGGCTCGTTTCATGTCAGCACTGCCGATTATCTGCGTATGGGGGAGAATGAACAGTTTTTTTCCATACCCACGGGGAGTGATGTTCTGTCCGTGTCAGCCCCGACTGCTTTCGGTTTTCTGGATAATGAGGCTGCGCCGGTCACGTTCAAAGGCGGAGAAACAGAGACTCTGGGAACTTCGGAAGTCTCCGCTGGTATGAGTGTCACAGAAGGTGAAACCGTGTCTGTCATCGGCGGGGACATTGAAATAAAAGGCATATTTTACCAGACTCAGACACTTGATGAAAACGGTGATCCGGTACTTACCACTGATGGTGAGGGGAATTCCGTGCCTGTCACGGAAACCATACGCCCGGCAAATATTGAAGCTCCCGGAGGACAGATCAACCTGATCAGCGTCGGATCGGAAGGTGAGGTGGAAACCGGAAACCCGGCTCAGACATCGGACATCAGAGCATCGGACATCACGCTTTCCGACAAATCGCTTCTGGATGTCAGCGGGACAGGGGCCGGAAGTGTTCTCATCCGGGGGGGACGTTTTGTCGCCGATGACAGCAGAATCCATGCCAGGACCCTGGGAGACAGGGATGCCGGGGAGATCAATATTCAGGCGGATCAAATATCATTCAGCAACGGCTCCGCCATTGAGGCAACCACGCACGGAACCGGCAGGGGTGCCGATGTGACTCTGAAAGCACAGAAATCTGTCGCCATGTCAGGGGAAAACAGCGAGAGACAGGTTTCCATTATCGCACTTCAGACATACAGCAAAGAAGAAGGCGCGGGAAACGCGGGAACCCTTGCAATGGAAGCGAAAAACATATCACTCAGAGACGGCGCAACTGTCGTGACCTCAACCATCGGCAAGGGGAGGGGAGGGGATATCACAGTCCGGGCTGAGGAAAAGCTGAGTGCGGAAGGTGAGAGCAGCACCGGCTGGTTCTCCATGTTTATGGCTATGGTTAATCCGGTGAACAAAGGAGGGGATGGCGGAAATATTTCGGTGAGAGCGGGAGACATCTCACTGATTGACGGCGGGTATATTGCCACGCCCACTTTCGGCCCCGGCAACAGCGGTGATGTCACTGTTCGTGCCACCGGGACAGTCACCGCGGCCGGAGCGGCCAGTATCGGGCAGCCCTCCACAATCAGCTCGTACTCTATCCCGAGAGTGCATGACACAGTGGCCGGTGATTCAGGGGATGTGGTTGTGGAAGCCGGAGAGCTGATTCTCAGGGACGGGGGGCTCATAGCCACCAACGCCGAGGGCATTTCCGAAGATATGAGAAGCAGCAATGCGGGAGATATCACGGTTCGGGTGTCAGGAACGAGTCTGTTTGCCGGTGTCAATCCCCACGGTGAGATAATGGGCGGCTGTCTGGGTGCGGGCATCTATGCCACATCCTACGGAGGGGGCGACAGGGCCGGGGATGCCGGGGATATCTCTCTGGAAACCGGATCACTGATCATTGAGGACGGCGGGGTGATCACCGGCGGCACGGCCGTCAATAACTCACAGGGTGGAAATATCGATATCCGGGTGCGTGACACGGCCCGGATTGCAGGCGACTCCTCAGATATACAATTGAAGGAACCGGGGCAGTACCAATTGGAATTTCAGGCGGGTTACGAATATGAGCCGCGCATTTCTGTCAGCGGCATATATGCCAGTTCGGAGAGTACGGCAGCCGGGGCAGGGAAATGCGGAAACATATTTCTCAGTGCTGAAAACCTGACCCTTGCCGAAAAGGGGACAATATCCACCTCGGCTGCGGGCGGCGGCAGGGCAGGCGCCATCACACTGGAAGTCGGAACTCTCAGCGCGGACACCGGGGCTGTCATCGCCTCAAAGAGCGGTTCCGCAAATTTCTACACCGCCGCAGATATCCCCCAGCGGAACGGGCGGTTTGTCTTATCAGGCCATGTGGCCGAGATCCCCCGCCATGACGGGAAATCCGTAAGCTATGTTCACACAGGGGATGAATGGATAATACTGAATAAGAGTCACACTGTCGCCAATATGACGGAGCTCGGCGGACTCTCCGACCAGTATGCGCTGGCACACGGTGACATGGCCGAGGTGACGGATGCGGGTGACGGACAAACAGCAGGATTTGTCTGTTCGTTCGGACAGTGGCTGCAACTGACGGATACCGGCCGCACCGTGGCAAATATGGAGGAGCTGCATGACTTTGAGAGGATGCTTGATTTCATTGCCAGGTATGAAAATCCTTTTGAGCCCGGGCAGGTGCTTCATGTCGCGGACACGGGTGACGGGAAGACGGAGACATTCTACTACACTGATTTCTACAGCGGCGGGGGATATTTCATAAGGCTGAATCAGTTCACTGTCGCCGATCTCACGGAACTGAATGGTCTTGCCGGGGGCTACGATCTCGAACCGGGCGATATCGTGAATGTCACGGATGCCGGTGAGGGACAGGCTGTCTTTTTCTATGAGAACGACGGCTGGAAAGAAGTTGACACGGACAATGTCCATGAGGCGGACAGTCTCGCCGATCTTGTTCCCGCCAAACCGGTGAACATGGTCAGGGTGGAGGATGCCGGAGACGGACAGGCCGCAGACTTTGTTCTTTCAGAGGACAAATGGCTGGCATCAAAAAATATTCACACTGTTGCGGACATGGCGGAACGGGACAGTCTTTCCGCAGAGACAGGCGATTTTGTGAGGGTGAGTGATACCGGCGACGGCACAGGGGCAGGTTTTGTCCTCTCAGACGGCGAATGGGTGAGGACGTATAAATCCGGTGACGCGGGCACGATCACCATAAGAGCCGACAAAGTTGTCGAAATGCGGAACAGCAGCACGGTCAGCACGGAAAGCAGCGGCCGGGGCAATGCCGGCACGATTGACCTGACTGCCGCCGAACTCCGGCTTGACACCGGGACATCGGTTTCCTCGGAAAGCAGTTCCGGCTTTGAGGGCGGTGATGCGGGGACCATAAACGTCAGTGCCGGGGATTCTGTGCATTTGTCCGGTGGCAGCTCCCTGACGACCGCATCGCAGGATGCGGGCGGCGGCGGAATAAGGGTTGACACCGAGAAAATGCTTCATCTGAATGACAGCAGGATCACCACCAGCGTTCAGGGTGGCAGTGGGAGTGGCGGCGATATTGCAATAAACCCGCCGGAATTCGTCACTCTGAATCACAGCCGGATCGAAGCCAATGCCCATGAGGGAACTGGCGGGAATATCCGCATTGTAGCGGAGCAGTTCGTCCGATCCTCAGACAGCGTTGTGGAGGCATCGTCGGAAAAGGGGATTGACGGTTCGGTGAACATCGAATCACCGGATACCGATATCAGTGCCGGACTGACAGCCATGCCCGGAAACTTCATCGACGCGGCCCGGTGGGCCGTGACACCATGCTCGCAACGCTCCGGAGAGGATGTGGGCCGCTTCGAAATCCGGGGCAGGGATGCCGTTGTCATGTCCTTTGACGGCTGGCGCCCGAGTCCTCTGCCGCCGCCATGTTCGAACGAAGACAGACATAACAAAGCATCGGCGGAGGTTGAGAAATGAGGAGTGCTGGACTGCGTGTCAATTTCTCCGCCATGAAACAACCCTGAACTCCGGAGTTTGAATCAATTCCCTGCACTCCTCCGAGGATGACAGAGGAGTGCAGAAATTGGAATGATTTGCCCCAACCCTTTACCCTTCCCCTGCTTATGAGAAACTGCGAAAAATGTGCAGACAATATAAAGGAAAGAAAAACAATGGAAAAAATCATCAGTTTAGTAGTCAGTTTTTTTTGTGCGGTGCTTATTGTCCCTCATGCTCATGCCGGCCCCATCCCATGGTATCTCAGACTCTCAGGAAGACAACCGGGATTCAGGTTGTGAATTTTAAGAACTTTTTTGCAAACCGATGAAAAAAAGGAGAAGACCATGAACCAATTTATCAGAACCGCACTTATTCTGGCAATGGCAGTGCTTTTCAGCACGACAGCGACATCGGAAGATGGACATCTGGTGTTTTTAATACAGGCAAAGGGAAAGGTTGAATATTCCGCTGACGGGGAGATATGGAGAAAGGTCCGCCGGAACAAATTCCTTTATGAGGGCAACCTTGTGAGAACCGGTGACAACGGGGCATGCAGACTGATCAGCCGGGAGACAGGCATGATTGAATCGCTTGGCAGCAATACGGAGGCTGAAATCCGTGCGGAGGGGACAAAAACCCTCAGAGGCGTGATTCCAAAGGCGGAACATCCCGGAACCCTCATGGGAGTTCTGAGGAGAAAGTTTGCCAAAGTGCAGAAATACACTGCGATTCAGCGTAGCGGCAAAAACGGGGAGCAGATAGAATTGGAGACCATCAGGGATATCACACTTTCCGAAAACCATCCTGATCTGGTATGGGAGAATGTGGGACCCGAATACTCCTATCAACTGACTGTGGGTGAGAGACTGCTCGATATCCCCGGCTCCGACGATGCGATAGTTCGCTTCACGTTGGGCCCGACTGAACCCGGTCAGTCTGATTATGGTGTGCGGGTACTTTATAACGGTGAAATATTGTACACACCTGAAAAAAAAGGGACACTGCGCTGGCTGTCCGATGCCGAAAACAAATCCTTCCGGGAGAGAAAACAGAGGATTGAGCAAACTGATCATGACAATGGGTTTCTGCTCGGAAACTTTATGGATGAGCAGGGCTTGAAAGTTGCCGCAATGGATCAGTACCGCAAATTTATGACTGAAAACCCGGAGGCAAATGAGGTGAGACCTTTTCTGATCAGGGTGCTGAATGCCCTGAGACTGAAAAAACTCGAAGAGGCGGAAGCGGTCATTTACCATAAGAAACTTGGAAATAAATGACAAAAAAACCTCCGAAATTCCCAAAATCGGCGGTGCTGCCGAAGTGGTGTCACAATGTTTATCATATTGATATTACAAGTATAAATAAAAATTATACTGATTATAACGGATTTGGGGGAGGGTGAAGGGTAAAGGGGTAAAGGGTAAAGGGTGAAGGGGTAAAGGGTAAAGGGTAAAGGGTTCTCATGCACCCGCACGGTGTCTGTCCCCGCCGGCGGGAAACAGCGGAGCCCCTTCCCAACTTCAACCTTCAACCTTTAACCTTTACCCTTTAACCTTTACCCTCAGGCTCCGTTATAATCAGAAATTATCACCATCACCCAATGCCGATGTAAAACAAATTTGCAATTTGTTTTAAAACAATGCAGAACAAATTTGCAATCTGTTTCAGGTATTTTTTCAGGCCGATATTGACAATCCGGGGATAAGTACATATCATAATCTCTCATTATAACGAATTTAATGGAGGGTACAACATCCTGAAATTATTAAATGGCAAAACGTGAGATCTGTCCACCCGGGTTCTGAGAAATATTCTGAGAAATTATCCGTCTTTCGGAAGTGACTTCTCAGAAACAATTTGGGAAATTGTTTTACAAATTTCGGATTTGCCAATCCGAAACGAGCAATGGCCGGGATGTCCGCTCCTACAAATCCGGAGTGCGACTATCCTATTGAAATTTGGTAAGCGAAGCGATTTTTTGCATTTCAAATCCGGCAAAAAAAAGACGCTGTTTGCATCTTTAAATTTTTAAAGTGATTTTCAGAAACAATTTGGAAACTGTTTTACGGGGCCGGACAGTCACAAAATTGTCCGATTGTTAAAATACCTGTTTTTTATCATATTTGGAGGTTGAAGTGGTCAGAACATTCAGTCAGATGAACCTTGAAAAATTTTTTGCATTTCTGCTGCTTTCTATATTGGGGCTTACTGTCTGTCCCGGCAATATCGGAGCATATGACAATCCTACGACAGATCAGGCATATCATTCGGGCAGGCTTTCCCATGACCCGGATGCCGCTGACATTGCGGAAGGTCTGAACAAAGCCTTTCAGACTTTGAAAAACCCTTCGGGAAAAACAGCCCGTTCCAACCCGGCAGTGCTTGAAAATCGGAAAGAATCTCTGCCGGCAATCAGAGAAATTCATTATCGCCCCTTTGCCAAAACCCCCCGGCAGATCAAAGCAGATGTGTCTGCAATTCCTCAGAACCGTGCCAAAAAAGGAGATCAGGAAATAGCAGGGGAATTTCTCAGCGCTCTCGGAGGACTGCTTCGCATTGATAATCCGGATGAGGAATTCCGGTTTTCGGGAAAACAAAGCGATGATCTGGGGCGCCGGCATCTGCGCTTTTCCCAGACCTTTCAGGGCATACCAGTCTGGCCGGCTGAACTCGTGGTGCATCTGAATGCCCGGGGTCATGCCGACATGCTGGACGGTGCGTTTGTACCGACCCCTCGGAAAATTGCAACGCGTCCGGTCCTGAATGCAGATGAGGCTTTTGAGAAAGTCTGTGAACATATTCCCGAAATCGGGCAGGACATTTCCGCCGAATCTTCCGAACTGATCATCTACGCACCCGGAGACCGCCTGCCCCGTCTTGCATGGAAACTTGATATTTCTGTTTCTTCAGATGGCCAATGGCTTGCAGTGATTGACGCATCAGACGGCAGGCTGCTGACGGCCTTCAGTCAGATTTCGGATGCAGCGGTTTCCGGTTCGGGCGCGGACATTTTCGGGACTCAGCGTTCCCTGAATCTGTGGGAAAAAGATGGCAAATTCCATATGACTGATACGGCCAAGGCCATGTATGATGCTGAAACCTCGGACCCGCCGGTTCCGACTTCAACGCACGGGGCCATCATTGTCATGGACGCTTTGAATCAGCCCCGGACATCGGAAATAAACGAGATTCCAGCGCTGACCTCTGTTGTTTCGGAAAACCCGGATTCGGACTGGCCTGCCGATGCAGTGAGCGCGGCTTACAATCTTTCCCAGGCCTATGATTATTTTTACGAACATCATCAGCGTGTTTCCCCTGACGGTCATGGCGGATCAATTATGGCGGTGGTGCGGCTGGGAACGAATCTGGAAAGTGCGTTCTGGGATCCCGGCACAAAAATCATTTATTTCGGAGACGGAGAAGTTCTGGCCGCGTCCCCTGATATAGTGGGACATGAACTGACCCACGCTATAACGACCTATACAGCGGGCCTGCTGAACAAAAATCAGTCGGGCGCGCTGAATGAGGCATTTTCAGATATTTTCGGTGAAATGGTGGAAAGCCATGTGAGCGGGACAGAGCCGGACTGGATCATGGGAAGCAGACTCGCAACCCCCCTGCGCAGTCTCTCGGATCCCTCCTCCATGACATCACCGGCAGGTGTTCCCTATCCTTCGGACATGGACGGATATTTCATCACATCCGGGGATAACGGCGGTGTTCACATAAATATGAGCATTGTGGCACATGCTTTCTATCTGCTGGCACGGGGACAGGACCGTGCCATCGGCATTCGGGATGCAGGACAGATATTTTACAGGGCTCTGACTTACCATCTTGTCTCAAATTCCCAGTTTGCCGACGCACGGCTGGCCTGCATTGCCTCTGCCGAGGAACTTTTCGGAAGCGGCTCGGAACAGGCATTGGGAACAGCCGAGGCATTTGATGCCGTCGGAATAACAGATGGTGATTCCACGCCTGATGAAATCCCCTCTGTCTCGCCTGTGAACAGCCCCGATGCGGTGCTTGCCCTGCGTTATGCCAACGCAGTGACAGGAGAGGGCCGTTTGTTTCTCTGCCGGCGTGAGCAGGAAGACCCGGATGACGGCAAGCTGCTGCCGCTCTATAATAATATGAAAATGTCCCGAATTTCCGTATCCGGGGATGGAAGCCTTGCTGCCTATGTCAGTTCCGGAAATGATCTGTGTCTCGCATCCACCGACGGAAGCTCGGCTGCAAACTGTCTGGGATATCCGGGAACGGTCAGTTCCGCGGCCATATCCAGGGGTAGTCCCCACCTTGCCTTTGTTCTTCTGGATGAAAACGGCGAACCGGGCAATGCAATCAATGTGCTGGAATTCCTGCCTGACGGTGAATACAAGGTCAGAACATTTGATCTTGTCTCACCGGTCAGCGACGGTTCCGCTGAAATTTCCGTGCTGTTCGCAGGTTCCGCTGAATTTTCGTCCGACGGAAAATATCTTGTTTATGACGCGTTCTGCAATGTCCTGTTCAGCGATGGTTCAAAATTTGGTGCATGGGGTATTTATTCCCTTGATATTGAAAGCGGAGATTTTCTCACACTTGTTCCCCCGAGTCCCGGGCGTGACATTGCCAACCCGAGTCTGAGCCGGACAAATGACAATTTCATTGTTTTTGACGCATATCAGGCAACCACCGGAGATTCCGTTGTAACTGCTCTGAACCTCATAACAGGCGAGTCCAAAGAAGTTGCAAGGGCAAAGGGCGGATTCGGATATCCTGTATACACGGGAGATGACAGCGCCATTGTGTATGCAAGTGAGGATGGGGTTGTGATGACCGGCACGTCCCTGTGGCGTCAGCCACTTGCGGATAACAAAATATCCCCTGAGGGTTATTCCGAACTGTTCCTCACCGATGCCACCTGCGGAACGGTTTACCGCCGCGGGACATTTGAGGCCCGTATCCCGGAAATTCAGGTCTCTCCCAGCCCTCTGTCCTTCGGAAATGTATCCGCGGGAGGCAGTCTTGAATCAGAAATTGTTATTTCCAATGCGGGAACCTCGGAAGTTGGGATTGACAGCCTTTCCCTGACAGGCACCGATGCCTCGGAATTCGGTCTCAGAAAATCCTGTACCGGCCATACTCTGTATCCCTCGGGATCGTGCAGAATGCAGGTGATGTTTTCCCCTGCCTCCACAGGGACAAAATCCGCAGCGCTCCTGATTCGGACATCTGACGGGTCCGAAAAAAGCCTCTCGCTTTCAGGAACCGGTATTGAGACCGTCGCGAATGTTTCGGATATCTCTGTTTCCTCTCCTTCCCTGTTCTTTGAAAATGTGGCAGTTGGAAACAGTGCAGGTTCAAAACTCGGCATTTACAACAGGGGCGCCGCAGATATCAATATTTCCGGCATATCAGTGACAGGTGCAAATGCTTCCGAATTCAGCGTGTCAGACACGGAAACCTGTGTAAATCAGTCCCTCGCGCCCAATGCCTCCTGCGAAATCACTGTGAGATTTTCGCCGGTGTCTCAGGGACCGAAAAATGCCTCGCTTCTCATTCAGTCCGGTGCTTCGCCTCATGAAGTCCCTCTCAGCGGGGAGAGCGCAGGCAGTGCCGGGGAATTTTCTGTCTCTCCGGGGTCGCTGTCTTTCGGGGAAATTTCCCCGGGTGAAAATTCCACGAAGGTGATGACAGTTTACAACAACACAGCGGACTCCGAAAGTGTCACTGTTTCCGTATCAGGGGATGCTGCCTCCGAATTTGCCGTTTCAGACAATTGCAGCGGACAAACCCTTATGCCGGGCGCATCTTGCAGCTTTGAGGTGAGATTTTCCCCGAATTCGGCAGGAGAGAAAAGAGCCTCGCTTCTCATTCAGCCAAATGCCTCCCCATCCGAGGTTCCGCTCACAGGCAGCGGTGCCGGGGGAAGCGGCGGAAACGGAAGCATGTCTCTTTCCTCCCAAAGCCTGAGTTTCAACAATGTATCCATCGGGAGCAGCTCGAAAAAAGTGACCAGAGTTTCCAATACCGGGGATGCTGATCTTAAAATTCTCACGGTTTCCAAAACAGGGGTGAACACATCGCTTTTCAGTCTGTCAGATGGTTGCAGTGGAAAAACACTGATCCCAGGAGATTCCTGTGCGGTCAGTGTGGCATTCTCACCAAACTCATCAGGAACAAGAACAGCAGAGGTCATTGTCCAATCCGATGCCCCGGCAAATTCATCAGCAGAGATTGCCCTGACAGGCACGGGCAGGGAAAGCAGCGGAAACACTCAGAGTTCCGGAAGCGGAGACGGAGACAGTGAGGATGATTCCAGCTGTTTCATTTCTGCCGCAGTTTCCGGCTCATCCGCAAATTCGGGCGGAATGCTGCTGCTGCTGCTTCTGCTGACTGTCGCATCCGTGGTGTTTTGCAGAAGGCCGAATTAGGCTGATTCCCAAAAAAGAATCTCACACTGACAACGCAGGGTGGGTTCTCTCAACATCCGAGGTTTTGTTTTCTCCAAAGGAACCCGAAAAAAACGCATTATCCCAATCGCTTCGGAAGGGAGTGCGGAAATGAGGCCGCCAGGCGAAAATTCCGTCTGCGGCTGCCATTTTCGCACTCCGTTGAGAATTCTTATGGGACAATGCGTTTTTTCCGAATCCCTTACCTCGATACCGGTGTCACCTGCGAAAATTCCGCCATTTCCGCACTCCGTTGAGAATTCTTCTGATTATAACGGATTCAGGGGATGGCCGCAGTCCGATATCCCACACAAAGCCGCAAAGAACACGGAGGCTCTGTTTTTCTCTGTGATCTCTGTGCCTCTGTGTGGGACCATAAAAAAAATCCCGCACAAAGCCGCAAAGAACACGGAGGTTCTGTTTTTCTCTGTGATCTCTGTGCCTCTGTGTGGGACCATAAAAAAAATCTGATCATATCTGATTTTTAAGGGAATGCTTTCTGATTC
>Ga0233403_10000960_pt1 | contig 13686 bp, 5 predicted proteins | sample Na_oxic_1_MG_FD_179866 | JGI IMG/M metagenome (GOLD analysis project Ga0233403, IMG submission 179866) | Seawater microbial communities from Saanich Inlet, British Columbia, Canada - Na_oxic_1_MG | ecosystem: Environmental > Aquatic > Marine > Inlet | place: Canada: British Columbia | collected...
TCCTAATGCCAATTAACACTTTCGCAGTTTACGACATCCTTTCCATCAACATCACACCGACTGACAATGATATTCAGTTTTGTTTTAAATCGGATTACTATGCCCATGATATAAAAAGTCATACTTACCTCGCAGCTCAAATAAATAATGAGTTTTACTTTCTTTCTCAAGATAAAGAAATGAGCCATTGGTTGCCGGGCAATGAACCGCCTTTTTTTTCCGAAAGGGCGGCATACACTAAAAGTTGTTTTGAGCCATTTCCAAAATCGGTTATGCAAGACATTTCCATTTATGCTGGCGTGGGTATTTCTTTGGAAGAAGTGCAAGCAAACAATAGATACGCTAAAATATTTGGTGGGTTTGCAGAACTGCCACAACCGAAAAAAATTGGACGATCATGGTTTACATGGTAGGCTCGAACTTAGAATCTCCTTCAGAACATTATGCGAGTCAAGATATTATTGAAATGTTAAAGGGAAGTCTTTCTGTTACTGATACAGTCAATATGGTAGTTACTACGGGGGATTCGCGGCGTTATGGATGGAATACGGTTAAACGTCTTTTCATTCACGATGGACAACAAAATGTTTTGGAAGATATAGGCAAACAAAGTATGATTAACCCACAAACATTAAGTGATTTCGTGCAATACGCTCTGACCAATTTTCCGGCTCAACATTACGCATTAATTTTGTGGGGACATGGTGGTGGTACTGTGGGTTATGGTCATTTAGAACCCATGATGACTTTGACAGAATTGCATGAGGCTTATCAAACTATTCGCCAACATAAGGGCAAACCGCTTGATATTGTACTCTATGATGCCTGTGTAATGTCATCTATTGAAGTGGCAGAAGTTACCGCTTTGGTAGCAAATGCAATGGGGGCTTCGATTGAAAATGAACCCGGACATGGGTTTGATTACGAGTATTTGCTCAACAACATAGCGGAAAATCCACCGCCGGATGGTATAGCCTTTGGAAAAATAGTTAAAAGCGGTTATTTAAAACAAAGTGTAGTACGAAAATCTTTCCGAACTCAATCAATTACTTATAGCATTCTTGATTTGACGCAATTGACTAATCTCCATGATACATTCAGTCAATTTACGACAGAATTAGAACTGCTCTTTAAAGACAGTGAATTTTTCACTTACGAAATGTTAAGTCAAGGTATTATTCGTGCTCCCGGTTATCCGTCTAAAGGAAAGGGTAAGATTTTACGTTCACTAGATGAAGGCAAAAATATTCCCATTGATTTTTACAATATTCTCCAAACGGTTTCACCGGAGTTTGAACAATTAAAATCTTATGCTGAAGCATTACAAGCAGATTTGAAACAACTAGTAGTAGATTATGAAACTAATGATATTATGAAAGCAATTGATCCGGATGCCGGACGTATCAGCTTAGACATAGGTAAAGATAAATCTTATCTATCGGTATTGCCAGAGATGTATAGTAACCTCGATCAAACTTTGAATTATTATAATCAAAAACGTTTGAATGATACATTTGAACCCAGTGGACAATTTTTTTGCCCGGGTGGATTCATCTGTGCCGATGCCAAATGGTGGACATTACAAGCAAATGAGGTAATGGGTATTGATGGTTATTATGGTCAACAGACTGAACAAGGGGTTGATGTTCACTTCATTAAACCACTTTACCGTTATCAGACCCTAGAAGAAAGTTTGGAAATCGGTGTCAATGGTCAGGAAACGGCGTGTCAATATCAACTTTGTGTCAATGAAACGGAATGTAGTGACATTACTGTGACTGAAAATCAGGGGATATGGTTAGCTGATGTTTTATACAATGATATATCTGCTATTCTTACTTTGTGTCAAGATGAAAATGCGATGGATTGGGTTGCGTGTAGTGTCGTACAATATCAAGATAACGTGTGGGGCCGTGATATACAGTTATTTGCAAATGATACTATCACGCCTACTGTGCTTCATTTACAGGATGGGAAGTTGACTCAAAAACAAAGCCAATCGTTGGTAGTCGGTGAGGGGGTGCCGGTTATTAATAAAGTATGTGATATGCAAACGGCGGTTATTACTGCGAATTACTTTGGTAAAAACGGCAAACAACAGTTTGAACGGTTATGTGATAAGGGTGATTGTGTCTGTGAAGAGAACGCTTCGGATGACAGTTGCGTCGCTACTTCAAATCAGTTTAAAGCTGGGGTGCGGATTGAAGTTTTTTAAATAAATCTCTGGAGTTCAAAATATATTTTGGGCTCCTAAAAATAAACCGATATTTGTATAGGAAAAATAGGATGCCAACATTAACAATTACGCTTAACGACTCTCTCAATAATGCAATAAAAGCCTATGCTAATCAACATAATATTAGTATCAATCAAATCATTCGAGGCTATTTAGCACAACTAACAAACATTAAAAAAACCAAAGAGATTGAAACACTAGAACATTTTTCGGGAGGCGAAATCGGTCGTTTAGAAGCCATGAAAACGCTTAATATTGATTATTCCACTTTACTTGATCAGGTAGGACAACAAGGGCTTTCATTACCAACTTTGCCTTCTGATGAACTGGAACAAATGGCTAATAAGTTTGTACATATTCTCAATGAGGCTAAAAAACCATGAAACGTGTTGTACTTGTTATCCCCGACGCCGGGCCACTTATAAGTCTTGGGAAAGCTAAACACTTAGAAATTTTACTCAAATTGGAGTTACCTATTTACATTGTTGATCAAGTGTATTTTGAAGTGACACGGGAACCATCTTTTGAAGATGCACAAATGGTCAAACAATTTGTCAAATCCTATCCAGAGCAAGTCAAAATTGTTGAAACACAAGTGGGCCATCTTGCTCGAATGGAACGTGATATCAATCCTTCTGCTCGTCAACGCCAATTAGGCGATGCTGCAATTACCGATTTTTTGACTAATGAACTTGATAAAATAGTTGACTCTTCAGAACCGGTTTTACTGTTATTTGAGGATAGTGATTTGAAACAAATGAACCGAATATTGCGGGCAAATGTGCATTTACTCTCTACCAAGGCGTTACTCATTGGAATGGAAAAAATGGGATTAATTGTTTCAGAAGCGGCGATATGGCAAGCCATCATTGCAAGCGGACGCATACCTAGTAACAAAGTTGTGGATCAATCTGCACCGGGTGTCTATGGTAGCGATTGGCAGATATAAATTATTGACAATATTTAATTAGTTTATTTCGTTAATTCGTTGTACTTTCTTTATACTTAACTGGATAATTATGATGAACATCGACAACTCAAACACTCAACATTTTTGGTCAAGGGCCATACTTTGGTTCTTTCTATTTAGCCTACCAACAGCCCAAGCTGCTGAACTTACCTTTACACCCCAAACCCCGATTGTAGAAATCAACAAAACGCTTACTTTATCTGTTTCTGGGGCAGTCGGAGAAATCGAATGGGTAGCGAAAAAAGGTACAATCCAAGGCGAAGGTAGCCAAGTTACTTATCTGGCACCCAATCAGGCCGGTTCGGATGTAGTCGCGGTATTACATAGTGAAGGTACTGGAGCTGTCAAGATCGTTATCACCCCACCCAATTATTTATCGCCGGAAAATGCACAGTGGGAGATATTTACGAACCGTGACTATATCAGGAAGCTTGCGTATGAACCAAATAGTAAGCGATTATGGGTTGCTACAGAAGGAGGTTTAGAAGAACGAGATAGTGATACTGGCGAAGTAATAGCAATCTATCAGCAAACTGATGGCTTGCCCAGTAATGATATCAATGCGTTAGAATTTGATCAACATGGTAACCTTTGGCTAGCCACTGCAAATGGATTAGCAAAACGCTCTACCAATGGTCATTGGCAAACTATCACTACCAAAAACTCGAACTTGCCTAACAATATTATTTTGGCTGTAAGTGTAGATCCCCATGATATGTTATGGGTGGGTACTATCAATGGGGTTGTCAATTATTCATTAACCGATTCAGATGAAGAGTATTACGAATTCCATTTTGAGGATGGTTTACCCAAGGAACGAGTGTTTGCTATAGTTACTTTTCCGTTAACTTCAGGTGGCCTTTTCATAGTTTTTGATACTGGAATGTTTATTCGTAAATATGATGGTTCCAAGTGGGATTCTTTTCCTTTTGCACTAGAAGAAGGTAGTTTATTTTTAGAAGCTATCACTTTTGACCTTGTAAATAAAGCTTTTTGGATGATGATGTGGGGAAAGGATTCTGAAACAGGAGAAGAAAAACGAGAACTGTTTTATAAAAATTTCACCACAGGAATTGAAAAAACTTTCCCCATGAATCCACAATACTCTATTAATATGTTACATATAGACCCACAAGGTCGTTTATGGGTTGGTACTGCTGGTGATGGTCTAAGTTATTTTACGCAGGATACCTATGGCCAGTGGGGTAAATTTGATATAGACTCAGTACCAAATGGAAAATATATTACTGCTCTCCAAGCTGACGAGCAAGGTAACTTGTGGGTGGGTTCCGGTGATTTTTATGGTTGGCAATCTCAAGGACTAGCCCGTCTTAATGTTGATGGTAGTTGGAAGTCATTTGCTACCTCCGATTTACGCAGCAACAATGTTTATGTCTTAGCAAATGACAATGATGGTAATCTTCTAGCAGGTACACAACGAGACATTGCTAAACGAAATACTGATGGAACGTGGGAATTGGTTGATCCAGATACTAAATTTTATAATGTTATTACTTCTCTCGTGCAAGACGATCAGAATGGTTGGTGGATAGGAACTTTTGGTCAAGGTTTATTTTATCTTGATTCTGCCGGCAACGTGAAAAATATAAATACCAAAAACTCTAATTTACCAAGTGATATTGTTGGTGTAGGTTTAGATAAAAGTGGTAATGTCTGGGTGAACACTACTACCAATGGTTTAGCACGACTTTTAGCAGATGATGACTTTGAATTTTTTAATATGAGTAATTCACCCATTCCTAGCGATTATAATGTTTTTATGAAAGATGATGATAACGGTGGATTGTGGGTAGGAACTGGTCAATGGACTGAAAAACATTCTCTATTTGATTATATTCTTGATAAGGATGGCAATCGTATTACGCATGGTGGACAAGGATTACTTCATCGTGATGCTCAGGGTGAATGGGGGCAAGTATTGAATACAGATAATTCACCTTTACCAGACAACAATATTGGGCCATTACATGTTGATGGTGAAGGAGGAATATGGATAGGTACCTTTAAGGGTGGGCTTGCTCATTACAAAGCAAATTGGCAATGGGAAATATTTAATTCAGACAATTCCAAATTACCCGGTAATTGGGTTACTTCATTACTTTCTGATGAAAATGGTATTTGGATAGGAACTTCAAATGGATATGAAATAGACAAAAAAGGTAATTTGATTTATGATAGTACCGGTAGTCCAGTTATGTCTTCCCATGCTGGTCTTGCTTATTTGGATAATTTTGGAAATTGGCTTGTTTTTGATACTCACAACTCTAACCTACCAGATAATGATGCTATCCAGTCTCTTCTCAGTGATGGTCAAGGAGGAGTGTGGATTGGAACCCAAAGAGGGGGACTCGCTCACCTAACTTTTGGTCGCCAAACCGAACTGTGTTCCCAAGCCGAGATTGACGCGACAACCTGCCAAGCCATTCAACAAGGCAAACATGCTGCCATTATCATCGCTGCTGGCGGAGCGCAGGAAAAGGATCCCCTTTGGGAAAGCACGGAAGCCATTACCACCCGCATTTATCGAACCTTGTATCGACGTGGTTTCAGCAAATCCAATATTTACTATTTATCTTCGAAAACGTGGGCAGATTTCAATGGTGATGGTTTTAATGACCGTATCAATCGTCTTGACACAGAACGATTATTGACCATAGAAGATTTGCAAGCCGCTTTCAACTGGGCCAAAGCCAAAGGTAAACTAGAGCAACCACTCTATGTTTTTTTTATGGATCATGGTGGAGAAGGCACACTCAAATTGTCTGATGCAACTACTCTCACGGTTGAGCAACTGAAAACTATGTTAGACGATTATCAGGATGACACCTCTAATAAATTAATTGCCGTAATTGAAGCCTGTCATTCTGGCTCATTCATTGAACCTTTATCAGCACCCAATCGAGCAATTATCACCAGTGTCAAAGCCAGTGAAAAAGCTTATTTCTTTGAAAAGAAAGGTTTTTCTCGTTTCCTCGCCGACTACTTACTCCAAGGTGCGAGTTTTTATGAATCATTTCAGCTTGCTAGTCGTGACCAAGGTAAATTGCGTGGCAAAAACCTTAAATTCCAAACTGCCGGTAGTAGCACAGCTATTACGAGCCAAACCCCACAATTAGATGACAACCAAGATGGTATTTTTACAACTGATGATGGTGAATGGCTCAAGCAAGTCTACATCAACGGTAAATTTGTAACCGCCGACTACACATTAGCAGTAATAAACCAAACCCCGGCAACCACAATTACCACAGAGCAAGCTGTGACTTTGCAAGCTAAAGCAACCCTAACACAAGGCAAAGTAAAACGTGTCTGGGCAGTAATTCGTCCACCGAAAATGAATTTAGTCCTAGATACTAACGGTACCCCAATTTTAGCGTTTCCCCGTTTAGAACTAAGACAATCTCCGGACAATCCGGAAATTTGGCAAACCACTTGGGATGATGCAATTTATAACGGCAACTATTCGATTACTTTCTATGCCGAAGATAACGAAAAGAACATTGCCAGCAGTGAACAAGATACGGAATTGACCGTCACTGGCGGTATTGAGCCACCGGCACAAGCTCAAGTCCAAGTTCACTTGGAGAAAACTCGTTACCAACGTGGTGAAACGTTCAAAGCCACGCTCACTGAAGATTTAGGGTGGGGATATGATTTGTATGTTGCCATCGTCATGCCAGATGAAACATTTTATTCCTTAAAAAATACCAATGGCATAAGAGCTGTTAATCAAGCAAAACCTTGGTATGCCCAGAGAAGACAACATGGCTCGCTAACTGTGTTAGATTTAACTGTCCCTGAAAATTTGCTAGCTGGCCAATATTGTTTGTATGGCATTCTCTCGCCGGAACAAAATGATGTGTTTAAAGCTTTAAAGCAAAACCTGACTGTGGTAGGACAGCAGTGTTTTGAAATTTATTAAAAGGAGATTTACAATGATTAACTTATTTAAATTATTGATGTGCTATTTTATTCTTTCCGTTTCTGCTTGGGCTACAGAACCATCAGGAGCACCAATTCTCCGCCTAGAGGCTGGAATGCACACTGATACAATAACTCAAATCAGCGTTGATGCTGAAGAACGTTTTTTGCTCACAGCTTCAGATGATAAAACTTTGCGGCTTTGGGATTTATCTAATGGAGAACTAATTACCACTTATCGGATTCCTATTGGAAATGACTTGGGCGGTTTAGAAGGTAAATTATACGCTGGAACTATTTCTCCTAATAGTGAGTTGGTAGCAGGTGGTGGTTGGACTGGTTATGAATGGGAGCAAAGTCAATCAATCTACCTGTTTAACCGTATTACTCGCAAACTAATTAAACGTTTGTACGGTTTAGAAAATACTATTGATCATCTTTGTTTTTCTCCTGATGATCAATATTTAGCAGCTACTTTGTCGAGTGGAGGTATCCGCATTTGGGAAACCAAAAATTGGGAACAGGTTTTTAGTGATATTCATTATGGCGAAGCAAGTGAATACTGTGTGTTTGATGAGAAAAATAGGTTATTGACTACTGCACAAGATGGTTATATACGTTTGTATTCATCTGATGCGGATACCTTTGCATTGGTAGCACAATACCTCATACCTTATGAACAATTACCTGTAGTAGCAGAATTTTCTCCTAATGGCGATAAAATTGCTGTAGGTTTTATTAATTCTCCTCTTATTTATGTTTTAGATGGACAAACACTTTCTTACTTATTTTCTCCAGATATGAATGATGTTGCTGATTATAGTAGATTTATCAGTATGGCTTGGTCGCCTGATGACCAGCGATTATGTGCAGGTGGTACCCATGTTAATGAGAATGTAGATACTTTAGTACGTTGTTGGTCACAAGGCGGGCAAGGCGATTACACTGATAGAGTCGTTTCTAATGATGCAATTAGAGACTTTTATTTTCTTCAAAATGGTGATTTAGTGTACGCAACACAGGAACCAAGTTGGGGAATATTAGATAAAAATGGCCAAAAACACTTAGAGAAACGTTCTCCTATTTCTGATTATCGTGGTGATAAACTTTTAACTTTTCTTATTTCCTACGATGGAAGTACAGTGCAATTTGAGTTGGAACGGGGTGGAAAGCGTCAGGCACGTTTTTCCTTAATGGAACAACAACTTTCATTAAATCCTTTTGCTGATAATACACTGCTTTCTCCTGATACAACTAGTTTAAATATTACGAATTGGCGAAGTAACTATTTAGCTAATCCGCCAGAATTGAATGATGTTCCACTATCTTTTCCATCAGTAGGAATCGCAAGTGCTAATGATTATTCTTCTGTCCTAGCAATTGCTCCTGACAAATCTAGCTTTTTATTAGGAACAAATTGTTGCTTTTTAAGAATATTTGATACACAAGGTCAACAAAAACTCGCAATAATTACACCCGCACCACCATCGGCAGTAAATATTTCCGGTGATGGGCAAAAAGCCGTTGCCGCTTTAGACGATGGTACAATTCGCTGGTATAACTTAAACAATGGAGAAGAATTACTGGCATTTTTTCCTCATAACGATGGGCAACGCTGGATTGCTTGGACACCATCCGGCTATTATATGAGTTCCGGTGAAGATGCTGATAATCTGTTAGGTTGGCATGTTAATCATGGCCGCGATCAAACAGCAAGTTTTTATCCAGTTGGGCAAAAATATTCCAAAACTTATAAACGTCCAGAAGTTGTGCAAAGAACTTTAGTTGCTCTAAGCGAAAAGAAGGCACTTGCGGAACTGTACAACGAAAATATACTAAATGAACCTCCTAATGCCCCAATTTTGCGAGTGGAAACTGGAATGCACACAGCCCGCATCAATAGGTTTGATATTGATGCTGATGAACAATTTTTAGTGACAGCATCTCACGATAAAACTTTACGGCTTTGGGATATAACAACTGGAAATTTAGTAACAACGTATCGTGTGCCTACTTATGCTAACGATGGTGAAGGAACATTATACAGTACCGGTATTTCACCCGATAGCCAATGGATAACAGTAGCCGGCAACACTGGATCAACATGGAAAGAAAATCATATAATTTATTTATTTGAACGTAATTCTGGACAATTGGTTAAACGATTAGCAAGCTCACTTGGGACAATTCACAATCTTTGTTTTTCACCTGATGGTAAACTTCTAGCTGCTAGTTTAGAAGAAGGTATTCAAGTTTGGGAAACTAAAAACTGGAAACAAATTTTCAGTGATACTCAATATGGAGATACCAGCCAAAGTTGTCAATTTGACTATCTAAATCACTTACTAACAACATCTGGTGATGGTTATATACGTTTGTATTCACCTAATTCTATGACTAATTTTAAATTAGTAAAACAAGTACAAGCTCCGGGTGGAAAACAGCCTTTTCATGCCGTTTTTTCACCTAATAGGGATAAAATTGCAGTTGGTTTTGATGATTCTACTCAAGTCAACGTGTTAGATGGACAAACGCTTGATCTATTATATACACCTGATACCAGTGATGTTGATAATGGTAATTTTATTAGTGTTGCATGGTATCAAGATGGAGAACAATTATGTGCAGGTGGAGGGTACCTTAATGGTAAAGGTAATCAATTAATACGTTGTTGGCTTGAAGCTGGTCAAGGTAGTTATACCGATTGGTTGGCCTCCACCAATACTATTACTCAACTTCGTTTTCTACAAAATGGAGATTTAGTTTATGTATCGGCAGAACCAAGTTGGGGCATTTTAGATAAAACTGGTAAAAGAAAGCAAGAACATGTAGCTCCTGTTGCTGAGTATCGTTCCATGATAAAAGGTGACAATTTATCTTATAAAAAAATATTGTGGGTTTCTTATGATGGTAGTATTGTACAATTTGGTTTTGAATTAGCTGGTAGTCATCCGGCACAATTTTCTTTAAATCAGCAGCGTTTAGTTTCATATCCTTCTCCAAATTCATCATTGGAATTAGCTGATACCACTAGTTTAAATATTACCAATTGGGAACATGATATACAACCAAAACTCAATGAAAATTTGCTTCCCTTGGAAGAGGATGAAATATCTCGTTCTCTTGCTATTGCACCAAATAAGTCAACTTTTCTACTAGGTACTGAGCATCAACTGCAATTATTCGATTCCACGGGTACACTATTATGGACAGTGTATTTACAAACTATAGCTTGGGCTGTCAATATATCTGGTGATGGACAAAAAGCCATAGCAGCATTGGGAGATGGTACCATCCGTTGGTACAACCTAAGCAATGGTGAACTGCTCCTCACTTTTTTTCCTCATACTGACGGCAAACGCTGGGTTGCATGGACTCCCTCCGGCTATTATATGAGTTCTGGTGAGGATGCAGATAATTTGCTGGGTTGGCACGTCAATCAAGGCAAAGATAAAGCGGCAGAATTTTATCCTATCAGTGCCTTGCGAACAGAATTTAAGCGACCTGATATTGTCAAAAAAGTGTTGGATACGCTCACAGAAGATAAAGCTATATTAGTCGCTAACCTTGAAAAAGACATAGATGCAGGAGAACAAATTACCACCCGCCAGCGATTGGAATTGGTCAAAGAAAAATACCAAATCAATCCAACACCAACCGGTTTAGGCAAAGCTATCATCGTAGCTGCCAGTGGAGAACAAAAGAAAAACGCTTTGTTCCCTTATACTAATACAGCCACTCAGGCTATGTATAACCTGCTTCGTGAACGAGGGTTTTCAGATGGTGATATTATTTACCTCAATCCCTTACCTCCAGTTGTTCCAGCTAATGGTTATGCTGAAATTGGCCGACAAGATTCTCGTATGCGTGATCCATTGACAGAACTTAGTGAAGCAATTACCAAAGCTGCTAGTGAACTGAAAAGTGGTCAACAATTCATTTTCTATTTACACGGTCATGCCCGTCAAAAGGCAATTCAACTCAGTGAAACAGTTGAGCTATCAGCCCAACTGCTTAAAGAATTGCTGGGCCAAATTCCTACAGATATTCCACAAATTATTATTTTAGATACTTGTCACTCCGGGTCATTTTTAGAAGAATTAGCTGGCGTACCAAATCGTATCTTAGTAACCAGTGCCGACATTGATTCCAAAGCTTGGACAACTAATAAAAAAAGTTTTGCCGATAAATTTATTCGGGTTTTGCATTCCTCTCATGTTTACGATGCCTTCAAATCTGCCAGAAGAACTATCGTTAACGATCCAAAAACTTTTGGTTCGCAAAGACCATGGTTGGATGATGACCAAGATGGTCAATATATCGAAGACCAAGATGGTCAACTAGCACGTAAAATTTACTTAGGTGGACAGAGAGTATCTCAATCGGCATTGCCAGTAATCACCGAAATCCATTCGGCAATCTACTTGGAACCATCAGAAACAACTGCTACATTGTGGATAAAAACATCAGTTAACATGAATAGTGTCAATAAAGTAGTAGCAATTTTGAACAATGAAAATGACAAACCAACAGAATATATAGGTGAGCAAACCCAATTCAGTCATCAAGAAATTACACTCACTCCAAACTATGAATTGCAACGGTTTGAGGCAGATTATAACGGTTTTCACGCCGCCAAACAATGGCGAATCTTCTATCAAATGGAAACTATCGAAGGAAAGATGTCTGATTTTGCCGAAGGATATGTCCGCACCGATAGTGACACATCATCAGTAACTGTCGAAGCAGTTATGAATCAGTCGGTTTATCAACCAAGAGACCCATTTCGCTTTGAAATAATACTGACTGGGAAAGGAAATTTTGATTTATATGTGGGGTTCATTTTTCCCGATGAAAGTTACTATACTATTCGCCCTCCTTTTCAGTTTAGTGCTGGTAACGAGTTATTACCTTATCAGCAGGATTTGCAACTGGAAAAAAGTCAAGTTTTCACCATTCTCAGTTTAGGGGCCGGACTATTCCCGGCAATGCCAGCAGGCGAATACCAAGCCTGTGGTTTATTGACCAAAACACAAAGTGATCCTATTGACACGACCAATTGGGTAAAATTGCATTGTCACCCGTTTCAATTCTAGTAAAAGAAGCAAAGTAAGTCAGGCAAAACTCATACCGCCGCTAATGCTGAAGAAAGAGATGGCTTGGCAAAACAATTTTTAGCCACCGCGTTACAGGTACCGAAAACGGCAAAATCTCGTGCCTTAGTAGTGGATATAATTTTGGCTCACGCCGATCAAACCGCCGGGAAAATTGCTTTCGTAGAAGATACCGATAGCGGTTATAAACGGATGTTGTCATCTTCTTTGCGTACCCAATGTGCCATCCTCAGTTGTTTGAGTGCTTATGCCGAATCAAGGGGGCAAAACAGCGAAAAGAATAAAAAGGGTCAGTACCCTTTTTTCAGAATAAAAGTTAATAAATAAATAAAAGAATTAATTAAAGGGGGCCAGGGTCGAATTGTTTTTTAAACATTACAATTTGTATAAAAATCCAAGATTAAAAATTAAATCGAGCTTGGCCCTTTTTTTCTTCTTTAATTAAAGGGGCCAGAGTCGAATTGTTTTTCAGGAAAAAGGGGTCAGTACCCTTTTTTTAGTTATGATGTGAATAATGACCGTTTGTCGATAACAAACTTTTTTAGCTATAGATGTTCAGATAAAAATTAATAATTACGGTTACCAATAATGGGCCAAGTCAAGCCACTGGTATCACTTTAACTGATGTTTTGCCGACCGGCACCGTATATTCCGCCGCCGAGCCAAGGCTCTTGTAGCCATGATACCGAAAATAATAAAGTAACTTGTGAGTTGGAAACTCTCGTAAGTGAAGCGACTGCCACCATTACCCTTACTGTAACAGCACCCCCCGTTATTACTGATGTTACTACTTTGAATAACACAGTCACCGTAGCGAGTGGTCAAATAGATGCTAACACTTCCAACAATAGCGTTTCCACAACAACTCAACTAGTTGAATCAGTTCCTACTACCGATTTAAAAGTAGAAATCAAAACTAATTTGGAAACCGTGAGTGCTGGGGCAGAATTTTTTTATACTGTTACCGTCACCAATCAAGGGCCAGATCCGGCTTCCAACGTGGTATTAACCAATACCCTACCTAACACCGTGGCCTTTAAAAGTGAAGGCAGTGATGCGCGTTGTACCAACAATGCTGGAACGCTTACTTGTCAATTAGGTGAACTTAATGCAAATAGTCCTACTGATATTACCCTTAATGTCACAGCTTCCGATACGATTGGCCCAATTACCTTTTCAAGCACTGTAACCGGCAATGAATCTGACCCTACCACCAATGATAATACTGCCACCAAAAACAATACTATCGGGGAACTCCAAGTCGATTTAGTTTTAGAGTTAGTTGATGAAACTGCTGATATTTCCACAACCGTGGGTAATGATATAACAATAAATCTCAAAGCTACCAATAGCAGTGCCGCCATTGCAACCGGAGTCAAATTGACCGGTACCCTAGCAACCCAATTGAGTTATGTCTCAAATAC
>Ga0233403_10000961_pt1 | contig 13678 bp, 16 predicted proteins | sample Na_oxic_1_MG_FD_179866 | JGI IMG/M metagenome (GOLD analysis project Ga0233403, IMG submission 179866) | Seawater microbial communities from Saanich Inlet, British Columbia, Canada - Na_oxic_1_MG | ecosystem: Environmental > Aquatic > Marine > Inlet | place: Canada: British Columbia | collected...
TAACGGTTTCTGTAGGGTAATAGCTGCATTGACTGCTAATTGCAATTCTTCGCTAGCGATGTAATCACTCGTGCCGGTAAATTTCATAGGGTGTCCTGTCTTATTTTTATAATTCAATGCTTTGTAGTTTCGTCGAAAAGTATAGCGCTATGCGCATCGCTCGTCGATAATATCTTAATGGTTCGTTGAATATTCGAACGTTTAGCTTCATTTATTAAAACGCTCGGTTTTTTCTTTAAAAAACACTTTTACACAAAATATGCATTGATTAATTTTTTTAATCCTATATATATTGATAGTGCACAAGGAATTTCAATGAACCGTATTTATCTATTCATCTTACTGACTATTACCCTGCTGATATCAGGTGTAAGTATAAGTGTTAGTCATGTTGAGCATAAGCAACCTACGATTAAGCAATTAATCGTAGATGTTAGTGTGTCGACTGTGGTGGCGGATGAGCTTTCGCTCGAAGATACAGATACGGATTTATTAACAGACTTAGCGGGTTTGACCCAGATCTTACCTCGTATTTTACACAGTATTAAGCCCACTGTTACATCTATTTGTACCCTATTCATTTCCAACAATGATATCCGCGGCCCACCACTCTCTTTTTAATATTATTTTACGCATTTTATTAATCTACTATTAAAGAGAATACCCATATGAAAAATTTACAATTACATAATATCGATCTAATCGACACGTTAGCTTGGCCAACTACTGAGTTATTTATTACTGCGAAAACTTCGGCTTTGTCAATCTTAACGGATTTTACTCAGCATCGACCGTTAGTCATTAGAAGTAATGTCAAAGCCATTGAGCTTGAAAAACTCATGAAGCAGTCTCACGTCAAAATGAAATTAGTCATTGACGATAATGATAAGTTCGTTGGTTTGGTCACACTGTATGATCTGTCTGAAGAAAATATACTCAAACAAGTTGATAAGACGACATCGCGCAATGACTTAACCGTCAAAGATTTTATGCACGATAAACGTGATTTAAAGTGTTTTGATTATCATGAGTTAGAAAATGCAACGGTAGGTGATGTGTTAGCCACTCAGAAAGAAAATCATCTTCAGCACTGTTTAGTGATTGATACGCAATTAAATATGATTAGAGGGGTCATTTCAGCACGAGATATCGCCCGTCTCATTACACCAAATGTTGATGCAGCTAAACATTTCTCATTTGAAAATCTATATAACGAGCACAAAACTAAACTCGCAGTTTAGCGCCAATAACATGCAGCATACGTCCCTTAAATTGCCGTATGCTGCATATTTTCATACTCAATCACGCGTATTATCTTCTGTATTGGCTAATCAAGTAACGCGTTATTAACAAATACTACTATCTTATATCAAAATATCACTTCAAAAATGTTCTAGTCTCATTGAATATACACTTATAACTAGAGCGTATAAAAGCATACAATCTAGTGATCATATTCTAGTAAACATATTTAAACCTACGTTTGAGCACCATAATAAAAGGAAAACCAAATGCACATATTTGACGACAATTCCCTATCTATTGGCCACACGCCATTAGTTAAGCTGAACCGAGTTACTGGCGGTAATGTATATGCCAAAATAGAATCACGTAACCCAAGCTTCTCCATCAAATGCCGTATAGGTGCAAACATGATTTGGGATGCTGAAAAACGCGGTGTCTTAAAACAAGGTATAGAGCTTGTTGAGCCTACTTCTGGTAACACAGGCGTTGCATTAGCATTCGTTGCTGCTTCGCGTGGCTACAAATTAACGCTTACTATGCCAAGCAGCATGTCTTTAGAGCGCCGAAAGCTACTTAAAGCACTAGGTGCTAATGTAGTTTTAACTGAAGCGCCTAAAGGTATGAAAGGTGCCGTTGCTAAAGCACAAGAAATTGTTGCTTCTGATCCAGCAAAATATTTGTTATTACAACAATTTGATAATCCTGCTAACCCTGAGATCCACTTTAAAACTACCGGCCCTGAGATCTGGGAAGATACCGATGGTAAAATTGATGCGTTTGTAGCTGGTGTTGGTACAGGTGGTACTATCACAGGTGTGTCTCGTTATATTAAACAAGAACAAGGCAAAGCGATTACCACTATCGCCGTTGAGCCGACTGATTCCCCAGTTATCACCCAAGCCTTAGCAGGTGAAGAGTTGACTCCTGGTCCACATAAAATTCAGGGTATTGGTGCAGGCTTTATTCCTGGCAACTTGGATTTGTCATTAATTGATGAAGTTGAGCAAGTCACTAATGAAGAGTGTTTTGCGATGGCTGACCGTCTATTAAAAGAAGAAGGTATCTTAGTGGGTATTTCTTCAGGTGCAGCAGTCGTAGCCGCTAAACGTTATGCTGAGCGTCCAGAAAACAAAGATAAGCACGTAGTTGTTATCTTAGCGTCTGGTACGGAAAGATATCTATCCAGCCCTATGTTCGCTGGCGAATTTACCGAGCTAGAAGAAGTTCAGTAAAATTAAATTACGCCGATATAAAGAGGAAGCTTAGGCTTCCTTTTTTTATGTCAGTTGTTTTTATTAAGGTTAAAGGTACTAAAATGAATGTCGTTCAACGAGTAATAGGCTGTTGTGCCCTTGTATTAACATTACTATTTATGAGTGGTTGTGATAATGATTCACGGGCATTTTCTAAAGTCGGAAGTGATCCAGAAGAAATAGCCATTAGCTTTGTTGAGTCTATATACGAAAGTGATTCATTAGAATATGCCAAATCTATCTCTAGCCCTCGATTAGCTGCACTGATAGACCGTTACAGAACCAACCGAAACGTACAGAAAAATTTATTTTATCAAATGTATGACAAAGTCGATATTCAATCAGAAGGCCAAGGTCGAGCTGGACGTCAAGAGTTCGCCAAACAAGCAACCATCATGGTGCTGCTAAAAGGTGATTATAATGGCGATACAATCGTCCAAATAAGAAAGGTAAAGCTCTCTAGAGAAGGGAGTAATTGGCAAGTCAATGCAGTAGAAGTGTCTGGTTTTTAGTTGTGTACAAACCAGATATTACACCTCTACTTTTTTCACTATTTTTGATTCTATTTTCTACCTACACATAAGCGCTAAAATCAGGTTGGCGCTTTTCAATAAACGCGCTAAATGCTTCTTGTGCAGCATCTGAATACATAGCCGATACAAAAATTTCTAATTCTTTGAATACATGTTTTTTCACGTCTTCGTGATTTGATTTCAATAATTGTTTCGTTTGCATCATCGAGATCCTCGGTAACGCAACCAGTTTAGCGACCACTTGATTCACTTTTTGGTCGATATCTTCAGGTGCAATAACCGCATTAATCATTCCCGCATCCCGTGCATCTTGGGCGCTAAACGTTTCACCTAACATTAACCATTCAGCGGCTTTCACATGACCGGTTAAACGAGGCAAAATATAACTAGAAGCGTATTCAGGTACTAGGCCTAGGTTAATAAACGGCATCATAAATTTTGCATCAGGTGTGGCATAAACAAAATCACAATGTAGCAATAAAGTCGTACCGATTCCGATGGCGAGTCCTTCTACTTTTGCTACAACCGGCAAGCTTGATTCCATTAACGCAATCATAAACTGCTCTGTGCCGTTTATAGAATTACTATCGTGGCGTTTGATAGAGGCAAAGTCATGCATATCATTGCCTGCGGTAAAGCACCCTTCACTGCCTTGAATAACAATGACACGAGTTTGGTGGTCATGTTGTGCAAAGTTGATGGCATTGGCTAAATCAATATACATTTGTTGGGTGAAGGCGTTTTTCTTGTTGGCGCGAGTCAGAGTGAGAGTCAAAGTTTTATCGTGATGGGCAATGCTGACATCCGTCATAGGGTAATTTCCTGTAATGTGTGTCTTCAGAATAGGTGTGTAATATGTATCTTTACTGTTTATACTACCGACTAACGTAGTATACTCATAAAAAGTTTAAAAAGTACATAAATGTGAAAAAGTTATTAACATTTTTCCCAATCCACTATCAGCATTGGTTGACACTGATTATTGTCGCTATTTTTGCCATTGTGTGTCATGTGTTGGGCTCACAATTCATCAGCTCGATGGAATTTATCCACGCTCAAGTTAATTCAGGTCAGTATTGGCGCTTGTTGACACATGCCTTATGGCACACCAATACCAATCACCTGTTACTTAATCTTGCGGGCTTGGTCTTACTCTGGGCATTGCATGGCGAACATTATCGAACTTGGAATATCGCAGGGTTGTTAATTTTTTGTAGCGTGATAAGCGCGTTAGCCGTGTGGGTATTGTCACCGCATATTGATTATTATGTGGGTTTATCCGCAGCGTTACATGGGTTATTTGCATTTGGTGCGGTACGTGATGTGCAACAACAGCGCTTTTCAGGGTGGTTGTTATTAGGAGGGCTTGCCGTAAAACTTTACTTAGAACAACATCAAACAACCGATACAACCGCAGCATTGATTAATGCCACGGTTGCCTATGATGCACATATTTATGGTGCTATCGCAGGAGTATTTTACGCCTTAGGAAACTTGTTATTTAGCTTTTTTCAACAAACGTCACCTGATACACCCCAATCCCCTCATAAGTAATCGTCGCCAGTTGATTGAATGCCACATCCACTACCCCACAATACGAGCCAGTAATCAGTGCTTCACCTGCGGTGAAATCCACTCCACGGCGAGTCATATAGTTAATTAACCAATAGATAGGTGCAACAGGATCTTGGTTAGGGTGATTACCTGCGAAGGTTTGCGTGCTTTCGCCTTGGGCAATACTTACTGCAAATGAACTCGCAGCAAACGCGCTGTTACGATCAATCTCAGGACCTATATATAGTCCTTGGTTAACGAGCCCATCAGCCAGCTTATCCACAAATTGTGCATCACTGTCATCAGCATAGCGCAATTGAATCAGCTCTAATGCCATATGGCATGAGCCAATTGCTTGGTCTATTTCTGCTTCAGAATATCCGTTTGCATTGGCAGGTAAATCTTGTCCTAAAACAAAGGCTATTTCTGGTTCAACACGCGCAGCACTATTTTCTGCAAACTGTTCACAGGTAGCGCCTTGTTGGATCCCATCAGAAAAAATAGGCCCCACAATCAATTGGTCTTCAGCTAACGGTAATAAACATTTCCAACCCGCGACATCAGCGCTATGCTGTAAAATCATGTGTGCTTGGATCTGTAGGGCATCTTCAATATTTTGCGGACGAAGCTCTGCCGGTAAACAAGCCGCTTTAGTAGCTGCAACGCGTCTATGTAGTAGTTCAATCGCTGCTTGTTGGTATGTTGTACTTTTCATTATTTAACTTTCCAAGTGTGTTCTAATATAGTGTGTTGATTGCTCAATACTCGAGCCATAAATGTCGCACCTAACCGAATACTGCCGACGCCTTTGGGCGTACCCGTCATAATCAAATCACCTTCTGCGCATGTCATAAAAGTACTGACTTGGGCTAATATATCATTGGGTTTATGCAACATCAGATCAAATGTGGCTAACTGGGTCAGCTCACCATTGATATAGAGCTCAAGACTCAGCTCCTCAATGCGACCTGGGATTGTGACAAAGTCACTCAGCACAGCCGAACCATCAAAGGCTTTTGCTCGCTCCCAAGGTAAACCTTTTGCTTTTAATTGAGATTGGACTGCGCGTTTTGTCAGATCTAAACCAATACCTACGCCAGACAATGCACCACCCTGTACAACAAAGGTCAATTCGGCTTCATAATGAATATCTTCTTGTAGATCAAAGGTAATCGTATCAGTAATCGCAGAATTGGGTTTGATAAAAATGACGGGCTCTGTGGGCATTTCATTGCCTAGCTCGTTGATGTGATCGACGTAATTGCGGCCAATACAGACAATTTTTGATGGCGTAACAGATTGACCCTCTACTCTAATCTGTTGCATCTGTCGCCTTGTCAATTATTGCAGCGTTCGCCTCAACGTCTAAGGCTTCTGGGACTTCTGGAGCTTGTGCAACTTCAGCCGCTGCTAACTTTGCTCGCTCAGCTTTACTGATGTACTTAGGCTTATTGCTGGTAGCTAGTTTGGCGTTCGCTTTTTTAATGCGCGCTTTGACTATTTGAATGCCTTTTTTACGTCTATTCATGGAATAAAACTCATTTTGTTTTAATATCTCTACATTTTATCTGCTTTTCACCAATATGGTAGATATTATTCACCAGTACATACGTACTTGAAATAATTGCCGAAGCTGGAAGCGTTACAAAAGCTAAGATTTCATCGTTCCATGCGTAAAAGCTCGAATCTCCATCGTTTAAATTAACCAATTTCAATACTTTTTTATCCGTATTTATTTCATTCCTTTTGATGTTCATTTTTGAGTATTGAAACAATCCGATTAATGCTTATTTCTGACAAATTCCACTCATAACCATTAAAGTCAGTGGTATTAATAAATTGTACAACAACCGCATCGATGTCTTTATGATACTCTGCTAAGCTTTGATAACCCGGCACTAATCCACCATGTTCATAAACATAGATGTCATGATAAATGGCTTGTTCTGCTGCATTAGTGAACACAGAGCCATCGTTTAATGCCCTTAAAAATATGCCAACATCCTGAGCTGTAGCCAACATGCCATATTCAGCAGTTTTAAAATCTTCGTCCACTCCGACGTAATACCCGCTCATGACGCTAGCGATGTCGACACCATCGAGGGAGAAGAACGTATGGGATAATTTAAGCGGCGTTAAAATGGTTTCTTGTATATATTGTTCATGGCTATAACCTGTCACTTGTGCAATGATTTGTCGTAATAACAGATAATTAGTATTGGAATATTCATAGCCTTCATCTGGGGCAAAACTATTTGGCATAGCCAGCGCATAGTCTAACGCGCTTTTTCTATTTTCACCCTCATCACTCCAAAAAGCAGCACTATTAGTAAAATTTGGGATCCCACTGCGGTGTTGCACCATTAAGCGCAATGTAATGCTATCAGCGTGTTCAATTTTGCCAACAAGCTCAGGGAAGTACTCAGCAAGCGTTTGGTCAAGTGACAATCTATTTGTGTTAGCGAGCTTGGCGATCGAAACGGCGACATACAATTTACTGATGCTGGCTATTTTGAATAACGCATCTGGCTGAGCAGGAAGTTGTAACTGTTTATCATGCCAGCCTGCGGTATAAAATTGGGGCGACTGTTTCCCTTTATCGACATACACAATCATGCCATCAAAGCCATGACTTAACGTCTCGTCGACCTGGTCTTGGATAGTATTCGGCAAGGGTAAGATCCATGCCTTGACCAAAATCCACGGGACAAAAAATAAAGAAATGACAGTACCACTAAGTAATATCACTCTGAACATATTAGTAAAGGTTTGTTTATTTAATTTAATAACGTTTTACCTCTAAGTTTTATATTCTATTCAGGCATTAGCATTTAGCTATTTTCTATCGATTCTGTTTTTAACAGTTCTTGTCCACCAAATAAAAATGCCAATGCAAATATCCACTCTTCAACTAACCATAGATCTGCAATACCGGTCCAGGTCAGCAAAATCATTAAGCCCATGCTTATATAAAAGATTAGATTACGATTCTTTCTTTGACTAGAAAATATGTACAAATATAGCAGTACTGACAATACGCCTAAGAAAGAAGAAAATATAAAGGGCACAACATTTAAAGGTACAAATTCGATTTTAGAAAATATATATCCTTGCAATAAAAATATGGCTAAGGACATGACAAGGCACAATAAAGTCAAATTGCGAATTTTCTTTGACGTTAACAACATGGTTTACAAATTCTCTTCAAACAACTTAAAGATCCGACGATATTCATCTAACCATGAACTTGGCTGTACAAAACCATGTGGTTCAACTGGATAAATAGCCGTTTCAAAATCGACTTTTTCTAGTTCAATCATGCGTTGTACTAAACGTACTACATCTACAAAAAACACATTGTCATCCACCATAGGTGCATTCATGAGTAATGGTTTTTGCAGGCCTTGTGCAAAATAAATCGGCGAACTACGCTCATACGCAATCGGGTCAATATCTGGCGTATTTAAGATATTAGCCGTGTACGGTGTATTATAATGTGCCCAGTCCGCTACAGGACGCAATGCAGCACCGGCTTGAAATAAATCAGGTGCAGTAAACAATGCCATAAATGTCATGAAGCCACCATATGATCCGCCATATGTACCAATTCGCTCGCGATCGACATTTGCATTGGCGACTAACCAGTTTACACCATCACGGAGATCTTGGATCTCAGGAGTGCCCATTTGACGATATATCGCCGTGCGCCAATCTCGCCCGTAACCTTTTGATGCGCGATAATCCATATCTAATACGACATAACCTTGTTGGGCAAGCATATTATGGAACATGTATTCACGAAAATACCCTGACCATCCCATATGCGAGTTTTGTAGATACCCTGCCCCGTGATTAAAAATCACCGCTCGAGCTGGCTCGGCATCTTTAGGATGCGACGGCATATATAAGCGCGAATAAATCGGTTCATCGACATAACTTGATGGGACTTCAATAATACTCGGCGCCTTGAAGCCCATTGCCATATACTCATCAGACACAAATTGACTGATCTTAATCGGTGATGTTACTGACAACGCACTGGTAAGGTATAACTCAGGCGGTCTGTTCATGGTTGAATGCGTCAACAACAACTGTGTACCATCAGGACTTAATACATAATCAGTCATACCATTAAGTTGCGTCAACGCCTCACTTTTTGGTGTGCTAGCATTGAGATCTGTTGCAACTCGATACACTTCATAAATACCAGGATGCTTTTTATTCGCTTTGTAATAAATGTACTGACCATCTGGACTTTGCGTGATTTGATCGACCACAAAGCTGCCTTGTGTCAATGCCTGTAACTTACCGTCAACAGGCTTTATATATAATTGCGAATAGCCACTGTGTTCAGATAAAAAATACAGTGATGGCGAGTGTTTTAACCAACCAAAGCGATTAAACGCATAATTGATCCATGCTTCATCACTCAAACGATGTTGGGTCACTAACGATTTTTTAGTAAAATCAACCGTTACTATCCAACGGTCTTTGTTATCCCATGCTTCTAACATTATCCCGACTTGGTTCGCCGACTCATGCCAATAAATCGGTGGCTCACTCCAATACCAACTGCTAAACAAAGTAATGTCACGCGGTAATCGATTGGTTGCGTAGGTTTCCCCTTTCGCCGCAGCATTTTCAGCTTTGACGGACGCGAGCACATCCTCGTTGTAACCAGGTAATGCACTCTTGGCTAATGCATGCGTCTTGCCAGTCGTCAAATCCAGTAAGTACAACTCATCATTTTGAGGCTTTGCATCCGCGACGCGAGCACGTACTTTTTTAGCAGCAATACGCCCATCTTCTTGAATATAGTGCGGCATGATATCGCTGTCTTGAAGCGAGCTACTTTGTTTACGCGTCGCAATTATCGCCCATTTGCCATTTGGTGCAACGGAGACTGCAGATAAACGGTGGTCTTTGTCAAAATAAAACGGCTTTGGCGTCAATGCTGCATTAGCCTCAACTAGCGCTTCACGATAATCAGCTTTGTCCTGTCGCTGTTGGCGCTTGACTTGAATGTATTCAATTAACTCGATTTGTTCTTGGGCAATGTAATCACCCGCTGGTTTAACCGCAACAGGTGCATCAGCAAAATTCCATGAAAAAAGCGACTGTCGAACAAAGGTATCAGGATGTATCGCATGAATGTGCGAGCCTTGCTTGAACGATAAACGTCCATCGAGCATAAACTGTATCTGGCTGACGTTGGCTTGTCCGTGAGAAAACCCATCTGCCCGACCTACTACTTTGTCATAAATAAAACCTTGTTTGTCATATATCCAAGCAATAAAACGCCCATCTTGACTGACCACGCGTTCGCTTGATTGTAATAAATGTAAGTCTTTTAATGTCGCTAACGCCCCATTTAATACTATCTTTTCAGGGCTGATGGTAAACACATCCTTCACCACACTGCCATCGCGTTTTCGCTCAAATACAATCTGATCGCCTAATACTGACCAGCCTGCGTTATCAGCAAAACGTCCAAGCCAATCGGGATCTGACATGATCTTTTCTAGTGTTATGGTCGAGTGCTTATCAATAGTTTTTGCCGTTAGTGCAGTCAATGGCGACTTATCATGTAAATTCATTGCCGCAGAGGAAGTTAAGGCGGTTTGCTTTACAATTTGAGTATTATTTTTTTCAGAAATGGGTGTTGTCGACTGACACGCACTGAGCACCGCCAACGCGATACACGTAATTGAAATACGCAAAGGATGTTGCATAGAGTCGTCTTCCTATATTTATAATAATTATCAATGTGTATGACATCACATATTGCTCTGAGGGTAAAGTGCTTCACCCCAGTATGATCTATTTAGTCAAAAGTACGTTACAATAATCATAATCCTAACTCAGAGCATACAATTATGAAAAAAATCATTTCTCTCGTCGCGTTATTGTTCGTTTCACAATCCGTTATGGCAAATGAATGTCCCGACGTATTAAAATTCATGAAACGTAAACTTAACTCTCAAGAAACTGTTAACTTTTGCGAAGCTTACAAAGACAAAGCGATATTGTTTGTTAACACCGCTAGTAAATGTGGTTTTACACCGCAATTTGATGGCCTAGAAAAACTCTACAATGATTACAAAGACAAAAATTTTGTTGTGTTAGGTTTTCCATCAGGTGACTTTAACCAAGAGTTTGATGATGAAGGTAAAACAGCTGAATTATGCGAATTAACCTATGGCGTAAAGTTTCCCATGTTTGAAACCATTGCTGTGCGTGGTGACGATGCCGATCCACTTTACCGCTTACTTGCCAACAAAGCTGATTCCGCACCAAAGTGGAATTTTTATAAATATTTAGTTGATCGCAAAGGTAACTTAGTTGATTCATATTCTTCATTTACGAAGCCTCAAGATGAAGATTTAATCAAAGACATCGAGCGTGCTATCTTGCCATAACGCAAGGCACAAGCACCACCTTGAACAACAAGTTGAGCAACAAAATTAATTAAGAGCTATCTTCGGATAGCTTTTTTATTGGCAAGATTTCGTTCCATTTTGTACTTTTCAAACAACACATCAGTTTACTTTAAGCTAACAATTCTTAATCTTTATTTTAACTTCTGGGCGTAAGCACTATGACCATTTCATAAAAGGATAGAATAATGTTAAGAGTAGTGCATGCCTCGCCCGATGCCCCTAAAGTAGATATTTTAGCCGGTGGTACTATTTTAAATGGCTTAGAAGATGTTGATTATCAAGTTGCTTCAGGCATCTTTACAGTTAATGCTACGGTTTACCCTGTTACAGTAAACGCTAAAACACCCGATGGCGCAGTTGAAGTACTCAGTACCAGTCTTACCGCGAATGCAGATGCGTTAACCAGTGTCATTGCTGTTGGCTCTGTAGCAGATGGTACATTAGAATTACTTGCATTACCCACCATGCCTGATATGGCAGCTAGCGGTACAACTCAATTACAAGTCGTGCATGCAGCTCCTTTAGCACCGACAGTTGATATCCATGTTACAGCGCCAGATGTCACTACATTCATCATCAGCGACCGTGCTTGCAACCGCCGCTTATAAAGATGCAACCTGCTTAGTTTCAGTCGCATCTGGTGATTATCGTATTCGCATTACGCCAGCAGGTACAGATACAGTGCTCTTTGATTCAGGTACGGTAACGTTAGCGTCTGAAGAAATGCTATTAATCGCAGCCACACAAAACGTTGGCCCTGGTGATTCACCTGTTAGTCTGGTTGTTGCAGGTAAAACAGGTGCAGTAACTGTGTTAGATGCCAATACACCAGCACATATTCGCGTTATTCATGCTGTGGCTGACGCACCTGCAGTCGATGTTATTGCAAATAATGCGTTGACCTTGTTTGATGGGGCACCATTTTTAGGTGTAACAGATTATGCAAGTGTTGCATCGGATACGTATTTAATCGATGTCGCTGCCGATGCAGATAATTCAGTAGTGGTGATTGACGATGCCTCGGTAACCTTAGAGGTAGGCAAAACCTACAGCGCAATTGCACATAATACTATTGCAGATATTGAACTTGATTTAGTCATGGATATGCCGCGTCGTATTGCTACAGAGGCACAAGTACGTATATTTCATGCTTCACCGGCAGCTGGAACAGTCGATATTTATGTGACAGCAGATGGTTTTATAACGGATGCGACACCGGCTTTTAGTGGTGTGTCTTTTTCTGCGGGTATGCTAGCTGAAACCGGCTATGTGTCGCTTGCTGCAGGTGATTATCATGTTACAGTGACACCTACTGGAAGCAAAGATATCGCATTAGAAACAGGTTCATTAACTCTATCAGCGAATATGATATACACCGCTCTAGCTGTTGATGCTATAGATGGTGGTGGTCCAGTACAATTAATCTTAGCAGATGATTTTTAAGTAGATCACTTAAGCCTTAATAACAAAAAACCGCTTCGACTTCACTACAACATTCAGACTTAGCGGTTTTTTTATAGGTTGAAACCTAGCCTAATGCTTGATCAAAGTCGCTAATCAAATCGTTAATATCTTCAATACCAATTGATAATCGTACCATTTGGTCAGAGATCCCCATGCGGTCCCGTTCTTCTTGTGTTGCTTCAAAGTAAATCGTTTGCGCAACGGGTAATGCCAACGTGCGGGTATCACCCAAATGCGTTGCACAGATAACCACATTTAAGCGATTAATAAACTCGATGATATTCACGCTCTGTGGCAATTCAATACTCAATATCGCACCATAATGAGAAAACAAATCACGCGCCATAAAATGCTGTGGATGCTCAGACAAACCAGGATAAAAGACATTCACTACACCGTTATGATTGGCAAAGTGTTGAGCTAGCTTGCGCGCATTTTCACATGCTTGATGATAGCGTAGTTGCAGTGTTTCCATACCTACCAAAATGGTGGAAGCCACATCCGCAGAAAGCGTTGCGCCTAAGTCACGTAATCCTTTTTTGCGGATCTGAGTTAAGCCCCATTGTGCTTTATCAGCTACTTGGTAAAGAGGTTGAATGTTGGGGTATTGAGTCCAATCAAACAAACCTGTATCTACCACACTCCCGCCAAGTGCTTGTCCATGACCAGAAATATATTTGGTTAAGGATGAAACCACTAAGCTAGCCTGACAAGCTTTTGCCGAAAAAATCACACAAGGCGACATTGTATTATCTATTACATACAGTAAATGTTGTTCTTGGCAGTATTGACCAATCGCACTCATGTCAGCCACTTGGGTCATTGGATTAGATAAGCTTTCGGTGAACACCATTAACGTATTATCTTGTTTCGCAGCCACAACATTTTGTACGTTAGTCACATCGACAAATGACACTTCGATGCCAAACAGTTGTAAGTGTTTAAAGAAGCTGCGGGTGTTACCAAACAATATTCACTGACGATAATGTGATCGCCTTGTTTGAGCAAGCTCAATAGACACGTACTAATCGCAGCCATACCTGTGGCAAATGTCACGGCCCCCACTCCTTGCTCAAAATGATTTAACACATTTTGCAAAGCATTCGTGGTGGAAGATGAGGAACGGGCGTATACATGCGCAGCCAATCTACCTTGAAACGCATCGACAATGCCTTGGGCATCGGGGAAT
>Ga0233403_10000962_pt1 | contig 13674 bp, 12 predicted proteins | sample Na_oxic_1_MG_FD_179866 | JGI IMG/M metagenome (GOLD analysis project Ga0233403, IMG submission 179866) | Seawater microbial communities from Saanich Inlet, British Columbia, Canada - Na_oxic_1_MG | ecosystem: Environmental > Aquatic > Marine > Inlet | place: Canada: British Columbia | collected...
AATTAGCGCACGGTTGGACACAATTGGCTTTTTATAGCAATGTTGTTGCGGTATTACTATTAGTACCTATGCTAGTCGTTATGGTTTACTATTACAGTGCTATCGGTGCCGCTGTTGTTTGGGTGACGCTTAACACGGGTTATGTGCTGATCAGTCTTCAAATTATGCACCATCGTTTGCTTAAAGGGGAACAATGGCGTTGGTATCGTGAAGATGTGGGGCTGCCGCTAGTGGCAGCATTGGCTACCGCAGGCTTGGGACGTTGGTTATTACCGGTAAATATGTCCACGTCAGCAACAGTCGTGTATATAGTCGGTGTGTCGTTGGCAACTCTAACCGTGACTGCTATAGTGACACCGCAAGTGAGGGTGTGGCTGAAACATTATTTTTATCATTGGAGAATGGTTTATGGCAGTTGAAGATATGTTGAACGGGAAAACGGAACAAACCGTGCAAAAAGAGAATAACGAAAAACCTTTGGTTAGTGTTGGTATACCAGTACGTGATGGTGCAAAATCACTTAGAGCAGCCCTTGATTCTGTTATTTACCAAACTTACCAAAATTTAGAAATCATTATTTCTGATAATTGTTCTAGCGATGAAACAAAAGAAATTTGCTTGGAATATGCCGAACAAGATAATCGTATTACATATATCAGACAGGAAGAACTATTGAGTGCTATAGAAAACTTTCGATTTGTATATGATAAATCTCATGGAAAGTATTTTATGTGGGCTGCTCATGATGATATACGAGATGATAATTATATTGAAACACTTTTAAAAGGATTTGGAACTAACCCATTAGCATCTATTGTTTTTTCTGATTATGTTAGATTCAATGATTATTCTAATCTCCATAATACAGATGCTATAGCTGAAGAATATTTAAAAAACTATTCTCAGTTAAAAGATGTTTCATTTCTTAAAAAGCATCTTAAGCAACAAAACATGCTATTTGGCCACATATACGGTTTAATTAATTCCAATTATCTCTATAATTATCCATGGTTTGATATTGAATCTGGACCAGATGTGCCACTCACACATTGGCTTTTATGTTATGGTGATTTTATATATGTATCAGGTACTACTTTCTATTATTATCATCATCCTTCTAAGTATGCTAAGAGTATTAAAGCTTCTCAAAAGAAAATTGACTATTTTCTTATGAAAATTTACCACGCTTGGATTTGTGCTTTTTCTATAAAAAAAGCAGAGTCAAATAATACTCGTTATCGTAATATTTTTTTAATTTTTATAGTAATTTATAGTAATCTTAATATTAATATCTTCAAAAAGTATATAAAGAAGTTCTTTAAACATGAAAAACTAACATAAAGAACCGTTTATTTTCAATTGTATTAGGTTAAACCGCTTCAGTTATACTTGGTATAGTTATAAATCGACAATTAGTATTTGAACTATAGCATTTTTCGTTTTGTTTAAATACAAAAAAGGCAAAAACACAGGTTTTGCTTCTACAAATAATGTATTTTACGCAAAAGAGAAATGCTATATCTCATCAAGCCAAACCTTGTTAAAGGCGAATATTATGTTTTTTAGGAATAATAAATTAGTAAATACTAATAGGGAACCATTACTTAAAGTCTTTATGATTCTGGAGGGATGGCATACAGGAGGTACAGAAGCCTATGTTTCACAATTAGGTAATTATTTAAAAAAACATGATGGAATCCTAATCTATTTAGTAGTCCTTCAAAAATGGGAACCTGCTGCTTTAGAAAGTGTTAAAAATTGGACGGAAGATATATTTTTAATCAATAAGAAAAATCGGCTAGAAACATTATCAAACTTTTACCAAATCGTTAGGAAAATAGTACCTGATATATGTCATCTCCATCTTTATTCCAATTTATTACCTATTACATTATTGCTGAAACAGCAGAAAATTGGGAAATTGGTAACTACGTTACACATGCCATTAACGCCTTGGAATTGGTGGCACCGTTTAAAATGGAAAATAGCTATTCGACAGGCTGACATTGTTACCGGTGTTTCAACAGAAGTATTAAAATCAATTGGGATGGCCGATCATGAAAAGTTTCCTCATGCTCATGTCATTTCACCGCCCTGTATTCCATTGGACTTCCAGTTTAAAAACGAGCAATCCTTACAAACTCAAGAAAAAGTATTCACCGTATCCGCTTGTGGACGCTTAGCTACAGAAAAAGATTGGCCTACTTTACTTCGTGCTTTTGCAAAATTTAGAACAATGGTTGATAAACCGGTACGGCTCATGCACATAGGAGAGGGCCCTTTAGAAAAAGAATTAAAAGCACTGATTACGGAATTAGAAATTCATGATTATGTTGAGATGAAAGGGAAATTACCACATTCTGACGTTCTTGCAAAAATAGCAACCTCAGATGTATTTGTATTACCTTCTCAATTTGAAGGGCTAGGAATGGTTGCTCTTGAAGCAATGCAATGTGGTACACCTACCATCACAGCAGATTTTGAAGCATCGGCGGATTTTATTGAAGATGAAATAACCGGACATCGGTTTGCAAGAGGTGATTGGAATGCATTAGCAGAATTGCTGTTTTGGTACTTTTTACATCCAAATGAAGCAAGTCATATAGGTAAACAAGGACAACAATTTGTTTTAGAAAAATATTCTGAAAAAAATACATTTGGTTACTATCTTTCTTTATACTTTAACAATAATGGAAAACATTAAATATGAAGCCTAATTTTCTTATTATTGGAGCACAAAAATGTGCTACCACAAGCCTTTATTACTGGTTTTCCCAACATCCAGATATTTTTATGAGTACCCCAAAGGAACCTATGTTTTTTACCAAGGATGAAAATTACAATCAGGGTGGTAAATGGTATGAATCACTGTTCGCAGGTTCGGAAGGATGTAAAGCAATAGGTGAAGCAACAGCAGAATTAACTATAAAATCACTTAGACCAAATGCAGCTGATAGAGTCTATAAACATCTGCCAAAAGCAAAGCTTATTTATATAGTCAGAAATCCCGTTGAACGGGTCCGTTCTGCATGGATGTGGGGCAGAAGAGTTTGGCCAAAAATGGATGCCTCATTTTCTGTCGCAATAAAAAATCATCCTCAACTTATAGATGGCAGCCTTTACTGGAAACAAATCAATGTTTATAGAAAACTATATTCAGATGATCACATTTTAGTACTCTTCATGGAAGATTTAAAAATGAATCCTAAAGCAATCTTGGATCAATGTTTTGAATTTTTAAATGTCAAGCCTTTTATTCCGAAAGATATTAGTTCCCCACAAAATGTGTCAACAGGGGGGCGTTATGTCTATGGTTTTTTGAATTGGCTTCGTTGGAGAAAAGATATCCTTTTTTTAAAAGGATTTATACCAAAACGTATGCACCAACCGATAAAAAAGCTATTTTCAAGACAGGCATTCAAACCAGAATGGGAACCTAATGTTAAGAAATATGTGATCGATCAGGTTAAGGACGATGCCAAAAAATTTCTTAAATTTTATGGCAAGGCTGATGATTTTTGGACATTTCACTAATGACGATACCTACAGAACTGTTTTCACAAATGAACAAAAAACCTTTAAGTAGAATATATAAACGTGGACCTCTACGTGCTTTACCTATCGAAATCGTATTATCAGCATGGCGTTTTATGTTGCGTAAAATCACACATTATTGGTTGAAAATAATATATGGTATTAAGATAGGTTCTCAATGTCATATTGGTAGAAAACTACGATTTGTTTATCCACAAAATATTGTTATAGCTGATAAAGTGACTATTGGCGAAGGTGTTCGTTTTTGGTCAGAGATGGAAACAGGAACAATTGAATTAGCTACCAGTAGTGAAGTTGGCAGGAATTGTGTATTAGATTTTTCCGGTGGTTTAGTCATTGGAGAAGGAGCATTATTATCTGAAGAAGTCATTGTATATACTCATAATCATGGTTATGAACCGAGGTCAATACCAACAGCTTCTTCTTTGACCATTGGAAAAAAAGCATGGATTGGCGCAAGGGCCATTATTTTAACTTCTGTGAATCGAATTGGTGAAGGGGCTATTGTTGGTGCAGGAGCTATAGTCACCAAAGATATTCCAGATAATATGATTTTTGTCAGTGCGAGTAATGGTAAATTAATAGAAAAGAAAGAATGAAATATGAAACCGTTAACAATTATTATGACAGACCGAAAAGGTGCAACAGCTATTTGGGGTTTAATGATTCCTATAGCTAATGCGCTAGTAGAACAAGGACATAAAGTCGTTTTTTGTCGTTTGAATGATGGACAGCAACGTCACTCCTTACCTGTTCCCAAGCAGATTGAAGTTATTGATATTGAAGTGCCACCCAATCAACATCTTTGGGATTTTTATGTTCAGCACCGAACGTTTTCAAACCGGTTCCAACAGATTTTGGAACAATTAAAACCCGATATCGTTCATACCAATTTTGCGATTCCTGCCATTTCAGTACGCCTGATTGCTCATCAACAAAAAGTTCCAGTTATCTTATCTACCCAACATGAACTGTATTCTTCAATGTCTTCCCACCTTCGTTTAGGAATGAAATTGACTGAAAAGTGGGTTGATGCCATTGTATCTGTATCAGAAACGGTTGCCCATTCATTTGGATACCAATCGCTATCTATAGAAACACCAAAAGATTCTGAAGCAAATCAACAACAGAAAACTGTTATTTATAATGGCATTGATATTGCTAGTATAAAAAATAGAAGACTGGTAGAAAAAGAACCTCACAAGCTTATTTGTGTAGGTAGATTCGTACCAGTAAAAGGGCAAGCAATACTTCTACAAGCTATGCCCAAATTATTAAGCCATTTTCCTGATATAAAATTGGTATTGATTGGAGCTGGCACTGAAGAATTCGCCTTAAAAAAACAGGTCGAAAAATTGGGAATAGCCAAAAATGTGCAATTTCGAGGTTGGCTTTCTCATGAAGAAACAATAGCAGAAATGGCAACGGCTGAAATATTAGTAGTTCCTAGTACCGGTGAACAAGAAGGTTTTGGCTTAGTAGTTGCTGAAGGCATGGCGCTTGGAATTCCGATAGTTACGAGTGATATTCAAGTGTTTAGAGAAGTATTAGGTAAAGATGACCAGTGTGGCTGGTTTTTTGAAAAGAAGAATCCTGAATCACTCGCTAAGACAATTGGTCAAGTTTTTTCGCAACGAGAGGAAGCAAAACTTAGAGCTAACAATGCACTGAGTCGTGTTCAAGAAAAATTTTCTATAGAACGTATGGTTAAAGAATATTTAACACTTTATGAAACGCTGGCACAAAATATTAATCATTAAGGAAATTAACAATGAATGAGATTCTTCATCATACATATACACCGGTTCCAATGAGCAAGCCTCAAGATATTAATATTGACATCAGTTCTCATGAAAATATATTAAGGAAGAGTCTTTATGAAGCCTTGCTTAAAGCGATTGAAGACATTAATGAGAAGCTAATTAATAAAAAATCTTTACGCATACTTGATGTCGGTTCTGGACGTGGAGAACTATTATCTTTGTTGTCAAAAAAAGGACATCAGGTTGTTGGTATTGATCCTAATGTGGAATGTGTGCAATTAGGTTCCCAGTATGGACAATGTTTTCAAGGGGCTTTTGAAGATACAATGCGATTATTTCAACCAGAAGAATTTGATGTCATTGTCAGTTCTCATGTGTTAGAACATGTTTTGAGACCCATTGATGCAATGATGCAACTTAATCAATTAAAAGCGAAAGCATATATTTTTGCTGTACCGAATGTTCATCGAAATGCACGTTTAATTCGTTTATTGTTAGGTTCTGCACGTCCTGATCATCCTAATCATATTTACGGTTGGGGAAAACCAGAATTTGAAGCTGCATTACAATTTGCTGATTTTAATGTATTAAATTGGTATACAGATAGAGTAACTATCAATCCATTGGGTGGAAAAATAGGGACTCTATTAACCCAGATGCTAACAGTATTAGAAACAAAATGGTTACCCCGATTATTTCCACTATTATCTTCTTCTCTTATTGTGAGTTGTCAAAGAGCAACAAAATAATAGAAGACATTATTTATTAACAATATAGAACTATTAAACACTTAAAAAATTATCATGGAACCGATTGTTACCGTATTTATTACTGTTTTCAATGAAGAAAAATGGATTAAAAATGCAATTATCAGTGTACTCAATCAATCATTACAAACTATTGAATTGTTAGTGATTAATGATGGTTCAACCGATAATACTCTTCAAATTCTGAATAGTATTTCTGATGCACGTTTACAAGTGATTCATCGTGAAAGAAAAGGAAGAGCTGATGCTTTAGCATTCGCTTGTTATAAAGCCAAGGGCCGATATTTAGCGAATTTAGATGCAGATGATGAAACTTATCCTGAACGACTCGCTAGACAAGTACAATTTCTTGAAGCACATCCAGATTATGCGTGGGTAGGTGGCGGTGAAGAACGAGAAGATACTCAAAGAAACGAACATATTAATCGGCTATATCCAGAAAGTGATAAAGCCATACGCATTCAATCAGCCAAATGTATTCCCTATTGTCACAGTGCAGTCATGTTTAGGCGAGAACTCATTGAGCAAGGTATCAACTATGATCCGAAACAACCTTTTTTGATTGATTTTGAATTTTTTTTACGGGTAGCCAAACAGTACAAGGTCGCTAATTTACCTGAAATTGTCGTCAAAAGAAGGGCCCGTGATGAAAGTTATTTTCAACGCACATTCACTACCCAACGACAAAATCGACGATTAGCCTACCTATGTACTAAGGCCATCTATGAATTTCGATTACCACCTTGGTATTACATTTATCCGTTATTGCGACTTATTTATCCTCTAATACCAATAAATTGGAAAAAAAAGATACGGCATCAACAAGGTTTAATGGAGACTAACAGTAATTAAGATAGAAAAATTCTTTTTATACCAACGATCTCTCCCTCCCCCTAACCCCCTCCCGCTGGGACCGCTCGGTGGAATTTTCCTAATTAATGAAAAAAACAAGAAATGACTATATTATCTATGGTTTCTTGTTTTAGCTAACAGATATAAAAATGCCACTGAGCGGTCCCCTCTCCCAGCGGGATGGGGTTAGGGGGAAGGAGAAGTCGTTAATATAAAAGTGGCATGTTAAAATATGTAAAGGAATAATTTTATTTTATATTCAAATAATTATGGACATCTTTTTAATTACCATCGGTTTTCCGGCTTTGTTATGGTTGATGGGATGGATTATGCGGCAACCAGTGCATGGTCTCTATGCCGCTATTTTTGCTTCTGGCATTTTAGTTACACCGGCTTTACCTATTGTTAGAGAAAAGTTTGCGGCTACCGAGATATTGATATTATTGACTTGGACAGCCATGTTTATGAGGCCCACAGCATGGAAATCACGTTGGACTCCTTTATTGGCTTCTCAACGACAGGTCATATTTTGGGGATTAAGTTTTATTACGATTGTAACCACATCATTTTTAGTGAATATTCCCCTCATTCCAGATTATGCGATCCCAGGTACTATTGTGGAAACTGCCAATTATGCGTATGGATTACTCTTATTCATCACCGTATTGCAGCTGGTAGATACTTGGGATAAGTGGCAACGCTGTCTTTATGCGTGGTTATTAGGCACAGTCGTGGTTTGTTTTTTTGGAATGTGGGCTATGAAAGGTGGAGCCCCAGCTTGGACGTATGATGACTTTTCTGGCCGTATTTCTTCTACCCTTAAGTTTGAAAATCAGGTTCCCTCTTTTTTATTACCCGTTCTAGCTGCTTCAGTATTTCTTGCTGTATTACGTGGTATATCCATGCAATGGCAGATAGCTTTCGCAGCGTTAAGTGGTGCTATCATCATAACATTATTTGGAACTGGTAGCCGTACTGCTTTTGCGATGTTATTTGTGTGTTTGATAGGTATTGGTTTTATCGCGCTGAAAGAAAGACGCTTTAAATCCTTTTATTTTTCCAAACTACAAATGACCACATTACTATTCATCGGCAGCATGGTTATTTTTACAGCCAGTATATTAACGGTAGAACAAGATTACTTGGGTTTAGGTAAAACACCTGCTTATGAGCGTCCTATAAGGATGTTAGTTGATTGGCTAGAGGGCGAGCGAACATTAGATGAAACTCGTACTGTACAACTAGAAAAAGTCGGCGAACATTATTATGATAATTTATTTTTAGGCACAGGACCTAAACTGTTTGGTGTTAATTATCAAGTCAGTGAAATACACAATACTTATTTAAGTTTGTTGGTAGAAACAGGAGTTCTTGGTTTAACCGCCTTTCTACTTTGGTTATTAAGTGTTGGGCATGTCAGTTGGCGAAGTTTAAAACAATGTCCTTCTCATATCAATCGGTTGTTGGGATTGAGTTTATTGGTTGGATTATTTTCCCTCATTGTTTATGGCTTATTCATGCTAGGACTACGACAACGCAATCTTTGGTTTTTAACCGGTCTTCTGGTCGCCATTCCAAGAGTGGTTTATGCAGAACAGGTAATGCAACTTTGGGCTAAACAACAACAGAATATGCAATCAGTTGAAAATTGAAAGATAAAAAAAACAGATTGTTTGTATTGTAGGATGAGTTTTGCTTCGCTCTACCCATCCTACTGATTTGATTTGATTTGATTTGATTTTAAAAATAATAAATATGAAAGATATTGATAAATACTGGCGAATATTATTTGTAGAAAGCTACCCACATGTGATTTTTGGGCAACAGAAAACCATGCTCACCTTATTACAAAAATGCCAAGGCACTCAAATTGAGGCTATAGCAGGTGTTACAGCAGAAGGTCCTTTTGTGAAAACAGTGCGACAACTAGGACTTGAAATTATTTTTTTTAATTATCCTAAGTTACTAGCGAATTATGGTGGAGCCATTTATCGTTATCAAGGTTTACGAAAACTATCATTTGGTTGGCAAGTATTGAAGTATATTTATGCCATTCGTCAACAGCTTCAAGAACAAAAAATTCAAGCTGTTTTTTGTAATGATATGCGTGGGTTACTGACTGTTGGCATTGCAGCGCGTAGTTGCAATATTCCGGTCATGATTTGGGATAAGTTAGACCGTCCTCATGGTTGGCTAGATTATTTACAATTGCCTCTAACAAATACTATCGCTTTTATTTCAGAATCAGTCAAAACCAAATTTCCGACTTGGCAGTTGCGACGTTATCATCAAAAATTGCATACAGTGCCTAATGGAGCGAATATTGTTCAATTTGATATGACTCCACCAATTAAACGACAAGCATTAGGAATAGAAGAACAGGATATTGTTTTTGCTATTGTCGGTTCTATCACACCTCGCAAGGGCCAAGATCGTTTATTAACTCTTGTACCTCGTTTAGTCAAACAAATACCTCATGCAAAAATAATGATTATTGGTGCCGAAGCGGGTAGTGAAGAAGATAAAATCTATTTAGAAAACTTACCTAATCGACAGCACCCTAATGTCCATTTTTTAGGATTACGTCAAGATGTACCGGCTATTATGCATACCATTGATGCGTTAATTATTCCTTCCAGATACGAAGGTATGGGACAAGTGATTGCTGAAGCTATGGCTTGTCGTAAACCGGTAGTCGGCGCACGTGCTGGTGGGATTCAAGAAGTTATTGTCGATGGTGAAACGGGTTTTCTTTTTGAAGGCGATAATTCTGAACAATTGTTAATGGCATTGGTCAAATTAGGACATTCTTCAGAACTAAGAACAAAAATGGGAGAAGCGGGTCGTCAGCGCGTCGAAAAATTCTATGATCGTTCAGTACAAATGGATAAAATTATTGCACTTTTAACAACTATGGTGAATAAATAATGGAAGCCGTCATACAACAAACACAGCAAATAGAAAGTAAGATACAAAAAAAACGAATTCGCATTGCACACCTTCAATTATTACCGCTTATCACCGGTGTACAAAAAGTGACTTTAGATATTTTAACGCATTTGAATCGTGAACATTATGAACCTTTTATTATTTGTCAATCACCGGGACCCTTAACAGAAATCGCTGAAAAACAAGGTATTCAATGTTTGTTTATTAATCACCTGGTTCGCCCAATTTCACCTTATCAAGATATGTTAGCATTATGGCAATTAACCCAATTATTGCGTCAATATCAATTTGATATTCTTCATACCCATTCTTCTAAAACGGGCTTAATTGGTCGTATTGCGGGACGATTGAGTGGTGTACCAGCCGTTATGCACACAGTACATGGTTACGCATTTCCAGCGGCTTCCTCTCAAATGACGAAAACATTTTATCTAATGCTCGAATGGATAGGGGCCCGTTTTTGTGATGCACTCATTTGTCTTAAACAAGCTGATTGGGAGATTGCCAAACAACAACTCCAAATGTCAGAAAAGCGATTATGTATCATTCCAAATGGAATAGATACGCAAATCTATCGCCCGCTAACAACATTGGAACGTCAAAAAGTGCGACAAGATATTTTTGACATTGGAGAAGATGTTTCTGTTATTGCTATGATTGGTCGTCTTTGGGAACAAAAAAATCCACTGTGTTTTGTCAAAGCAGCCGACAAAATTCTAAAAAAAGGCTATAAAACCAAATTTTTCTTGATTGGCGATGGAGAATTACGTGAAGAACTAGATATTGAAATTAAACGCTTAAAGCAAAGTGATAACATAATTATTTTGGGATGGCGTGATGACGTGCCAAGTTTATTAGGTGCCATTGATATATTAGCATTACCCTCGCGTTGGGAAGGCTTGCCGTTAACAATTTTAGAAGCATTATCTTGTGGGGTTCCAGTAGTTGCTTCAGATATTCCGGGTAATCGAGATGCGATATCAGAAGGAAGTGATGGATTACTTGCTATTGATAATGATGCGGACAGTTTAGCAGATCAAATAGAAAGGTTACTGAAAAATTCCCGTTTAAGAAAATCTTATGGTGAAGCGGGTAGAGAGAAAATTATACAAAAATTTCAATTAGATGGAAGTATTAAAAAAATAGTCAAATTGTATAATCAACTTGTCCAAAAACAAAATTAGAACCAAAATCCAGATGATTCGCAAGCGTTTATTCGGGCCCGTTTAACTTCACCTCAACAAATCAGGCTCATTCGTGGTTCTGGTGTTGATACAGAACAATTTCAACCACTTCCTCAAAAAGCGAGAAAAACTTCTGCCGTATTTCGGGTTTTGTTAGCAACTCGCTTGCTCTGGGAAAAAGGCGTTGGTGAATATATAGAAGCGGCAAGCATCTTAAAACAACGTCGTCAACCGATTGAATTTTTATTAGCCGGTTCGCCTGATTTAGGCAATCCGGCTTCCATACCGCCTGAGCAGATTGCAGCTTGGGAGAAAGAAGGTATTATCACTGTTTTAGGTCATATTGATGATATAAAACCGATTTTTCATCAAGTTAATTTGGTGGTTTTACCGAGTTATCGAGAAGGGGTGCCACGTAGTCTGTTAGAAGCGGCGGCTTGCGGTTTACCAATCGTAACGACTGATGCCCCCGGTTGTCGTGAAATTGTAGAACATAATGTTAATGGTTTATTAGTACCTTGTCGGGATGCACATGCTTTGGCAAAGGCGATTGAGTTTCTATGGCAAAATCCACCAGAATGTAAGCGTATGGGAATAGCCGGAAGGGCTAAGGTATTAGCCGAATTTGACCAACAGATTGTCTTACAAAAGACTTTTGAAGTTTATCAAGAATTGTTGCATTTATAATGTTTAAACCAAAGCTAAAGCTTTGGACTCCAAAAAACCGTTTGGTTGGAATCCAAAGCTTTAGCTTTGGTTTTTTTTTGACCAAAATAGCCAATTAATTGATCATTTATCTTTGCGGTTAAGTATATTTAATTTTGCTATAGTATTCCAGATAAATATTTTGGCTAGAAACCTTCGAGGTTTTTAAAACCTCGAAGGTTTGGCTCCAGAGATTTTTATGGAAAACTATAGCTGTAGTTGGATTGAGCAACTTTATTCGTTTTGGGTTATAATAACACTGACATTTTAACCCGAGAACGAAGTCATGAAAAAATTGCCTATTGGTATCCAAACCTTTTCAAATATCATTGAAGATAACTATTGCTATGTTGATAAAACGCCGCTGATTCATCAACTGGTGGAAGAAGGAGTCTATTATTTTCTGTCTCGTCCACGCCGTTTTGGAAAATCGCTGTTGATAAGTACGCTGAAATCCGCCTTTTTAGGACAACAGGATTTGTTCAAAGGTTTGTATTTGGAAAAGCATTGGGATTGGAGCGTTCAATATCCGGTGATTCATATCAGTTTTGGGGGTGGTGTGATAAAAAACCGAGAAATCTTGGAGAAAAATATTCATGCCATTATTAAAGAAAATGCCCAAAACTATGCCATAGAAATAAGTCAAGATACCCTAAATTTTCAATTTCGGGAACTCATCCAAAAGCTCCATAACAAATATCAGCAAAAAGTCGTGATTTTGGTTGATGAATATGACAAGCCCATTTTGGATAACATCACTGACATTGCTCTAGCAAAAGAAATTCGAGAAGGGCTTAAAAATATTTACTCCGTTATCAAAGACAGTGATGAATATATCAAGTTTGCTTTTTTGACTGGCGTGAGTAAATTTAGCAAAGTGTCGTTATTCAGTGGGTTGAATAATCTCAGCGATCTCACTTTGGATAAACAATATGCCACGATTTGTGGTTATACCGAAACCGATATCAAAACCATCTTTGCTGATTATTTGGACGGAGTGGATTTTGATGAGCTAAGAAAGTGGTACAACGGCTACAATTTTTTGGGAGAACACGTTTACAACCCCTACGATGTATTGCTTTACCTCAAAAATCGGGAATTCAACAATTATTGGTTTGAAACAGGTAGCCCCTCTTTTCTTATTAAACTACTCCAAGAAAAACAGTATTATATTCCAAAATTGGAGCAGATTCAGACCAGAGACACTTTATTAAATCGTTTTGAAATTGAGAAAATTCAGATAGAAACCTTACTATTTCAAACCGGTTATCTGACTATCAAAAATATCACACGTCTGGGAGAGAATACTTTCTATCAATTAGGCTATCCTAACCAGGAAGTCCGGAAAAGTTTGACTGATTACATTCTTGAGGGGATGATTGACCAAGTGCTTGAAAAAGAAGATAACAGCTTTGCCCTCTATACTTGTTTAAAAGAAGGACAACTCAACCAACTGAAAGCCATTTTCCAAGCGTTTTTTTCCAGTATTCCGCATCATTGGTATCGCAAAAACCAATTAGCGAATTATGAAGGTTATTATGCCTCGATTGTGTATTGCTACTTTGCCGCGCTTGGATTGGATGTTATCCCAGAAGATACCACGAATAAGGGCCAAATTGATTTAACCGTTAAGCTCAATCATCAAATTTTCATCATTGAATTTAAGGTGATTGAATTAGTCGAAAAAACACCTACTGAAGAAAAAACCACTCAAGACAAAAGCAATTCTGCTTTAGCACAAATCCACGAAAAACGGTATTTTGAAAAATATCAACATCTTAATCAAACCATTTATTTGATTGGCGTAGAATTTAGTAAAGAAGATCGAAATATTGTGAATTTTCAGTGGGAACAATTGAATTGAAGAGGAAAAGAAAGAGGAACAAAATCATGAAAAAA
>Ga0233403_10000963_pt1 | contig 13671 bp, 19 predicted proteins | sample Na_oxic_1_MG_FD_179866 | JGI IMG/M metagenome (GOLD analysis project Ga0233403, IMG submission 179866) | Seawater microbial communities from Saanich Inlet, British Columbia, Canada - Na_oxic_1_MG | ecosystem: Environmental > Aquatic > Marine > Inlet | place: Canada: British Columbia | collected...
TGGCCATCCATGCCAAAATGGCTAACACGGCAAAGCTACTCGCTCCAAGAAAAAACGGCCTAAATCCTAAGTGCAAAAAGGCAAATTTACGGATATTTTTTGAGGAAGATTCAAGGTTAATAATCATAGTTATTTTTTGTTTTGGTCTAAACTAACAAGCAGACTCCAGCCAAACGGTTTTTGGAGTTCTTTGCTGCGCTTTGGAAATCAATGAGATAGGCTATTTATTACCCATTAAATTTTATTTGTGCTTCTGCACTTATATGTAGCTATACTCCAGACATTCAAGTTTTCGGATGATGAGAAATAAATGGGGGCCGCAAAAGTCTTTTTATGGCACACAACGAAAATTAAATAAGGGAGCAGGCAAAATTTCATTGTGTTAATTATATGATTTGGTAAATGGTCTCGCTTCGCTTCGTTATTGCATTTCTGATTCAGACAAATTAACCGGATAAACCTTAAAACCGAAAAATATTAATACTTCGTTCACAGTCCTACGAGTTCAACCCATCATGTTATAACCGGTTGTTCTTTTTCAAATTCAATAAGTTCTTTAATTAATTCATCGCAGACAGCAACGCTATCAAAATATCCTTGACAATCAATATCAAAATTATACCAGTATTCTTCAGCACAAACTGTAATGGCCATTAAATCACCTCGGAATTTGGATTTGTCCGTTTTGAATGCGGTAGCTCCAATCACTTCCTCTAATAATTTATTGAGTTGATGTGATTTAGAATATGCCCCAAACTGGCTTTTTGTCTCCAAAATATGTTTAAAAAAACATTCAAACATTTGTTGATAATGAAAACAGTGAATAGAACAATCTTGAATGTGACTACTGTTAAAAAAGTCAATAGCCATTGCATGTTCCCAAGTTTTCCCACCGAGATTTTTCACATTCTCGAAAGCTTTAAACAATTCTTGATACATAATTTTCTTAGTTTACAATTAATTAACCAAAAAATAATCGTCAGAATGAGGATCGAATATAACGGATTTTGTTCCTAAACGGATAAAACATCCATAAATCAATCCGTTTAATCCGCAAATCCGATGATTAATCGGATAAACCTTAAAATCGAAAAATCTGATTTTAAGGTCTTGCAAAATAAATATATCCTTGTTGTTGGCTAGATACGCCGTGATCAATGGCGAATAGGATTCTTTCAAGAAAACCATGAAAACCTAATACCATTGGGCCTTTCCAATCTGGCATAACAATAAAGGAACTATCCACTTCTAAGTCATTTCCTCTTCCTTTTTCAACGATTAAACTGACAGCAATACGATGCACATTGCCGGTAAATTTTCCTAATCTGGTTGAAAGGGTAATCGGAAGATGAGTTGGAATAGACAGCGTTTTATCTTCAAGTATCTTTTCAGCTAATTTGCCACCAATGATGGACCACTCTGCACCAGTATCTAACATGGCAATATTTTCTACGTTAGCTTTTTCAATTTTACAATGTACGCCAACAATGAGTTTACTGATGCCTTGCCAAGTTTCAATGTGAATAGGGGCACATCCAGTCCACGGCGAAAAATTACAATCATTCGGTGCTGGAAATGGTTTCATGATGGTTAGTTTTCGATGGGCATAAATGCAATATCATTAGTTAATTTACCTGATTTTTCTAAGATTTGGCGCAAAGTCGTCAGATTATCATGGCTATCAATTAAAACGCCCTTTGAAAGGGCTACCCATAATCCTTTAAATTGCCGGGCATTTTTCTTGAGCCATTGGTAATTTTCATTCAAACCAACGCCCGTTGCCTCATTTTTCACCGAAACTTGAGGTTCTTTTAACACCAGTTGCCATTCTTTGAGTGTGGTACTCAAGATACCGGCTTTGCTAGCTTGGGATAATCGTTGTCGTGCTTCCATGATACGATGGTTTTGAACTAATTGTTTAATTTCATTTTCCCATTCTGTGATGCTGGGATGAGCGTTTTGTTTGATCATAGTAGTTTGTCCTTTGGTTATCACAAAATTGGATTCTCACTATGGTGAGCAGTGGAAACAATAAAAATGATCTATTGAACGAAAAATATTGCCAGGCATAAACCTGACGGGTTTTCAAAACCGGTTAGGTTCTGTTACCACTTTGCTCCAAACTAAGCAAGAGCAAATCTGAATCACAATTGAGTACCACGGATTGACTTCATCTCCGGATAAAACACTCCAAATCAATCCGTTTAGTCCGCAAATCCGTTGTACTATGATTACAGATTAACGGAAAAAAATCGAATCAATGCTTCATAGCTAGAAAATCCAAACGCTGGCACCATTCGCTTTAAGTCATGGATGATATCTTATTTCTTGTAATTAGATATCTTTTGAAATAATTTAGGACCAATTTTCGCCAACTTGTAAGGCTAATCTTTTTAAGAGTGCGGTATTGTAGTAGATACCTTGTTCTTGCATGGCTTTTGCACATTTTGAAAATGAAGTAATTTGTCCTTGTTGTTTAGCTTTAAGTAAGACACCTAAAGTACCAGTCACGGAAAGCCCTAAATATTCAGCAAGATTACGAGCAATCTTTTCATCAATAATCACATAATCAGCATTTTTAGACATCGCCATATTTATGGTATGTTTTTCACCTTTATCGAGTTCCAATAAAAGAGGATTTTGTATTGTATTCCCAGATTTCACCACATTTATCCAATTCAATTGCGTTAAATCGGGTACGATAATTTTGCCACCTTCAGCGCATTCTTCAACAACTTCTTCCACAACATAAATTTCATTAAACAAGGTTGCTAATAAGTTTAATTGATTGATGCTAGATAACGCGATAATGGGTGTTGTGTTAGAAAATATGATCATAATAAAGACATTTCCCGATTAAAGTCATCTTGTGAATTTTCCAACAGAACGGCACCGGCTGCCATTGCTTTGAATAAAAAGGTAATTCTGGGTATTTTGAGCCATTGTGCTGCCATACCAGATGATATTTTGCCTTCTTTAAACAATGAGATGGCTGATTGTGTTTTCACAAATTCACCAAAATCTTCTATATTGATATGTAAACTCAATAATAATTCAACGGGACATTCAATTGAAATCGTATTTTTCATATTTTTATTGTGTAGTGGATAATTGTCTGAATCATAATGGAGTACAACGGATTTTGTTCCTAAACGGATAAAACATCCATAAATCAATCCGTTTAGTCCGCAAATCCGTTGTACTATGATTAAATAATTCTTGTCCCGATATAAACCTGAGCGGTTTGAAAAAACGCTAGTTAGAATTACTCGCAAAATTTTGAGAATTTTGAGAGTGAACCATAATCTCAGCTAATTCCTTAACGGTTACGCCAAGCGTTAGCAGTGATCGTATTAAGAAATCCAGTGTGACTTCCGTTTCTCCCGTTTCTAATTTTTCAATTTGGGAAGAATTGGCATTGAGTAGTTGTGTGTGGCTTGATGTGAGTTGTTTTTGTGTCTGACGTTGTTTAAGATTTTCGCTGAGTGCAAGTCTTAATTCAATATAGGTTGCTTCTGCGGGTGTTAATTCTAAAAACTCACTGACTGTGCCAATTTTCCAGCCTTTTGATGCGAGCTTTGCTTGTTTGTCTTTATCCATTTTTTAAACTCCTAATAGGAACTATCATAAGTGGTTAATCTTTGTATACAGGTTTCAATAACTTGCTTAGGGGTACGTTGCGTTTTTTTCTCAAAGACATCAAGTATGATAACAGCATCAGAATCAATACGATAAATAATTCGCCATGTGGTATTCTTGTCATTAATTCGTAATTCATGGCATCGAAGTCCAATAGAGGGCATTGGGCGAGATTGTGGGAGAGATAACATTTCTCCTTTCTGTAGTTTTCTTAATAAAAAACCAGCCTCAAGACGAGCATTTTGTGAAAATGGCGGTGTCTTGATATCACCGGAGAGCCATACTAAAGACTTATCATTGATACTCATTTTATGATACTCTTCATTAGCTTATGAGCAGTTGTGATTAAATAATTGTCTGAATTAGAATTTAGGACAGCGGATTGACTTTATCCCCGAATAAAACACCCTAAATTAATCCGTTTATTCCGTGAATCCGTTGTACTATGATTCAGACTGATTTATTTAGAGATTCGTTTAGGAGAGAGCTGAAAATGCTTGTTGTTCAGTTTCCTCAATGGCTTTATCAATTGCAAGGCTCGGAATGCCTTGACGTTTTAAATTTTCAATGAGCGTTTGTATTGGTAGAGAGTTTAAGCGTTCTAAGTCAAACCGCAATCCTTGCCCGATATAGTATCGAATCAATGCTTCATCGCTAGAAAATCCAAACGCGGGTGCCACTCGCTTTAAGTCCTGGATGACATCTTCTGGCATACGCACGGTTATTGCCATTAGCGTGCGATCTTTTCTGAGTCTTTCATTCAATTCAGTAGTTTTCATAATAATACCGTTCCTTTTTAGTCGCTTTACGCGCTGAGATAATTCGGAAACAATCTTCTTGTAGTTGGAGATGAACGACAAAAAGATGTTTTCCATTTGAGTTGACACCAATCACAGCATCTCGTGCTTCATCTTCGGCACTGGCATCGACAACCCGAATAAATGGATCAAAAAATACCTCACAAGCCTGCTCAAAAATCACGCCATGTTTCTGACGGTTAATTTGAGCTTTTTGCACATCCCATAAAAACTTGATGCCTTGAAATATAAAAGAATTATCCATAATAAAGGAATCTCTAATGGAATACCATTTAATGAATTATAACGCAATAATTGGAGTACAACGGATTTTGTTCCTAAACGGATAAAACACCCCAAATCAATCCGTTTAGTCCTCGAATTCGTTGTACTTTAATTGAATGATTGTCTCGAAATTAGCGCACTAAAATCAATTGAGATAGTACTGAAGCGGGTCCTGAAATGATTAAACCCTCTGAACTAAAATGTTTCCAATCTTCAATATCATAAGTGTATATTTGGGTAATACCGGCTGTTAGTGCTATAGCAGCATGTCTAGCATCATGTATTCGACGCGCCGTTAGTCCATGCTTTTTGGCTAAGTCAAGCATTTTTAAAGTCGCATCTAAGCTTTCAGACAAGATTTCTATAGCAGAAGGCGGTTCGATTAATAAACGGACCGCATTAGCAGCCTCTTCAGGACTATGACGAGGTTGGGCTTGTATCCAAGTGAGTGCGGCGTAAACTTCGCTTAAAATGCCAGTTGTTGTGCATACCGCTAATTCACCTCGTCTAGCGGCTTCAACTAAGGGACGGGCTTCGGTGTGGCGCATATCATCTGCGAGTAAGGCGCCAATAAATAAACCGGCATCAAACAAAACTTGATTATTTGGGTTCATCGTAAATACCCTCTTTCCAACCCGCGGGTACATATCCTTTCAAGACTGGCAAAGGTTTGAGTTGTGGTTTAGGTTGAATGACGATTTCAGCATTGGGAGTTGTTAATTGCACTGTTAGACTTTGTCGGTTGGACCAAACAGAATTTAAAATGTCTTCCAAAGCATGTTGTTTAAATTCTGCTAATGTTAAATGGGTTTTCGCTAACATTATTTGTGTCCTCTTAATGAAATGAATTAGTGCGAGCAAAAAAAATTATTGAATCACAATGGAGTACAACGAATGACGTGGATTAACGGAAAAAACGGATAAAACACCCCAACTCAATCCGTTTATCCACGTCATCCGTCGTACTTTATTGTCTGAATCAGAATTTGCAGAATGAGAGAATTAACAGAATAAAACCCAAACCCTGACAAAAACCATTCTGAAAATTCTTGAATTCTGTGAATTCTGATTCAGACAAATTAACTAGATAAACCTTATAAATCTTTAAAATCAGAAACAACTTTAAATTTATCAGGCATTGCTTCTATAAGCTTTTTTATTTCCAGAGCCGTTAGTTGTGGATTGTCCCTACAATTAAAGTAATCCAACTTTTCCAAATGGTGTAGCGGACTTAAATCAGTGATTTCATTCTTCCTACAATTTAAGTGATTCAAGTCTTTCAAACAGCGTAATGGATTTAAATCACTGATTTTATTGTCATTTAAAAATAATTCCTTCAATTTTGTTAAATCCTTTAGTGGACTTAAATCGTTGATTTTGTTTTGACTGCAATTCAAATACTCCAAATTAGTCAACTCACATAGCGGTTCTAGATCGCTACCGCTAAGTTGATTTCCATGGCATTTCAATACCTCCAACTTCGTCAAGGCGCGTAGCGGTTCTAAACGACTGTGTTGATTTTTCTTTTCCAATCGATTGTTTCCGCATTCCAATCTTTCCAAATTCGTCAAGGTACTTAGCGGTCCTAAATTCTTGATTTGATTGTCCCAGCAATTCAATGTCTGCAAGTTTGTCAAGGCGCGTAGTGGTTCTAAATCGCTGATTTTATTTCCGGTGCAACACAATTGTTCCAAATTTGTTAAGGCACGTAGCGGTTCTAAATTACTAAATTTTCCCATAAAAACCAATGTTTCCAAACTTGTCAAATTGCGAAGTGGTTCTAGATCGTTGAGTTCGTCTCCTATGCAAACTAACGTCTGTAAATTCGTCAAAGCACGTAGTGGTTGTAAATCACTGATTTTTATATTACTACAAATTAATTTAGGCAAGCTAAATAGTTTGAGTTCATCGCGTTTTTCTAACTTGCTTGTTTCTATTCCAATGCACAATGTCGATAAATTAACGATTTTTTCTAAATCGCTATCAGTTGGTTCAGCCTTAATACTAATGGCTTTTTTGAAAATAGTTTTCCAATTGTCATCCAATTGATTCCACCATTTTCGCTTATCTACTTTTTCCATTTATGTCTCCTATAATTGTCTTGAAAATTCTGAGCGATTTCCAAATGGGTAAATGTGAAATTTTGTTTCAGTAAATCAAGGGCTTTTTCGGTATCAGTCACCCCAGCGAGAATTTCTATAATGGCACCGTTTAGTAATGATCAAATGCCTTAGAGGATTTAGGTTCTGTTCTTAAAATCTGTAGAGAATTAATTAATAATTGTTTTTTATCATTATCTAGCGGTTCATTATAACTATCTTGTTCTGATGTGCCACTTCCCCATACAGCATAAAGATATTCTAAATGCTTTGCTAACGATTGATTAGATAAAAGTTGTTCAATTAGGCCGGTTCGTTTATCCGAATTTATCGCATCGGGTTTTCTTTTTATCAATTGTAATAAGTTAATAGGTTCTAGCGCAAATTTGAGCAAGGTATCTTGAGATTCTTCTTGTAATGCACCATTCTCGTATTTGCTCAGCGTATTTTCCTTCCAACCGAGCAAGGTACTGAGTTCTTGTTGAGTGAGTCCATATTGTTCACGCTTATTACGAATATCTTCTGGTTGTAACAGATGATGACGATGACGATATTCACGATAGGCTTCATCTAAGGCATCATGCCCAAGGCTACTGGTAAATGCGTGTCCACAATTTGGGCATTGGTAAAATTCTTTGGTAGCCGGGATGGACTCGCCGCGCACCGTAATGATTACTGGTTCTCTAATGGGTTGTAATTCTTCTTCGTAGTCACAATTAAAACATAATTCTTGCATAAATCACCGGTTTTCATGGTAAGTTATTGATTAACGATGGGGGTAAGATAAAGGATGTGTTGGTTCGTGAAAGGAAATACATTCAGCACGTTTTCTTTTCTTTTTCTCCGTAATAGTTAATTTAATATAGACATTTTGGCCCTCAATATTTTGCCCGAAGCACCAAGCATCAGAATGAGTCTCTTCATGTATTGGGCCTTCGTAATAATCCTGAACTGTCAAATTAAGTAAAATATCATTGGTAACAACTGATTCAGTTAATTCAAGCTTATTCATCATACTCATGTTTTCTGGGCGTTGCCAAAATCTTACGCCATTTATTTTAGCTAGATTTTTAAATTTAAACAGAAATTGTTCTATTTGAGTTGGTGTTGTTATAAGGTTCATTGTTTTTATGGAATACAACGGGTAAGGATAAACGGGTTCATTTAAAGGGCCCTTTCAGTTACCCCGGCGAAAATTTCTATGATAGCATCGTTCAGCAATGAGGAAATGCCTTGGCGAAAAATCTGGGTGCCGGTTGATTTCATATTGACTCCTTGAGGCAAGTTTTGCTTGTTTGTCTTTATCCATCTTTTTAAACTCCTAACATAAACTATCATAAGCGATTAAACGACGTTGACAAGTTTCAATAACTTGTTTAGGGGTACGTTGTGTTATTTGATTGTACGATGCAGAGCGTTACGAAATCGATATTTCAAATCGATCTTATTCAAATAATTCTTTAATATTGCAAATCCTGATTCAAGCATTCTGAAGTGAAATAACTTTACAGTTAGGCATAGCTTTCTTAAAATCATACAGTTCTAATTCACTGATTTGGGATAAACTACAATCCAAGGTTTGCAAGTTTGTCAAGGTGTGTAGCGATTCTAAATCTATGATTTTATTACTGCTACAATCCAGGAATTGCAAATTCGTCAAAGTGCGTAACGGTTCTAAATTGCTGATTTTATTTCCTCCGCAATGCAATATCTGCAACTTCGTCAAAGCACGTATTGGTTCTAAATCGCTGATTTTATTTACACAGCACCACAATATCTGCAAGTTTGTCAAGGTGCGTAGTGGTTCTAAATTGCTGAGTTGATTTGAACAGCAATACAATTCCTGTAAATTCGTCAAGGTGCGTAGCAGTTTTAAATCGCTTGTTTTATTCCAACCACAATCCAATATTCGCAAATTCGTCAAAGCACTTAACGGTTCTAAGTCGCTGATTTGATTTCCATCGCAATACAATTCCTGTAAATTCGTCAAAGCACTTAACGGTTCTAAGTCGCTGATTTGATTTCCATCGCAATACAATTCCTGTAAATTCGTCAAAGCACTTAACGGTTCTAAGTCGCTGATTTTATTTCTACTGCAATGCAATTCTTGCAACTTCGTCAAGACACGTAGTGATTCTAAATCGCTGATTCCATTTTTACTGCAATCTAATTCTGGCAAGTTAACGATTTGTTCTAAATCGTTGTCACTTGGTTCAGTCTTAATACTAACGGCTTTTTTGAAAATATTTTTCCAGTTGTCGTCCAATTGATTCCACCATTTTCGCTTATCTATTTTTTCCATTTATGTCTCCTCAAAGTATTTAGCAAGCGTAAGGTAAGAGCGTAAGATAAGTATATATTCTACAAGATTTTGCCAAATACATACTCATCCCTTTTTTAATAAAGAGAGGCATGCGAGGATTTTTCTTTCTTTTTTCCTAAACCAAAATCCAAAATAAATTTTGGACTCCATCATCCAAAATAAACTTTGGACTTCCACTTAAACAAGTTTTTGTGATTTTGTGCGATAACGGACTATAATGATAAAAATTTCATATAATTTATTACGAATGTTTGAATTTATTAATTAATGTGCTTAAAGGAGTGAATAAATACCGTGGAAGCGAGTGATTTCAATACCATCCGTCAACATTTAAGCCAACATATTATTGGACAACATCATCTCATCAATAGTATGTTGATTGGTTTGTTGAGTGATGGACATATTTTGGTTGAAGGTATGCCAGGGCTAGCGAAAACAACGGCCATTAAGAGTTTGGCGGGGGCCATTGAAGGAGAATTTCACCGTATCCAATTTACCCCAGATTTGTTGCCGGCTGACTTAATCGGTACGGATATTTATCAGCATGAACGGGGAGAGTTTGAGTTTCGTGAAGGGCCATTATTTCATAATGTGTTATTGGCAGATGAAATTAATCGCGCGCCACCTAAAGTGCAATCGGGCCTATTAGAGGCGATGGCAGAACGCCAAATTACGGTAGGGCAACATACCTATCAATTGCCGAATTTATTTATGGTCCTCGCCACCCAAAATCCGGTCGAACATGAAGGCACTTATACGTTGCCAGAAGCACAATTGGATCGTTTTTTATTGTATGTCAAGGTGGATTATCCGAGTCGTGAGGAAGAATTGGCGATTATTGCTTTGACAGAGGCAGAACAACTTAGTCAAAATAAATCCCTACTCCCTGTCCCTCTCACAGAGGGAGAGGGGAACCGGCCCTCACCCCTAACCCCTCTCCCAGAGGGAGAGGGGAAAGTCCGACTTTCTCATCATCTGAGTCAGAATGATGTGTTTAGAGCGCGTGAAGCAGTCATGCAAGTTTATTTAGACCCGAAATTAAAGGAATATATTGTTGATATTGTGCAAGCTTCACGTTATCCAGCCAAATTTGATAAGGATTTACAACGTTGGCAACGATTTGGAGCTTCACCACGAGCGAGTATTGCAATGGTACGTTGTGCGCGTGCGTTGGCATGGTTGCAAGAGGAAAAGTATGTTTCTCCAGAACACATTCAAGCCGTTGTGTCAGATATTTTGCGCCATCGTATTTTGCTATCTTTTGAAGCTGAAGCTGAAGGCATTATCTCGGATGATTTCATTCAGCGAATTCTACAAGTGGTCGCCATTCCTTAATAATTGTTAATTGTTAATTGTTAATTGGGAATGAACAAGGGACTCGGAAAAAATAAAATGTCCAAATGGATGTCATTGTTAGGAGAAATCTTTAAAATTCCTTGCAGTGCATTGGAATGACAAAAGGTTGGATGATTATTTTTTCCGAGTATCTAAAACAGAAGTTAATCAACCACACTGTCATTTATCAATTACCGATTACCGATTACCAATTACCAATTACCGATTACCAATTCCCCATTACCAATTTTGAAAAAAATAATGAAAAAAACCGTTTCTGAATTACGCCAAGTTTTTTTAGATTATTTTCAATCTAAACAACATACTATTGTTCAAAGTAGTCCATTAGTCCCCGGCAATGATCCTACATTATTATTTACTAACGCCGGTATGGTGCAGTTCAAAGATACTTTTTTAGGACTGGAACAACGAAATTATACGCGAGCCGCTACTTGCCAACGTTGTGTCCGTGCTGGTGGCAAGCACAATGACTTAGAAAATGTCGGTTATACCGCGCGTCATCATACCTTTTTTGAAATGCTCGGTAATTTCAGCTTTGGTGACTATTTTAAACGGGAAGCTATTCAATTTGCTTGGGAATTTTTAACCAAAGTCATTAACTTACCTCCGGAAAAATTATGGGTAACTGTTTATGAAAAAGATGATGAAGCAGCAGCTATTTGGTTAACAGAACTTAAAGTTGATCCTAACCGCTTTTCTCGTTGTGGCGACAAAGATAATTTTTGGGCCATGGGTGATACTGGTCCTTGTGGGCCCTGCTCAGAAATTTTTTATGATCACGGGCCAGAAATCCCCGGTGGGCCCCCGGGTAGTCCTGATGAAGACGGAGATCGTTATATTGAAATTTGGAATCTTGTTTTCATGCAATATAACCGCAATGCACAGGGCCAATTAACTCCATTGCCTAAGCCATCGGTTGATACTGGTATGGGGTTAGAACGACTGGCCGCTGTGATGCAAAATGTGCATAGTAACTATGAAATTGACTTATTTCAATCGCTGATAAAAGAAATAGCTGAGATTGTCCTCTCCCCTGCCCTCAGAGAGAAGGAGGATGTCCCCTCCCATGTTTCGACAAGCTCAACAACCGGGGAGAGGGAGCTGGCCCTTGAAAATAATTCACTGCGCGTCATCGCTGATCATATTCGGGCTTGCGCTTTTTTAGTGGTTGATGGCATTGTACCTTCTAACGAAGGACGAGGTTATGTCTTGCGGCGCATTATTCGTCGTGCGATTCGACATGGACACCAATTAGGTGTGCGTGATCCCTTTTTTTATCGTTTAGTCGAATCTTTAGATCAGCAAATGGGCCCTGCTTATCCCGAACTCACTCAACACAAATCTCTCGTAGAACGCATTCTTAAACAAGAAGAAGAACGTTTTAATGAAACTTTGGATAGAGGAATGCGTTTGTTAGAACAAGCCATTGCTGACTTACAAGATGACATTATTCCAGGGGATATTGTATTTAAACTCTATGATACCTACGGTTTTCCAACCGATTTAACCGCCGATATTGCGCGAGAACGAAGTTTAAAACTTGACTTAGAAGGGTTTGAACAAAAAATGGCTGTTCAACGAACCCTAAGCGGTGAAGCGAATCAATTTAAAGTCGATTTAAGTCAACAAGCACAATCCATTGATTGTCAAAGTGAATTTATCGGGTATGACCACAGCCAAACAAACAGTGTCGTAACCGCACTCTTTTATGAAGGAGAATCAGTCGATCACTTAACCGCTGGACAAGCAGGACGCATTATTTTAGAACATACCCCTTTTTATGCCGAATCTGGCGGACAAGTCGGAGATAAGGGCCTTTTAGTCCAAGGCGAAATCCGCTTTGGCGTGTTTGACACGCAAAAAATGGGAAAAGCGCATGTTCATTTAGGTCAATTAACGGCTGGCACCATTCATATTGGCGATCAATTACAAGCCCAAATTGATGCAGAAGCCCGTCAAGCAACTGCCCGTCATCACTCAGCTACGCACTTGCTCCATGCCGCTTTACGACAAATTTTAGGCGAACATGTCAAACAAAAAGGTTCTCTGGTCAAACCTGAACGTTTACGCTTTGACTTTTCTCATTTTGAACCAATTACTTCAGAACAATTGGCTAACATTGAACGTTTGGTGAATGAACAAATTTTGCTAAATATACCGGTACAAACACGTCTCATGTCATTAGAAGAGGCAATGAATAGCGGGGCAATGGCATTATTTGGTGAAAAATATGATGAACAAGTCCGGGTACTTTCAATGGGCGATTTTTCAACTGAACTTTGTGGCGGCACCCATGTTCGTCAAGTTGGCGACATTGGCTTATTTAAAATTGTCGCAGAAACGGGTACAGCGGCTGGTATACGACGGATTGAAGCCATTACTGGTATACGCGCCTTAGATTGGGTAGCAGAAACTGAAAAGCAATTAAATGTCATCGGCGACTTACTCAAAACCAACCAAGAATCATTAACAGAGCGTGTGGCTCAACTCATTGAATACAATCGCAACTACGAAAAAGAAATCAGCCGTTTACAAGCCAAGCTTGCCAGCAACCAAGGTAGCGATTTAGCCAGCCAAGCGGTGGAAATCAACGGCATCAAAGTATTAGCCGCCCAATTAGATAATATTGATGTGAAGCAACTTCGCAACACATTAGATCAACTCAAAAATAAATTGGGTACAGCCGTAGTTGTATTATCACTGGTTAAAGACAACAAAATTTCTCTCGTGGCCGGCGTTACCAAAGACGCAACCGATAAAATCAAAGCCGGCGAATTGCTCAATTACGTCGCCAAACAAGTGGGTGGCAAAGGAGGAGGACGGCCCGATATGGCCCAAGGCGGAGGCAACGATCCTTCCAAATTAATACCCGCATTGCAAAGTGTCACCCAATGGGTAGAAGAAAGAATCCAAAGCTAAAGCTTTGGACTCCAATGGGAGGAATTCTCGTTCCAACGCGCTCGCGTTGGAACGCATATTGTGACGTTCCTGCGTCACACCTTATCAAAGCAGGGACACGGACTTAATTGTATCATTGCCTGATGGTTATAAAATCAGTGACTTAATTCATATTTTTCAAAGGAAAATAAAAATTATGCAAATAACCGTTGATATTCCAGAACCCTATGTGGTTCATCACAATGCCCAACTTATGGCACAAAAACTTAAATTG
>Ga0233403_10000964_pt1 | contig 13648 bp, 9 predicted proteins | sample Na_oxic_1_MG_FD_179866 | JGI IMG/M metagenome (GOLD analysis project Ga0233403, IMG submission 179866) | Seawater microbial communities from Saanich Inlet, British Columbia, Canada - Na_oxic_1_MG | ecosystem: Environmental > Aquatic > Marine > Inlet | place: Canada: British Columbia | collected...
GTTTTCACATGCTCAATCAAGCGACAGGTAATATTGGCTTAGTCTATGGTCTTCATCCTGCGTTGAGTGCTTTTTTACCACCTGTTGTGTTTTTAATTTTGGCAGTGCTTATGATGCGCCGTATTGTTTGATGAAGGGGATTTAATGAAGGGGGAAGTAACTATAAAGAGGGGAGAAAGTGAATAGGAATATAAATAAGGGCGTGCTAGGGTGTGACCAGCACCCTAGCTGCCCACCAGAACTCAAAACTTAGGTAGGAGCTGTTTGAATTAAGGTTATCTATAAATATAGCAATACTCATGCCAATATTTTTTAGAGCCTGTAAATTATTGCTAATAACTTATGATTACCCATTAATAATGATAAGGTTTTCTGGGTAGTCCTAATTTCTCGTTCCCAACGTCTTCGTTGGGAATGCATATCGTGACGCTCCTGCGTCACACCTTATAAAAAAATGGTGAACCATGCTAAAACGTTTTAGTCGACGCTGGAGCGTCGTGCTATGCATTCCCACGCTGGAGCGGTGGGAACGAGGAAGACTCATGCCAAGGTTTGTAAAATCCTGTAAATTCTTTTCTCGTTCCCAACGTCTTCGTTGGGAATGCATATCGTGACGCTCCTGCGTCACACCTTATAAAAAAATGGTGAACCATGCTAAAACGTTTCAGCAATTTTTTCAGAATGTGATACCCATATTCATATCTAATAGGCTTTCAGAAAAAGGAGTCCAAACTTTAGTTTGGCAGAACCAAGCTAAAGCTGGCAGACTCCGGATAATATGGTTACCCCACACACAGGATGGACGATCTAATTTGATTTTGTTGGTGTAGAACCACTACAAGAGCCGAAATTTCCCTCTTTGTCAGCGCACATTTCTGATACTCTTCTTTCGACAGGTTTCCCATTTTCTTCCACAAGCATGATATCTGGACACTTTTCCACAAATTGGATAGTATCTAGCTCTGAAAGAATCATGCTATCCCATATTCCTTTCTCATAATCTGCTTTTTTTATCAACGCCGCTTGTACATAAATCATGTTATTACTACTGCTCACCATTTTGGGTACTTCGCCAGAATCCAAGTTGATGTCAAATTCCCATTTTATTCGCGGTGCGGGATTCCCTTGCCCAATACGTGTAGAATTTTGCGCTTCCATACCGAAGGCAGACACATTATAGATACCAATGATCTCTGCTGAATTGATATCCAGTTTCAATTTGTTGAGGGACTTAGGTGCCGGTATTTGCGGACTAGGTGAAAGTTTTTGGCTATAAACTAAAAACAACATTCTGTCATAAGGCATCGCCGTCATGTGAGAAACCACAAAAGTCATTTTGACATAATTACCTTGCCAATTATTAACAACAATAGCGACTTTGTCTGGAAGATACCTAAAATTTCCTGTGAGACCCGTCATACTTTTGCCGGGTACGCAGAGCGTGATATTTTCCAAAGGGGCTTCTTCCAATGTCAGGTGATTAATCCCGCGTTGGCTTTTACTCCCTTCAGTCGAACCGCCGCCTGTTCCTGCCGCTTTAACGGTAGGTGCGGTTGCTAATAGGGCGGCACCCACAAGGGCTTTCTTTTTTATCTTGAAATGAGACATACTGATTTGCTGCTCCTTTTCTCTCAATTAGGCATGAGAATTTAAAAATACCAGAAACTAAACGGGAAGGTTTTTAAAACCTTCCCGTTTGGCTAAAATTGTCAAGTTAATATTAATAGTAACAATTTCACTCCGTTTTCGTTGGCAGTTGTTCACAAGCTTGATTTCCGGAAGCAATCGTATCGGAAAATTCCTTTTTCTTCGGACACGAGTTGCCGGCTGTCGTATGAATAGCAACCAGAGGAGACAAAACCATACCCGCATAGTTATCTTTGTCATAATCAGATTTTTTCAACAATGCGCCCTGAAAGTAAAATGTCTCATTACCTGCCCCAACTTGTTTGGCGAGTTTGTCAGTTTCGAGATCAACCTCCAAAGTCAAAGACGATTTTTTGTCAGATTCGGAAAGCACCTTATAATGTCCCATGATTTCAATATCCTTAGCCAGCATCAATTTGTTTTTAGAGAAGCGTGTTTTAATCGGCGCTTTAGTCGATAAACAGCGGCTATAGAGCAGCGCTAATACGCGTTCATCTTTATCTTTGTTGGCTGAAATGTTTGACATCTCAAATCGCAGGGTCACCATCTGTTTTTTCTTTTCGTCAAAAGCGAGCGATAATGTGCGGTATGGACGCGGTTTTTTCCACCTAACGCTTCTTGACACTGAACATTTTCGCACTTTCCTTTTATGCTTTTTGTCTAATGTGATTGATTTAATGCGGAAACTCTGATTTCGATTACCACCCGTTTTACCAATGCCCTTTAATTTCTCCTCTACTCGAGACGCTGCTTCTTCAGTTACCGCTTCTTCAGTTGCTGTTTCATTTGGGTTTGGAAGTTGGGGGAAGCCTCCTTCTTTTCCCAAAGCGGGGCTAGAGGCTAATAAAAGAGTACACGCAATCGTTGATTCTTTGAAATGATATAAATTTTTCATAATATTTATTGTCTGATATTATTAGAGAATCTTTGCAGACGGGGTTTGCAACTGGATTCGAGGTTTTTGTTTTTGCTTTGAAAAACAAAAACCTCGAATGTTAAATCTATTCAACCCCGTTGGGCTTGGATTCATATATTTTCCATATTTCCATAGGTTTCACCTGAAAAGTGACGGACGGGATTGCAAATCCCGTCCCGCTATTCCAAATAAATTATACCCAACCTCAAACTATCCACCTACGTTTTTTGAAAAAACTTCGGTTAAAAACAAACGGGTATATTATTTTTTTGGTGATCCCTTCGTCAGGTTTTTACAAGCCTTATTGTCAGAACGAATAGCAGCAAGATACTGCCCCCCAGTCGGACACGATTTACTGGCTGTGAGCTGAATAGTTTCCAGCGGTGACAAGATCACATTCTTGTAGTTTCCATTCTTCAGGTCAGATTTGCTCAACAATGCTGCTTGGAGGTAAATCGTATCATTACCCTCCCTAACTTCCTTGGCAAGATGTTTGGTATCAAAATTGACCTTTACAGTCATGCCTGTGCTTGCCTTGGAGGCACGATTACCCTTAGCAGGCTGTATATCGGGCACGTCATAATAGCCGATGGGTTTAATATCCCTAACATCCAGCTTCAAACGGCTTTTAGACTGTGGCGTCTTGAGTTGGGGGGAGTTGGACGAACAGCGGCTATAAAGCAATGCCAATACACGTTTCCCCTTGTTGGCTGGAATTTTTGACATCTCGAATTGCACAGTCACCGTCTGTTTTTTCGCGGGATTAAAAGCTACCGATAAAGTGCGCTTTGGCTTGACTTTCTTCGGCACTTCACATTTTTGCACCTTTTTTTCACTGGCTTTGTCCAGTGTGACCGAACTTATGTGAAAGTTTTTCCCCTTAAAGAACATCTCATTAGGGTTTATTGCTCCGCTTGTTGGAGGCGTTGGTTGCTTTGCGTCAGTTGGGTTTGGAATTTGAATTCCTCCTTCTTTTCCCAAAGCTGGACTAGAGGCAACCAAAAGGGCACAGGCAAGAGTTGACTCTTTGAAGTTATCCAATTTCTTCATAGTGTTATTTCAAGGATTATTGATGAAGTTAATTAATGATGTAAGAAGATCGCAATTTTGTTGTTAAATATTGACATTATTGATAAATGTTAATAAATCCGAACACGGGAACGATCAACCGGCTTTATCCCCTCGCAAGAGCTTAGGGTGCTTGAACCCATTTTTTTTAACGTGGAAGGCTAACCACTTTCAAGCTTTTTAAATCAATGGTTCGGACAGTTTTTGAAAAAATAGCATTATTTTGTAAATAGTTGAAATAAAAGGTTTTTTATATCTTTGGCTAGTCATTTAATAAAAAGTCATTTAATAACAACAATTTTTTAAAACTGTCCGAACCATTGTTAGATTATACTTGACATTTTTATAACTGTCAAATTTTTTGTATGAAAGCCTCTAAATGTAGTGAAGTGATGGAGTCACCACTCACCTGGGGTGGTGACAATCCTGTTTACAAAAAGTTGATCCCATTTTTTTTATTCTTGTAAAAAAATATTTATTAAAAAAACAATCATTTATGAATTGGATTTTCATTTCGAGGTTAAAGTTTCTTCGAAACTTTAACCTCGAAAACAATTTATAATTCACAATTTTCACCACCCCAGCCTCAGCCAATTCCCTTCACTCTAACGTTGTCGATTGTATCGCAAGATTGGAACGTTGTATCGCCTCCAGCCCTTCCTTCAAAGGATCACTGCCTTCTTTAAGATAAACGGCATAGAAAGTATATGTTCCGCTTATTCCGGGAATGACTTCAAAGTCTAGCAAGCGAGTTGTAGAATCACTGCTTTCTAAAGACTCCTTTAAAGGTTGAGGCTGTGGAGAAAAGGGTACCAATGGCAAAGGTGTTCTAAATAATAACTCACCCGATGGGATTGAAATAGCAACCCACAAATCAACGCGATTAAAACGGTTAGTCTTGACTTGCTCTATCAAATCAACGGTGACTTTATCACCAACGGCATAAGACTCGTTCAAGCCAGCAAATGATACGCGAACAACTTCAACCTCTTCTTCTGTTATCAAGATAGCTTGGCTTGTCGAATGTGTTAGCCCTTCGTCATCCGTAACGGTTAGTACGACGGTACAATTACCCGCTTTTTCAAGTGTAAAGCTTGTTGTAATATCAGTGCTTTTAAGAGAGGCTTCTCCACATGACACAGTCCATTCGTAAACGATTTCTCCACCATCTGGATCAAAAGAACTACTGGCATCCAACACCAATGTCAAGGGTGCTTGTCCAGAAGCAGGAATATCCCCAATTTTTGCGACAGGCGGTGTTCCCGTTCCACTCTCTGTTATTGTCACTATATCCCATACCTTGGCACTCGGAAGACCATCATTGTCTATCACTTCCAGCGTAATTCTATATTTACCCGGTATGTCAAAGGTCATCTCGGCAAACTCTCCAAATGCTTCCTGTCCGTCAGAGGCATTCCAGTCATAATTCGCAATACGACCATCCGGATCGATAGACAGACTACCATCTAAATTCACTGTTAAAGGTGCTTCTCCTTCTTTTGGGGAGATTTCCAATAGTGCAATCGGAGGCTGAAGAACCTTCGGAGGTTGAATAACCTTTAATTCATCCACAGTGATTGTCTGATTCGCGGTAGAACTGATATCACCTTTATCATCTTTGACAACGAGACTAATCGTATAAGTCCCCGCTTTGTCAAAAGTGAAAGTGGTCGTTGCGTTGGCACCACTGGCTTTTTGTCCATTAGAAGCAGTCCATTTATAATGCACAATGTTACCATCAGAATCAACAGAATTACGCCCGTTTAATGTGACTGTGAGGGGAGCATCACCTTCCGTTGGGGTCGCAACGAATGCCGCTGTGGGGGGACTATTTGGATTTGGAGCGGTACTTACGCTGATTGTTTGCTGTGTTGTTGCACTTAAGCCATCATTATCTGTGACAACCAGAGAAATCGTATATTGCCCTGCGCTGTTAAACGTAAAGTTTACTTTAGATCCAGAAGCTTCTTGACCGTCTGAAACCGTCCATTGATAGTTGACAATATTGCCATCTGAATCAAACGAGTTATTGCCATTGGCACTCACTGTTAAGGGAGCTTTACCTGATATTGGGTTGACAGACATATTGGCAGTCGGGGCGTTTTTTGGCTTTTCTTCAACTATCACGATTTTCTCAGCAGTGGCAGATAAGCCATCGTTATCAGTGACAACCAGAAAAATCGTATATTGCCCTGCGCTGTTAAACGTAAAGTTTGCTTGAGAACCAAAAGCTTCTTGGCCGTCTGAAACCGTCCATTGATAGTCAACAATATCACCATCAGAATCAAAAGAGTTATTGCCATTGACACTCACTATTAAAGGAGCTTGATCTGATATTGGATTGAGAGACATATTGGCAACGGGGGCATTTTTTGGCTTTTCCTCAACGAACACGACTTTTGTCACTTGATCAGATAAGCCATCGTTATCAGTAACGACCAATGTCACTTCGTATTCGCCCAGCTCCTCAAAAGTCGCTCGTGCATTGCAGCCGTCTACTAGCCGTTGACCTCCTCCTATCAACCACTCACACTCAATAATCTCACCATCAGGATCAAAAGAGTTATTGCCATCAAGTTCTACTGTTAAGGGGGCAAGCCCTCTGGGCGGTTCAATAGTGAGTTTCGCAACAGGTGATTCTTGAGGTGCTTCTGGTTCCTGCACTGTCACAATTGCCGTTTTATCCCCTATTTGTCCCGTATTATCGGTGACAATCAATTTAATTTCATACGTTCCCGGATCATTGAAAGTGAAAATTGTCTCTGGTTCTGTACCAAACACAAAACCATCAGGCATAAGCCATTCATACTGAATAATCTGATCCTCTGGATCAAAGGAACTATTGCCATCAAAGTTGACGGTGAGCGGTGCCTGCCCCTCTGGTGGTGATAATGTGAAATTGGCTTGAGGTGGTTGATTTGTCTCGCCATCCGGCGGGGGCTGCGTTGCGGATGGATTGAAGAAACCAAAATCAACTGTTAAGTTTTGGTTAGGTTCGGATATTCCAACGTCAAACATCGCAATACCTTCACCCCTAATTGGCATGGTTTGTATCCATCCTGCGGGAATCTCACTCCATACCGTCAACGGACCAGGATCATGTGCAATAGACGAATATTTTCCATTTTCATCAGTGTAGGTTGTAAACAAACCGCCTTCACCAGCATCTGCCTTATTGTTTTCCCTGATAAAGATAGTGGTATAGGGTAGTGGCGGTTCTCCCGAATCAAAGATACCGTTATCGTTGATATCCTCAAATGCGATACCTTGAATCGTCGCCGCGAAAGTTGTTGTTGGTAAGACGCTCGCCAGTAGAAAAACTTTTATCGCACGCGCAAGAGCACTTCGCAGTGTCTGAGGGGAGGGTAAATTCGGCGTTGCCGAAAAACCTCTTCTGACATAAGTTATCATGGATTCGCTCCAATTTCAAGTGAATATACTTCAAACAGTCAAGGTGAAATTTAGATATTAGGTAACTCGCAAATAATAAAATACCCATTTCAAAAATGTCCAGGAAAAGACCTGACAGGTTTTTGAAACCTGTCAGGTCTGTTGAGATAGTTAGACCTGACAGGTTTTTGAAACCTGTCAGGTCTGTTGAGATATTAGACCTGACAGGTTTTTGAAAAGTTCTGTCGTTATAATGTCCTTATTATTGACATTATTTAGGCAATGTCGTCTCTTGGGAAACCAATTCCAGATATTTTAAAGGGGGCGCACCATCAAAGGGTGTTGTTTTTTCCACAACGTAGGCTGCATAAAATATGTATTTTCCGCCTAAGCCATGAGACACTTCAAATTCCATGAAGTTTTCGATATCATCGAAATTATCCATAGAGGTTTTAAATGCTTGAGGATTCGGGCTATAGGGTGCCACCGGTATAGAAGTCCTATAGAGAATCTTACCATCAGGCATTTGAATGGCTACCCAAAGATCAACTCGCTCGAACCGACTCCTATGTACCCTTTGTGCTAATTTAATCCGAAGTTTCTCGCCCAGTTTGTAGGATGCTTGCAATCCTTGAATCGCGATAAATAAGCCATCATCACCCAATTCGCCACTCGGTATCGCATCACCTACCGTCACCGTCCGTTGAAATGGTTCACTGTTGGTTTTGAGATTATCAGTGACGATGAGACTAATTGTATGAGTGCCGCGATCATGAAATGTTATTGTGGTGGTTTTATCGGTTTCAGCAGTTTGGCCATCCGAAGTTGTCCAATGGTATTTCTCAACGTTGCCATCAGAATCGCTTGATGCGCTGGCATCCAAGTTAACAATCAAAGGTGCTTTCCCTGAAGAGGGAGTCACACTGAAACTCGCAATGGGCGGTTTGTTAGTGTTTATAGGCAGTGCTGCAAGACTGCTCTCAAAAAAGTTGGTGACGACGAAGTTGTCGAATGCAATGGTTTCAATTTTATTGGAGGCTTCCAAAACGATACTTCCACCCACACATTCTTCTATGATGAGTTGCTGTACATTATAGGCGTTGATATAAAACGATAACTGATCGCCATTTTTGGCGACAGATAATTTGTTCACTTTGTGCTTAACAATCAAAGGAGATGCTGTCCAATCTACCAGTTTTTTATGCGTCTGATTTTTAGTGAGACTGATAGCGTAATCGCCTTGTTCTCTGATCTGAAAGATGACATGATCAGCTTTTCCCAACGAGTTTTTCTGGTTACAGACTGAGATACCATAACCATCGCTATCCGAGCCACCATCCCATCGCATATCAACAGATGCATTGAAGTTTTTAAAGTAGTTGCTGTGTTCGGGGTTGGGCCATTCACCGCCCTGATTGTTACCGCCATTCCAAGCCAAAGATTGCATTTCATCAGAATAATCACCTAGAAACAACATTTGGCCTTTACTTGGCATAAAGGATAAGTCACCCTGACCTTGAAATGCGCCTAATCCTTCATCGAAATATTCAGTTGCAAAGGATGAGAGACGTGATAGGCGAAAATTATCAAAGGCGACATCAACCAAATTTGAGGCTTGTACGCCAATACTGCCTCCAATACAGGTTTCTATGACTAACTCTTTGATTTTCCTACCATTGATGTAAAACGATAAATGATTGCCTATTTTAAGGATAGACAAAAGGTTACTCCGATTAGAAAGAATGGCAGATGAAGATTCTTGCTCAACCATTTTTTTCGGTAGTGCCAATTCTTGGGATACTTGTGGTGGTGCCAATTCTTCGGATACTTCTTTTGGTGGTGGTGCGAATACTTCTATCGTATAAGTTGCCTTGTTATTAGCTCCATCAACGCCTTCTATATAAAAGTTGACAGAATGAGCGTTTTCAAATGGTTTTTTGCGGTTACAGACTGTCAGCCCATAACCCGCAGTTTCCGAACCACCGACCCGAACCACGTCCACTGATACTTCAAAATCAGTAAAATAATTGGGATGTTTGGGTTCGGGTGTCCATCCTCCCGGATTGGAGGCATCATCCCATTCAGCAAACGAAAAATTGTCGGTGCGATTACCCTTAAACAAAAAGCGGCTTTGAAAAACGGAAAATGAATTAATTTCTTTAAAACCGCCTGCCCCATTTTTAAAGTCTTCAAACACCGTTTCTGCTAAAAGTGGTGCTGAAAAAATGAGTCCTGTCATCAGAAGAATCATTCTCTTCATTAATTGTCACCTCAAAAATTAAGAATTAGAAAATTAAGTGGAAACGACAGACCTGACAGGTTTTTGAAACCTGTCAGGTCTAATAAAAAAAATCAAGAATAAACTTATTCTTTAAAACACTCTTTGACCCAATGCCATGCTCTTCCTATAACTTCTTGTTGTAGTGCCTCGTCCATGACTCCAAATTTTGATGAATATGATTCAAGCCAAGCGCAGGTAGTTAGCATCTTTTTAGTTTTATGCACCCGATGAAGAATTTCCCCCTTATTTTTGTTATTAAGCACGCTGGCGTAAACGCCACCAATGCACGTTTCTTGTTCCCGACAAAGTTCATGCAAATTTTTTTCTGAATGGTTAACAGTCAAGTATATTTTAGCTTTGTCATTTTGACGATGAATGACAGCACCGACCTGACCATTTGGCAGTCGTGTTAATACCGAAGAAAACATTTTGGTTGCCAATTTTCTTTCTTCAGCGAATTCTTCAACACTTTCAGGTTCGATAGTGCTGGTTGGTCCTTCAGCAAACGGGGAATTATCACAACTTCCAAGCAATGAAAGTAATGCCACACACAAAATGGGCCTTTTAAATTGTAACATATTGATTCCTAAGAATTATTTTTATATAGCCTCTCGCTATAATATGATGTATTTGGAGTCCAAAGCTTTAGCTTTGGGGGCTACTAAAGCTGAAGCTTCAGACTCCATGCGATGGCTCATCCCATATATTTTCGTAATCCTTCAAGAAATTGTTTGCCCGCTTTATCGTCCAAAATGTTATTTTCTTTAGTAATTTCAAATACTTGGGTAGGTTGAGTAATATCATGCCCGATTAAGCGTAGAGACATCCGTTGGATTTTTTCACATTCGCGAAACTGTCTGACTGTCATCCCATTAACATATAAGTTAACAAAGCGATCTTTTTGTGCTGAATAATGGTGTTCTTTTAATGTGCCTTCATGTTGAAAACCTAAGTTTATCATATTTTTGTGTGAAAATTCATTATATTCATAAACATAGGAATAGATTTTATTGAGTCGATATGTATTAAAGGCTAAGTCTAGCACAAGTAAAGTCGCTTCGATACCATAGCCAACATAACGATGTTTTTTATCAAATAAACCGACTAAATATTCTGCCCGCTGATGAATGGGTGAATAATCGCCGAGGGCGGCGACACCGATAGCGCCATATTTTTTATGTTCAAGCATAAATTCAAGGTAGCCCACTTTTGCAGGAGAAGTTTGCTTTCTAGTGGCAAGTATTTGGCGCAATTCTTTTTCAGTTTGTTGGGCATTGCTAGAGCGATAAAGACTAATAAAGGATTCGTCTTCATAAGCGCGTGATAAAATGGGCGCGTCATCGGGCATCGTTTGGCGTAGTATGAGTGAGTTGCCTTGGTTAGAAAGTATCATATACTAAGAGTACAACGGATTTGCGGAATCAACGGATTTTTTATTGAGCTGATTATGTAGTTTGTAGTTTCTAGGGGGCCGGCAACAGTCTTTTTCTTGCCCACTTGAGACACAGTTATTAAGACTCTCGCGATACCTGTTTTTCAAGCAGTTGTTTAAACGCATCAAGGGAGTCAACGACAACCGTTTTTTTAAGCAATCTGGATAAAAGCTTTAAGTCATCAATGGCGCAAACCATTTTTACCAAGGATTGAGGTATTCGTTTGAAACGCACTCTTAAAATGTCAATGACACTTTTTTGTGAGGTTTGCAATGCCCCTTGTTGGAGTCCCTTTGCAATGGCATTCCTTTCAATGCTGGTGACATAAGGCATTTTATTTTCATCCTCATATTGTTGGGTAAAATCTTCAAATTGGCGTTCTAAGTCTTGGGGTAATGTCAGTACCCAATCCATAAAACGAAACAATTCCCAAATATCTTCTTTGCTATATTTTTCCTCATGTAAGGCTTTAAATAATTCGACTTTCCGATCAAAGCGTTTTTTTGAGGATCGTTGTGTTTTCAATCCTAAAATATGGGTTCTGACGACAATGGAAAAAGGGTTATTCGATTTTTTTAATGCCTCCCATTTTTCTTTATCTTCCCAGTAGTCTAGCAGTTTAATGACGGGAAAACGATAAGTGAGTTCTAAACCAAATAATTGGTAACTATAACTTGATGGTACCCAATCTTTTCTGTTATCTCCTAAAATGGCTAGGCTGATAACTCGTGATCCATGGCAGTCAAATAGGCGGTAATGATAGACGTACATACGTTGGGCAAAGTTTTCTTCATATTGCCCTTGTACTTCGATGTGAATGTATAGAACCGCTGGTTCGCCATTTTTGAGCCAAACTTTAACTAATTTATCAACTAAGCGACGCTTCATTTTCGCGTCTTTGAGCACTTTTTGGAGTTCTTTATCCAAAAACTCGTAGCTAAGACTCCAATCAATTTCTTGATGAATGTGTGGAAAAAAGAACAGCATAAAGTCTTTAAAATAGCGTTCAAGAATGTCTTTCCACGGGGTATCAAGTTCAGTTATTGTTTTTTTTTTGCCATATACTAATGAACCCTAAATAGTTAAGTTTGTAGCCTGGGCGAACACACAGGTTCGCCCCTACAGCCTGGCAATGAATACGTAGGATTTGTAGTTTGTAGGTGGGGTGTTAAATCTGTGCTCAAAAGTTTAATCATTTTTCACGCCAAAATGGAGTACAACGAAACGCAGTGGCGGAACGCCCATTTTTAAAAAACAACGAATTTTCCATCCACTATTCGTTGTGTTTTTTTGAATTCGTTGTACTTGTTTTTAAGGTGAAAAAATTCTCTACCATTTTCTGGTATATTTAACACCCCAGTTTGTAGGGTGGGCAAAGTCTTTTTCACAGCCCACCTAGCAGCGCAACTCTCAAGCATCCGAAAAATTCACCTGCCCTGCCCGCAAAGCTTCAAGAAAATTTTGCCCCTGCTCAACAGGTATTTGGCTTTCTTCTGAGACTTTTATAACTTGGGGTACTTGGGTGACATCTCGCCCTAGTAAGCGCAGAGAGTAGCGGCGAATGGGTTCGCAATTGCGGAAACGTGCTTCTGTCATGCCATTAATATATAAACTGACAAACCGTTTTTCACCCAATAGGTAGTGATGCTCTTCCAGTAAGCCTTCTTGTTTAAAACCAATTTTTTGGGTGCTTTTTTCAGAGTCTTCGTTGTAGTCATAGACATAGGTATATATTTTATGGAGCTTGTAGAAGTTAAAAGCTAATTCAAGCACTAATAGTGTCGCTTCTGTGCCATAACCGATTGAGCGGCGGCTTTCGTCAAATAATCCGATCAGATATTCGGCACGTTGATGAAGTGCGGTATAGTCTCCCAGTAGGGCGATACCAATAGGTCCATGTTCCTTATGTTCTATCATAAATTCTATATGCCCAAGTTGGGCAGGTTCACGTTTTAAACGATCATCTAGTATTTTGCGGAGTTGTTCTTCAGTTTGTTCTGCATTATTGGAACGGAACAGACGAATGAAAGATTCATCTTGATAGGCGCGAAGCAGGATGGGGGCATCGTCGGGCACAGTTTGACGTAGTTGTAATGAGTGTCCTTGGTTGGAAAGTACCATAAATTTTTTTATCCTTTTTTTATTTAGAGGCATCCAAAAATATTGTCTGAACCTGAAATCAAAAAACAATAACTACAGGGATTGTATATATAATACCTTCGCCAATTCACGGACATATAATAAGGTTTTTATATTTATTCCTTAAAAATCAAATACTTTCATTTTTCATGTCCCAAAATATTCCGAATGGCAAAATGCTCAATTTTACCCATTTTCGGTATTTTAGATTAATAACCATAATTTTAATCCGTGAACTGGCGAAGGTATTAATATAAGAAAGGATTTATAAACAGGTTGGTTCATTCTGAATATTGTCTGAACCTGAAATCAAAAAACAATAACTACAGGGATTGGAGACAAGAAAGGATTTATAAACAGGTTGGTTCATTCTGATATTGATGAGTTTTTTTCGGTAATTTCGATTCTTTTTGAAAAATAACGAATGGCTATTGATGTCGTTTTTGCAGCTCTGATAAATCCTTTATTGTCTCCAATCTTTGTAGCTTTTTTGTTAAAAGCGGGAAAATAGAAATGCGCCTGAAATCAAATCAGATTTATTCATTCTGAAAATTCCTAAATTCTAAAAATTCTGATTCAGACAATTTCCGTTAGTGATATTTTTCACAATACGTTTTGGCTGTTTCAACGCTTTCTAATAAGTCAGGGGTTATTTCTAATACTTTTTTAAAAATCGCTAATACATTTTCAGGCATGTATTCATGGGAAATTTCATTTCTTAAGGTGCGACATTCAATAAATTGTTCAGCATTTTTGATAATTCCTTTTTTTTCA
>Ga0233403_10000965_pt1 | contig 13647 bp, 8 predicted proteins | sample Na_oxic_1_MG_FD_179866 | JGI IMG/M metagenome (GOLD analysis project Ga0233403, IMG submission 179866) | Seawater microbial communities from Saanich Inlet, British Columbia, Canada - Na_oxic_1_MG | ecosystem: Environmental > Aquatic > Marine > Inlet | place: Canada: British Columbia | collected...
TAAGCAAATAAACCAATTTAAAAAAGAACTTCATAAGTTAGGTGTTACGCCAGAAAACACATATCTATTTATAAAAGGTCATACTCTTTATGACAATGTTGTTTGCATGTTTCTTGAACCAATTGTTGGATATTTAAAATCAAAACAATTCAAGCAAATATCTGAATTAAAAAAAGACGAAGAAGAAGCAACTAACAGAAGAAATCAATATAAAAAATCAATTACAAATTTTGAGCTTATATTGCGTAACAACACCGATTATTACGATTGTTTTTTGATGAAGAAAATTTTGAGTGATATAGGAAAATACAATCAACACTGGAAAGTTTGAATCAGGATGCAAAGATTGACCGGATAAAAACCTTGCTGGACGGGGTTTTGCAACCCCGTCCGAAACGGGTTATGCTGGTGCTGAGTATATGTATAACGATGAGAACTGAGAAATTGCGTTGTGTGTTTGGCTGGATTGGCTCGGCTCGGTTTAATTATCTTTATTATGAATTAATATAACAGCAAATAATCATTGGCATTTAGACCACAACGACATTGGTTTAGAGGTATTATCCAAAAATGTTGACACTCTCAATAACAATGAACTACACTACTCATCATTCAAACTAAGGGCAACCACAAGGGATTGCCCCTACAAATCATCGCATTACGTAGGGGCAATCCTTTATGGTTGCCCTAATTATTTCATGCACGTTCCTTAATTTAACCTGACAGATTTACGGTTTACGGTGGGAAACTAATTTTTCTGAATGTCTATAGGACATTTTATACATTCCTAAAAGGTCAGTCTATTCTTGGAGTAAAAACCATGACACAAATTAAAGAAACACTCGAAATCAATAATAAATTTGGTCCATTTAACCAACCATTCAAACTAGAATTGGCACCGCTCACTGTTTTTATTGGCCCACAAGGGACTGGCAAATCATTAATCAGTCAGTTCCTTTATTTTTTTCGAGATATTGAATATTTACTAGCTAACTTCACCAATCGTACCACTTCTCAAGAAATGGTTAGAAAAATAATAGAAGCTATCCGTGCTGGTGAAAAAAGTGAACAAGCATTTGCACCATTGATTTTTGACAATGTACATATAACTTATTCTCAACCACAAACTGAAAAATTCAAACGAATTATTTCTTTTTTAAAGAAACGTTATGCAATTGAACCCATTTATGATTTCAAGAAAGAAATTGAAAAATGGTTAGTTGAATTCAGAAAACCGGGGGTAGCCGGGCAAGTCAAAAACAATGCCTTATTTTTTCCGGCGGAACGTATCTTCTTTTCTCACGTTATCAATTCAGCGCCAAGTTTATTAGGCAATTCAGCCATATCTTTGGCAACGCGCCATTTGATTGATTTTATCTCGGTTGGGGTAGCAGATGCTCATAAAAACTGGCAAAAAAATCCCCGCCAACAACCAGAACAAGCCCGCGAAATCGCCAAATTAGTTAATCTAACATTAGGAGGACATGCTACTTGCGTAGGGAATGGAAATTTTAAAGACACCTGGCAATTTATACCAAGCGATGGTCAAATGCCAATAAAAATAGAAATGGCTTCATCCGGGCAGATGGATACTTGGCCCCTTGTCACCTCAATACAAGCAATTTTTGCTGAGGAGACTTTGCACCGACCAAAATTCCTGCACATAGAAGAACCAGAAACCCATCTACATCCAACTGCCCAAATAGCTATAGTAAAAATGTTAGCTTACTTAGTGAATCAAGGCTTCCATGTGCTTCTCACAACTCATTCCCTATTTATAGCTTATGCACTCAACAACCTCATTATGGCACATATCAAGTTAGGCCCTGAAAAAAATGTCAAAAATATGCCTACTCCTCAAGTCCGTTTAGCACCTGACAAAGTTACAGCCTATTTGTTCGCTACTGATGGCAAAGTACAAAACATTTTTGAAGATGAACAAATTGACGAAGGACTTCTGGGAGAAAGACTAAGCGATTTAGAAACAGAATTCAATCACTTAATGACGGCACCCTTCAAAAGTAGTTTACAGTTACAGTTGTTTCGGGAATGAGCGAAGCGATTTCCCGAAACTGGGACCACACATGGGTTTCGGGAAATCCACTTCGTTCCTTTCCCGAAACAACTGTTCACTACTTTTGTAGGAATATGAAGGGTGCCTTAAATTCGTTCATTTCTTAATTCGTTGTACTAAACTTGTGGCGAAGGTATTGGCTCCTTAGTTCACTACATTTTGTGGCTCGCTTTGCAGAAACGCTTGCAGATTCGCTACCGCCATATCTAATAAAGTTTGCCGTGCTGTCTTAGTTGCCCAAGCAACATGGGGAGTAATAAAACAATTTTCCAATTTAAACAATGGGTGATCCGGTTTAGGTGGTTCCACTGATAAAACGTCTAAACCGGCCCCCGCAATCTGGGAACTTAGCAAAGCTTCGGCTAAAGCGTTTTCATCAACGAGAGGCCCACGACCAGTGTTGATGAGAAAAGCGGACGATTTCATTAGGGCCAAACTGTTGGCGTTGATGAGGTGTTCGGTTGCCGGTGTGAGAGGGCAATGTAAACTGATAACATCGCTGTCCCGAAATAAGGTATCTAAATCCACATTCTTTACCCCGGCAACCGGCTTGGGGGTGCGTTGATAAGCTAAAACCGGCATCCCAAAAGCTTGGGCCAATTTTGCAACTGCTTGTCCAATCGCACCAAGCCCAACGATACCCAGCGTCAAAGTTTCCAGAGCAATCATTGGCTGCTCCCAATAACAAAAATCAGCATTATTGCTCCAACGTCCCCTCCTAACCCCTTCAGCGTGTAAACCAACATGTCGGGTAAATTCTAATAACAAAGCAAATACCATCTGGGCTACTGATTGGGTACTATAAGCGGGTACATTGGTAACGGGAATTTGCCTTTCACGGGCAGCTTGAATGTCAACAACATTGTAACCGGTTGCCAGCACACCAATATATTGTAACTTGGGCAATTGCATAATCGTATTGTGAGACAGTAATGTCTTGTTAGTAAAAACAATCTCCGCATGGGCGGCACGTTGTATTACCTCTGTAGCCGCAGTACGATCATAAATTTCACAATGTCCTAATGATTGCAAAGGTGCCCAGCTTAAATCACCGGGATTCATGGTATAACCATCTAAAACTACAATATTCATAATTGTTCTATTCCTCCATAATTGTTGAGTACCAGTCATAATACACCATGAAACGTTTCGGACGGGGTTGCAAACCCCGTCCAGCACCAGAGAGAAAACTGACCAGTTTCCAAACGCTCTGCGGTTTGACTACTCAGCTTTGAAATAAATTTCAAAGCTGAAAGCTAAAGTCTGCTAAAGCAGACTAAATGGGTTTAGCTGGCTTTAGCCTGCTTGGGCTGTTAGCCTTGAGATTTATCTCAAGGCTAAGTCACAAGTTTATAGCCAATTTCTTTTCCCGCAAAGCCAATACCGAGAAGATGACGAGGGCGAGTGTCACTCAAAAAGCGTTCCTCGTAGTTTTTATCCCGGATTTGCCCAATCGCTTTTTTAGTCAAAGTACCCATTCTAGTGCCGGCTTTGCCATATTTAAACTCAATCAGATAAATTTTATCCTCCAACATCAATACTCCGTCAATCCGTCCTTTATCAGTAAGCACTTCTAAATCTATTTCAACGCCCATCAATACTGAAATCATGTAAAACAGGGAATGGTAATAAGCTTCTTGTTCAATGTGGAGCGGATACGGAATTTTAGCCAATAAGGCTCTGATGAGGTTTATAAAACCTTCTACGTTGTCTTCCTGTAAATATTGGCGTAGAGTTTTAGCAGCGGGTTGGATTTCCTCTAATCCATTGTTGGTAAAACTTTCCAACAAATAGGTTATAAATGCCTGTTTAACCTCAAAATTTGGATAGTTTAAGGTATATTCAGAAAATTCTTGGGTATCAATGTGGGTAATGGTGAGATATCCTGTTTGGAACAACAGCGCGAAAATATTCAGGTTCTCAATATTATAACTGTCAAAGACAATCTCTGCCACTTTTTTGTTTTCAAACTCCGTGACATCTAGCCTCGTTTGTTTGATTAATTTTATCAACAAAGTTGGGGTACCGGTGGCGAACCAATAATTTGAAAAACGTTGCAGGGCAAACAAATTGAGAATCGAAAACGGATTATACATTCTGTCTCTGGCATTCCATGAGTAACCATCATACCAAGTCTTGATTTTGGTAAGCAACTGTGCCTTTTTCATCCCCAACTCAAAACAAAGACTTTGAATATGTTGCTCAAAATAACTTTCCAATTCTGGTTGCGTATATCCAAGCAGTGTCGCAAATTGTTTCGAGAGGGTGATATCCAGTAGATTATTTAAGTCGGAAAAAATTGATACCCGAGAAAATTTGGAAACGCCAGTTAGGAACACAAAGCGCAGAAACGCATCCGAAGATTTTAAGACACCAAAAAAATCCCGCAGAATTTCCCGGTTTTTGACCGCACTTTCAATATCATCTACATGAGCGACAATGGGTTTGTCATATTCATCAATGAGAACCACCACTTTTTGCTGAGTTTTTGCCGATATTTTTTCGATTAACTCGACAAATTTGTCCCTGACAAATTGGCTGGTTAGCACAATATCATATTTATCAGCAACTCTATCTAAAAAAGATAATAATGACAAGTTGAACACTTCATCATTGTTGTGAGAAATGCTATTGAAATCAACCAGAATAACCGGATAGGATTGCCATTCAATCTGATCGTAGATAGCTAATCCCTGAAACAGTTCCTTATTTCCAGAGAATATTTCATATAGCGTCGAAACCAACAAAGATTTTCCGAAACGGCGAGGGCGGGAAAGAAATAAGTAGTCACCGGCTTGAATTAATTCGGCAATGTGATCAGTTTTATCCACATACAGACAATCCTCTTTGATAATTTTGGAAAATGTTTGAATACCAATGGGTAATTTTTTCATAGTTTCCTACTCCTCGTTTTTAATATCAATCCTTTTAATCCCAGTGTTGTACTCAATATAATGGCTAATTGGTAATTCATAGTAAACCTGCTAGGTCTTGAAGACCTAGCAGGTTTGTGAAGCAAATATATTAACCAGTTAAAAATCATCTCGATCCTACAATGTGACGAAAAGATAATAACAAATAATGCTACAAAAATGCACTCTAAATGTAACATCAATTTAATTTATCCGGCCCATCCGATTGATTCACTGCCATATCGCCTTGGAGTCCAAACCTTTAGATTTGGAAGTATTTGGTTTGGATTCCAATAAATATTCACTGCCATATCGCCTTGGAGTCCAAACCTTTAGATTTGGAAGTATTTTGGTTGGCAATGAAACATTCAGATAAACTGATCTGATGAGCAATGCCGTGCTATTTCTGACTATCTAGGTGTTGTTTTGACAGAATACTTCGGCAAGAAAACCGCTATCAAAGAAAAGATATGCTTTTGGAATATGGTCAACTACAATATAATTTTGATGAAGTAGGGGTTACATTTCTAGCATTTCAAAATATGCTTGCACAAACTGAAACAGATATTTATCAGATTCCACAATTTCCTTTAGAAACCTGGACAAACTCTCTTGGTTTTGAAACTCTCTCAATAAAAGATATTGCCTGGCTAAAAGCGTTTGCTAGAACCAGAAGATCTAAAATGAAAGACATTGTAGATATTGCCGAAGTCCTTCACCATGAGATTTCACTACCACAAATTTTATATATAGCAGAAAGTCAATTCGGACATGATATATCAAAAAAAGAAATACTAACAACCTTATTGGAACTTGACGATATTTTAGCAAATCCAATGGATGAAGAAATTCAATATATTCATCATCGTCAATACCATCGCCAATTGGATATTTGGATATTTGGATATTTGGATATTTGTTTCGGGAATGGAGCGAAGCGGATTTCCCGAAACTCTTATATAGGTTTCGGGAAATCGTACCTCATTCCCGAAACAACAAATTTTGATATTGGCGAAGGTATTGCATCGTGATACAGATTATTATATTGATTTTATAAAAACCAAAATAGTAAAGTTATACAATGGAAATTCTTAAACCACAACATCCAACGCCAGACGACCAAAATTTTTTAATGGGTGCCACCCTTATGTTTTGGGATGTCAATAAAACCAAAATTGATTTTAAAAAGCATTATCGGTCAATTATTACTCGAGTATTAAATTATGGTTCTTTAGAAGAGACTCAACGTCTCTTTCAGATTTATACCGAATCAGCAATCAAAGAAGCTTTAATTCACCCTATACGTGGCGAATGGCATCCGAAAATATATAAAGCTTTTTGCAACCTTTTTTCTCTACCAGTAGAGAAAAAGGCTTTTAATGTTCTTCAAATTAGACGCGAGACACTACATAGAGCGAATAATATTTTCAAAAATTTATGAAAGAAGAAAAAATGAGCCGTGATAAGCCGGAGGTTTGGTAATATTTTTGGATAGACTCACCAAAAAATGAGTCTAACATTTTAAAATCATTATGATTTACCTCAAAATTGATTGGTTCATTGTCCAAAGCTAAAGCTTTGGACTCCAAGTGTACCCTAAACCTCCTTTGATGTTTTGGAACGCTCTACGGTTTGGCTCCAAACATTTTTCTGAAATATCTATACAATATTCAAAATTATTCCTCCATAATTGCCTGCCACCAGTGCATTACTTGTTGGCGGTGTTCGGCAAATTTTTGGTTAGCAACTATTGCCGGTTGTTTCTGCAAAGCTAAACGATGGATTTCAGAGCGATAGGCTCGAAAAGCATCACTTAATTGAGTACAAGCCGATTCTTCAAGCAATCCAAGTTCTGCAAACAACTGTAAAAGCGGTAACATTCCAGTAGTAGCAAGTAAACTGGGATGTTTGGCTGCCCAATTGAGAACACCGTATTGAATGATAAATTCAATGTCGGCTATGCCACCGCTTCCCTGTTTTAAATCAAAGGTACCTGACTTATTAAAGGGTGGTTTAGTGGGTTTGCTCTTATCTAAATTTTCGCGCATCTTTCCGCGCATTTCGCCGATTTCTCGCTTTAATTTCTGTGGCTCACGGGGTTGGCTGAGAATAGCGCGGCGGATTTTTTCAAATCGTTCTCTATTACGAGTATTGCCGGCAATTGCCCGGGCACGCACTAAAGCTTGATGTTCCCATGTCCAAGCGTCTTGTTGTTGGTAAGTTTCAAAGCCATCAAAAGTGTTGACTAACAAACCCGAAGCACCGCCGGGACGTAAACGAGAATCTACCTCATATAATATTCCAGCCGGGGTATTAGTGGTGATAATGTGAATAATCCGTTGGGCTAAACGCATAAAAAATACATTATTATCCAATGATTTATCGCCATCAGTGACATTTCGGCTACCACACGAATCATGCAAAAATACAATATCCAAATCGGAGCTGTAACTTAATTCTATCCCGCCGGCTTTGCCGTAGGCAATAATACAAAATCCAGCTATGTGAGATTCATTGCCTTCATAGCAGTGTGGTAGCCCATGTTTTTGAGTGAGATAGTAAGACGCTATAGTTAATGCTTGGCGAACTAAAGTATCAGCTATGGCGGTCAAATAATCGCTTGCTACTGGAGCGGTAAGATTACCCGACATTTCGGCAGCCGCAACATGAAGGATATAAGCCTGCTTGAATTGGCGGAGACTGTCCATTTGTATTTCCAAATCGTCAGGTGGTAAGTGAGCTAATTGTGCTTGTAAGGCATTTTCTAATTCGTCTGGTTTCAGTGGATCATACAGACGACGTGGTTCAAGCAATTCATCTAATAGCAGTGGATGGTGAGTGATTTGTTCCGCAATCCAAGTACTTTCGACGCATAAACGCATTAGCCGTTTTAGCACTGACGGGCGTTCCACTAACAAAGTGAGATAAACATCGCGTCGCGCAACCGATTCGATAAAATTTAAGGTACGGCGTATAGCATCATCGGGATGCTGCTGCTCAATAGCGGTCACAATTATCAATGGAATTAAGCAATCTAACTTTTCCCGGCCATGTTTGGCAAGTTTTCTTATACTATAAGAATCAAGTAATTGGCGCAGTTGTGCGGTAACAAATTGAGCATTGTGAAAGCCGGCTCGCTTTAGCAATAATTCCGCTTGGTTTTGTTCACTCAAACCACCCATCCATAATGTTTGCCAACGTTCTAACTCAATGGATTGTGGAGATTCTTGGGGGTTAGGCGCGATGACTTGTTCAAACTCCAGATGTACTCGCTGTTGGTGGAAGAGCAATTTGGCAATGAAAGCATTCCAATCCGCAAAACCTAAACTATAAGCCAAACGAGTTTGAGTTAATTCCTCTTCTGGTAAAGTTTGGGTTTGTCGATCCTCAATGGCTTGTAAATGGTTTTCGGCTAGGCGTAAAAACCGGTAGGCATCACGTAAACGACTGACGGTGTCACTGGGGAGAATGTGATACTTGTCTAATTTATTCAAAGTCGCAAGTAAATGGCGTTGTTGTAAAGCCGGTTGCTGTCCACCACGTATCAATTGAAATACTTGACAAGTAAACTCAATTTCACGAATACCCCCCGGTCCCAATTTAATATTATTATTAAGTCCTTTGCGACTAGTCTCTTGGTCAATCAGAGCCTTCATGTTGCGTAAAGCTTCAAAGGCATTGAAATCTAAATAGCGACGATATACGAACGGGCGTAAGGTTTTGAGTAGGGCTTGCCCGGCTGGTTTATAGCCGGCGGCTACACGAGCTTTCACGAGTGCGTAACGTTCCCAATCCCGGGCATGAGTTTGATAATATTCTTCCATCGCCGCAAAACTTATTGCTAATGGCCCCGCGTCTCCAAACGGCCTCAAACGCATATCAACCCGAAACACAAATCCATCTGCCGTAATCTGATTTAAAACATGTATCAATTGTTGCCCCAAGCGCACAAAAAATTCTTGGTTAGTGCGTGAGCGCTTGACACCTCTAGTTTCACCTTGTTCTGGATAGGCAAAAATAAGGTCAATATCAGAAGAAAAATTCAATTCTTGCCCACCAAGTTTACCCAGTGCTAACACTACCAATGGTTGCGGTATGCCATTAATATCAAATGGGGTACCTTCCTTCGTAGTCAAATGTCGATAAAGCCATGTCAATGCTGTATCTATCATGGCATCAGCTAAATCTGATAATGATTTTAAAGTTTCGTCCAAAGGAGCCCAACCGGCTAAATCGCGCCACGCAATGCGTACCATTTCACGCCGACGATATAAGCGCAAAGCTTGCATCAAGCTGGTTTCATCTTTGGTAGTGAACAATGATTCTGCCAACCGTTGTGAATAAGCGCAGGGAACACTGCATAACAAATCCCCACTGCTAATCAAGTCGTGGAGTAATGTCGGTGATTGCACACAGTTGTTAGCGATGAATGGACTACATGCCCACACTTTTGGCAGACTATCGAAAATCAGCGGCTGTTTGGCTAAACTAGTTAGTTCTTTCGCATTTGCTTTGGCAGTGTAATCTTGCCACCAGCTAGTAACGAAGGGCTGTAGTAAAGATGGTAGGGAAGAGAAATTTGTGGAAATGTTCATATATTTAGTACAGCGAATTGAGAAATAAACGAATTTATATAACCTATTGATTTATTCAATACAGCGAATTGAGAAATAAACGAATTTAATTATAGATAGATAAATTGTTGTTATTTAAAAGGAACTTATTTATTTAGTACAGCGAATTGAGAAATAAACGAATTCAATTATAGATAGATAAATTGTTGTTATTTAAAATGTTTTAAATTCGTTTATTTCTCAATTCGCTGTACTAACCTAAACTTTTGGCAAAGGTATTACTTATAATAAGGGATTAGCGAGAGACAATACCGAAAACGATAAATTTGTTAAATTAATAATTAAGAGTAACAGCTTGTATATTATATATTGATTAATAATTTTTAATTACCCTTATGGCCGGACAACCCATTTTGGTATAGACTTTTCCAATTAATTAATTGACAAAGGTATTTATTTATGTTTAATCAACGAATAAGCCGGTTTATTTTTGGATTACTGGCACTCAATCACACTGTTTATGCAGTACCTCCTGATCCCCCAAGATTAACGCTCAGTCAGGAACGTATAACGCAGACAGCATCGTGGACAAGCGTCGAGGGCGCAAAGGGATATCGTCTATTTTATGCGCCTTATCCGAGTGCCAACTCAATTGACAATCTTGACATGGGGGCGAAAACCAATATGTCAGTTGAACTGTGGCATGATGCCACCTTTTATGTCGCTATTCAATCTTACAATAATGATGGCAATAGCGGCTATTCTAACATTGAGTCTTTTACTATTGAGTGTCCGCATAAGGATAACAAATGCGAGCGGTTAAAAAATCTCGTGACAGCGTGGGCATCAGAAGCGACAATACCCAGTGTCTTGCTTCGAGTTGAAGATTCTCATGGTGTTATCTACTTTGGAGCCGCCGGACAAAGCACTTTTCACGCAAGTCAGATCGTGATCGCCAACTCGCATTTCCGCTCTGCTAGCGTAGGCAAACTCTTTACAGCCGTTGCCGTGTTACGAGGACTTGGGCCATTCATTGGAAAAACTGAAAACGGTGATGAATATTTCTATCATCCTGGACATTGGGGCGTTATGTTATTTGTGGTACCCAGCAAAAATTTTGATGATTGATCGGGTGACTTCAGTTGATTTCAAGGGTGGCGCGTATGGCTTGGGTTTAATCATTGGTGAAAAAATCCTTGAACCTGAACATTGGTATTTTCCTTGCCATTTCAAAGACGATCAGGTGATGGCTGGTTCTTTGATGGCTGAAGGTTGCGGTCAACTGTTGTTATTCTATCTCCTCTATTTAGGATTCCAGACTTGTACCGCCGATGCTCGCTTTCAACCCATTCCAAATCTGCGTCAAGTGGTCCGCTGCCGAGGACAAGTCACACCGATTTCTGCCACCTTAATTTATCGGCTGGAAATTACTGAACTTGGTTTAACGCCAAAACCCTATGCAAAAGGTGACGTAGAAATCATCTTGAACGACAAAATCGTGGTGCATTTCAAAGATGTGGGGTTGCAGTTATCCGAAAAAAATCCCGCCAATTCTTTTCCAATTGGATACGGGAACGAGCCGTTGTCTCGTTTAATCAAATTCCCCCGCAAGCCAGCTTTATTAAATGAAGAACAAATCCAAGAATCTTGCTTGGGTTCTCTGTCCAAGTGTTTTGGGCCAGAATACGAGATTTATGATACCGGGCGCATTATTGCGTCACGAATGCCTAATACACATCTTAATTTGCTGCATCGCGTATTGGAAGTTAAGGGTAAACGCCATCAATTAACCAAACACTCCACTATTGTGACAGAATATGATGCGCCGCTAGAAACTTGGTATTACCGTCATAATTCATCCAATACGCTACCCTACTCAATTTTGATGGAGATTGCCTTGCAACCTTGTGGTTTTTTGAGTGTTTATTTAGGCACGAATTTTCTTTATCCTGATGAAAGTTTATGCTTTCGCAATTTGGATGGACAAGGGCGCATTCTCAAAAACGTGGACATTCGCGGCAAGACGGTGACAAACACCGCACGATTGCTTTCTACCTCTAATATTCAGGGCATGATTATTCAAAGTTTTGATTTTGAAATGGTTTGTGATGGCGAACCGTTTTATCAGGGCGATGCCAGCTTTGGCTTTTTCAGTGGCAACGCTTTGGCTAATCAAGTCGGGTTAGATAGAGGTAAAGACATTCGCCCTTGGATTGAAGATACTGACGGGCTTCCAGTAACCAGTATTGATTTGAGTAGCAAAAAAAACCGCGCCCGTTTTTATCACATTAACCCTCAACAGCCTTATTATAGGTTAGCACAACATCAGTTAGATTTGCTCAATGAGGTAAAGATTGTTCAAGGTGGTGGGCGTTATCAGCAAGGTTACATTTATGCCAGAAAACAAGTGAAATCAACTGACTGGTATTTTAAATGCCACTTTCACCAAGATCCGGTGATGCCTGGCTCGCTAGGCGTTGAAGCCATTTTGCAAGCAATACAAGTCTATGCCCTCCAACTTGATTTAGGCAAAAACTTGAAATCGCCTCATTTTGGACAACTCATAGATCATGAGATCATTTGGAAATATCGTGGCCAGATTCCGCAACCAGATGCTCACACCGAGATGTATTTAGAAGTACATCTATCTAAAGTGGAAATCGGCAATGACAAAGTCACTCTCATTGGCGATGCTAGTTTATGGAAACCTAACATGAGAATTTATGAAGTTAAAAATGTGGCTATTTGTTTGTTGGAATCTGCTTAGTATCCATATCATAATTCATGTTACGCACAATGCTTCAAAGTTACCTAACGGAAAATTTACAATGACATCAAACGAAACGCTCAATCATTACCCACTTTCCTCTCCTCAACGTGAAATCTGGTTTGACCAAATGTTGCACCCTTCAGTACCGCTGTACAATATAGGAGGCTATATACAAATTAACGGCCCCATTTCACTGGCCTTATTTGAAGCGGCGGTTAAATTGTTGGTACAACGCCATGATACCTTGCGAACCCAGTTGGTACCCGGAACAATACCCCGGCAAACTTTCCAGAACGATTTGCCTGTTTCCGTGCCTTTCCATGATTTTTCTGGGGATAATGATCCGCATCAAGCAGCATTGGCGTGGATGCAAGAACAATTTGCACAGCCGTTTGATTTGTACGAAAAACCGTTATATCGTTTTGCGTTATTAAAAATTGATGAGAATTGTTTTTTTGGTTTTAATGAATATCATCATTTAATTGTCGATGGCTGGAGTATTTCTTTACTGAATCAGTCATTCACAAGCATTTACACGCACAAAATTCAAGGCCAACAAATTGAGCCGGTGGCACCGTCTTATTTAGCCTTTGTCAAAAATGATCGCGCTTACATTGAGTCTTCGCGGTATGAAGTCCATCGGCAATATTGGTTAGAAAAATATCAAACCTTGCCAGAACCGTTGTTTGAACCGCGTTATTTGAGCCAATTTGCTGAGCAAATACCGCCCAGTGAGCGACAGGTATTATGGCTACCGCGCCCTTTTTATAATCGCCTTTTGGGTTTGGCTAAAAATACGCAAGCGACACTTTTCCATGTCATGCTTGGGGCTTTGTATGTGTACTTTACCCTGACTTGTGGGCGGGAAGAATTGGCGATTGGCTTGCCAGTCCTTAATAGGAGTAATGCCTCTTTTAAGGAAACCGTGGGATTGTTTATTGGGGTCAGTGCTGCATGGTTTCAGTTTGGAACCCAGTTGAGTTTTGGGCAATTAATAAAAGCCATTGGGAAAACACTCAAATCGGATTATCGTCATCAACGCTTGCCCATCAGTGAATTAAATCGTGCGCTGGGTCTCCACAAGACGGGACGGAGGCAACTATTTGATCTTCAGTTGAACTATGCCAAACAGGACCATTGCACTGAATTTGGTGTGTTTAAAGCAAAATCGACTACCCTCACAAACAATCATGAACAAACGCCACTGTCTATTTCCGTCTGGGAATTTCATGAAACTGAAAGTGTGCAAGTAGATTTTGTTTATAACTTAGCCTATTTTGAGGCAGCAGAAATTGAGCGTATTCAGTCGCGTTTTGT